>ENA-OQCD01000101-OQCD01000101.1-human-gut-metagenome-genome-assembly--contig:-NODE-101-length-20617-cov-2.462909_pt1 | contig 20617 bp, 25 predicted proteins | sample MGYA00242755_ERZ504571 | MGnify/ENA primary metagenome ERZ504571 (study PRJEB26092, sample SAMD00036274) | human gut metagenome | host: Homo sapiens | study: EMG produced TPA metagenomics assembly of...
CACGCGGTGCCGTCCGGAGTCGGGTAGTCGTCGCCGGAAGATCGCCGGGGCCTTGCCTTTCTTCAGACGGTCGAACAGCATCGGGATGAGGTTCAGGATAGCCGGATCCTCAAGTTCCACCGGGCCGCAGCCGGCCACGTTGAAGTAACGCAGGCCGCAGAAGCGGATGCCATACGGTTCCTCGCAGGCGCGGGCCATCCACTCGCCGAACAGCTTGGTCTGGCCGTACGGGTTGATCGGCAGCATCGGCACGACGTCTTCCGGCACCACATCGACCGGCGGCACGCCGTAGGTGGCGGCGGAGGAGGAGAAGACGAGCTTCTTGGCGCCGGAATCGCGCATGCCGATCAGCACGTTGAGCATGCCGTTGAGGTTCTGCTGGTAGTACCACAGCGGCTTCTCGACGGATTCGCCGACCTGCTTGCGGGCGGCGAAGTGGATCACGGAATCGACGCTTCGGCCTCATGATCTCCGCGAGGCGCTCGCCGGCACCCGGAGCGGCGATGTCCATGCCGTACAGGCGGGAGCCTCGATGCGGGTGGGCTTGCCGTAGCTCAGATCGTCGACGACGACAACCTTTTCGCCGGCCTGATGAAGTGCGTGAACGACGTGGGCGCCGATGTATCCGCACCCACCAGTGACGAGAACTGTCATGTTCTGGCCTTTCCTTCGAATGAGCAGTGAAATGCAACAGTTGGTGAAAATGTCAGCCATTGTTCACTTTTGCTCAGGTTTGTTACCTTTTGAACAATTTGAGTATAACACGTGAACACGAACGCACATAACTCGTTCTTCCTGCGTTTCCTCTATAAATTAGGGTATGCAACAAGACGAAAACACGCCGAATAATGGCCGTGAAATAGAAGAAAACGTGCCAGACGTACAACCGACAGTCGATGGCAGGCCTGCTCTTTACGGCCGCAAAGTACTATCCTTCGTGCGGCGGTCCGCCCGGCTCGACGCACGACTGCAGCGGGCCTGGGACGCCTACGCCGATACGTATCTGCTGAACATCACGCGGGGCGAAGGGTCCCTCGCGTGCGTGAGGGTTTCGTGTTCGACCCAAGCCTATATCCGCGAACGTGGGGCAATACCAATCCTCTGATCGTGGAAATCGGCTCCGGACAAGGCGAGAACGTCGTTGCCGCCGCAGCCGCCCGGCCGGACGTCAACTTCCTTGCTCTGGAGGTCTACGATCCGGGCGTGGCGCACACGCTGCTGCTCGCCGGCAAGCAGAACCTGAAGAACCTGCGGATCGCCCAGATCAACGCGCCAGAACTGTTCAAGGCGGCCGTCGACGCTCGATCGCCGAAGTGTGGACGTTCTTCCCCGACCCGTGGCCGAAGATGCGCCATCACAAGCGCCGCATCGTACAGCCCGAGCTCGCCGCGGACGTCCACCGCGCGTTGACGGACGAAGGCGTGTGGCGCATCGCCACCGACATCGAGGATTACGCGCTGCACGTCCATGAGGTGATGGACGAGCTGGACGGCTTCCATAACGACGGCGCATTGACCGTGAGCCTGCCCGTCGAGCACGTCGGCAAAGGCAACGCGGATGAGGCGGCCGCATTGCGACACGCCGATTTCGCTGAATCCGAGCGATTCGATGGCCGTGTTTTGACCAATTTCGAGAAGAAGGGACTTGCCGCCGGGCGCGTGATTCACGATTTCACCTATCGTCGCGTGTAATGCGATAAGGCTTGGAATTTCAGTGTTTTACGAGGATTCCTGTCTTATTGTGGCGGTGTGTGACACCGGCGCGACACGCCGAGGTTTGCATGTCGGCCAGATTCGCGTATAGTAGGGCAAGTTGTCAAGCGGAAACGCTGAAAGCGCCCCCTTCGTCTAACGGTTAGGACACCAGACTTTCAATCTGACAACGAGAGTTCGACTCTCTCAGGGGGTACGTACCTTGGAAACAAGGTGGCAATGGCCGCGTAGCTCAGTTGGTTAGAGCGCCGCCCTGTCACGGCGGAGGTCACCGGTTCAAGTCCGGCCGTGGTCGCTGGAACAGCGCAAGTTGTTCATGGCTCTGTAGCTCAGTTGGTAGAGCGAACGACTGAAAATCGTTAGGTCAGCGGATCGATGCCGCTCGGAGCCACCATGGAAACCCCGGAGAGATTCGGGGTTTATTGTTTGTATAAGGTTTTTCTTCACTGTTTCATGGTTTCTGTGGTATCGATGCAATTATCTCTTGTTATCGCTGCTCCTAACTAAGAGGGAATTTTGTTCCTAGTGTTGATAAACTACGGCGCAGGTGGATAAACGATTGTCGTGGACGGCAAATCCGTGGACGAGACCATGTGGGTCTTCGAAATGGGAGGGATCGGCTCGCTTGGAGCGAATTATTTGATATCCGGCGATGTCTCGTCTGGTTTTCTTCTGCTGGGTGGAAAGCTCGTGTAATACTGCGGTGTCGTTGGCCGCATGCCGGTCGAAAATGGGTTTATGATGGGAGCGTTGGCTTTACGGCAAAGGATGCCGGAGCCCATGAACACACAGTCGCTTAAAGGAGAGCACTATGGTCTATCGCATGATTTTCAACCAGACCGCGTATTTCGGCCGCGGAGCCATCAAGGAGATTCCGGGCGTCGCCAGGTCCCACGGCTTCACCAAGCGTTCATCGTCACCGATCCGGTGCTGCTGGAGACCGGCACCGTCAAGAAGGTCACCGACGTTCTTGACGAGGCGGGCATGCCGTATGAGGTGTTCGACAACGTCAAGCCGAATCCGCCGGTCGAGTGCATCCATGATGGCGTCGCCAAGTTCGCAGCCTCCGGAGCCGACTTCCTGATCGGCCTGGGCGGTGGTTCCCCGCAGGACACCTGCAAGGGCATCGGCATCGTGACTGCCAATCCGGAATTCGCCGACGTGCTGTCCCTTGAAGGCGTGGCCGACACCAAGAACCCGTCCCGTGCCGATTTTCGGTGTGCCGACCACCGCTGGCACCGCATCCGAAACGACCATCAACTATGTGATCACCGACACGGCCAACAAGCGCAAGTTCGTGGCCGTCGACCCGCACGACATCCCAATCGTCGCCTTCGTGGATCCGGACCTGACCGACTCCATGCCGCGCGGCCTCAAGGTGGCCACCGGACTCGACGCCCTGACCCACGCCATCGAAGGCTATATCACACCGGGCGCGTGGAGCCTGTCCGACTGCCTGTCCATGCAGACCATCCGCATGATCGCCAAGAACCTCGCCAAGAGCGCCGATGGAGACATTCCGGCCGGCGAACAGATGGCCTACGCCTCCTACATCACCGGCATGGCCTACTCCAACGTCGGCCTCGGTCTGGTGCACGGCATGGCCCACCCGCTGGGCGGCCGCCTCGGCGTGGCGCACGGTGTGGCCAACGGCATCCTGCTGGCCCCGGTCATGGAATACAACAAGGACTACACCGGCGAGAAGTACCGTGACATCGCCGACGCCTTCGGTATCGCCGACGCCTACACCGGCGACATCGAAACCGTGCGTGAAGAGGCCGTCCAGGCGGTGCACAAGCTCACCGTGGATCTGAAGAACCCGACCAAGATCTCCGAAGTTGGCGCCACCGAAGCCGACCTGGAGCCGCTGGCCCATGACGCCTTCCACGACGTGTGCACGCCGGGCAACCCGCGCCAGCCACCCAGGAAGACATCCTCGCCATCTACAAGAGCCTGATGTAGGTCCGACTGCGGTAGGCGCAATCGCAAAAACCGCAATCGTAAAAACAAAACGGACGGCATCGATCGCATGGTCGGTGCCGTCCGTTCGCTATCCGCGGAAAATACGCCGCGAATAATCGCTATACCTAATCGCTATTCCTCGTGCTTCTCGCTCCACTCCTCATCAGTGGGAGTGTCGTCATACAGCTCATGGCCTTCCTGTTCGGCCAATTCCATCTGCTCGTTGATCCACGCGGCCTCGGCCGGATTGATATCAGCGGTGTTCAACACCTTCTGCCACACCGGATACAGCAGATGCATCACAGGATATAACGCGGTGATGAGGATTTCCGGCTTGTGCTTGCGGTAATGCTGCGGATGCGCGTTGAACGTGTTCTTGAAACGGCGCATATAGTTGAGGAACGATGCCGGAGACGTGTCCATACGACGTGCGCTGATGCCCGCGATCATCCGCGGACAATACACGGTCTTGAGATCCTTGCCCAACAGATGCAGCGAGATGTCGATGTCCTCATGCATCACATCCGCCTTGTCTTGGCAGACCTCGTCGGCGATTTCGCGCCAGGCGGTGGCGCGCAGGGCCATGTTGGAACCGAACAGCAGAGGTTGCCCATCATCGGCCCTATAAATACGTTTGCGGGTGGAATTGTCCCCGCGAAGCCCGAAATGACGGCTCGGCAAATCGTAATACATCACCGGACCGGTGGCGCCCATCGCATCCGGATCCTCGGTGAAAATGCCGGACACCACCTCCACCCAGTCCGGGCGGATCATGCAGTCGGCATCGAAACGGCCAAGAATATCGCCGGTGGCATGATTCAAACCATAATCACGCGTTGGAATCAGACCCTGCTCATCATCCTGATGCAGCAGCTTCACCGGCGCTTCCGGATGGTCCTTCATGAACTGCTCCACCACGGCAACGGTCGAATCAGTGGAACGGTTATCGACGACAATCACCTCATGAGGCATCACGGTCTGCCGGGTGGCGTTGAGCAGGCAATCGTTGATACGCTCCTGTTCATTCCAGGCGGGGATGACAATTGAAACGTTCAGCATGGTTTCAAGAATAGGTTCCAGCCCGTACACGGTGCCTGTCTACAATAAGGAGCCATGAGCGAACGCGAACAGCATATGGATACGGACAAGAGGACGGGAACGTCCGGACAGTGCGGCAATACCGACGAAATGCGTTGGGATCTCGGCACGCTGTTCCCTGCGAAAGGCGATCCACGCAGACCTCCGGAATGGCTGGGTCGCGCGCTGCTGTACATCGCCATCGCCATCGTGCTGCTCTCCTTCTGCTGGCGCAGTTGGGGCAAAATCGAATACCTCATCATCGACGTCGTCATCTCGCTGTTCCTGGCGCTCGCCGTGGAGCCGGTGGTGATTCCGCTGGTCAAGCATGGCTGGAAGCGTTCGTTCGCTTCGATTTTCGCGTTGCTGATGTTGGGTGTCCTGCTTTGCGTGATGTTCGGTCTGTTCGGCAATCTGTTCGTGCAGCAGGTCATCGCTTTGTGCAACGGTCTGCCGGCCCTCTACCAGCAGATCTGCGATTTCGTGGCGCAATACACGGATTTCAAGCTTCCTGAGATCAACAGTCTCGGCGGTGAGATTCTGAAGAACATCCAGACCTCGTGGGTCACGGATTTCGCGGGCACCGCCATCAGCACGGTGTCCGGATTCTTCAGCTTCCTGCTGAACCTCATGACGGTGATCATGACCACGTTCTACATTTCGGCGGCCGCCCGAAGCTGCGCCGCGCGGCCTGCCAGTGGATGGCTCCCTCCGCGCAGCGCAGGTTCCTGTTCGTCTGGACCGTCAGCCAGACGCAGATCTCATCGTTCCTGTTCTCACGTGCCATCCTCGCCGTGCTCAACGCGTTCTTCACCTCGATCTGCCTGATGGCGTTGCACGTGCCGTATTGGATGCCGTTGGCGTTGTTCTGCGGCGTCGTATCGCAGTTCATCCCGATGCTCGGCACGTACATCGGCGGCGCGTTGCCGGTGCTGTTCGCCTGGGGCAGCTGTGGTTTGTGGCAGGCGATCGCCGTGGTGGCGTTCATCTGCGTCTACCAGCAGATCGAAAACCTGATCTTCGCGCCGAAGATCTCCCGCCGCACCATGGACGTCAACGATGCGGTCGCCTTCCTTGCCGTCCTGGCCTTCGGCTCGCTGTTCGGCGCGATCGGCGCGTTCCTGGCGCTGCCTATCGTCGCCTCGATCCAGACGATCGCCCGCACCTACACCAAGCGGTACGATCTGGTCGATTCGCCGCTGATGGACGATCCGGTTCCGGACAAGAAGTCGAAGCTGGTGGAAGCGCCGAAGTCATCAGCGAGCACCTGCACGCCGTGCCGCGCGCCGTGCAGGGGTCGAGCGCGCATGTGCCGATTCCCGACGACGTGCGCTTCCTGCAGGAGCAGGCGTACAATATCACTCGGTCCGACGAGACCGGGGATGCCGACGAATCGCAGACCGTCGCCATTCCGAAGCACGTGTTGGACGGGGTCGATCGCAAGCCGCTGCGGGGAACCGCGGAAGCGGACGGAGCGCAGACGGAAGCCGGACCGCAGGTAGCGGACGGGTCGCAATCGCAGGGAACGGATGACAATCCGAGAAGTAGGTGGCGTTAATGGTATTGCTGAGCGTACTTGATGTCGTGCTGGTGGTTTTGGGTGGCGCCGGCATGCTCTACCAAGCGGTCTGCATCGTCATCTCGCTGTTCGCCAAGCCGATCAAGTTCCCCGAAGCGCCGATGAACAAACGGTACGCGGTGCTGATTTCCGCGCGAAACGAAGCGAACGTCATCGGCAACCTCATCGACTGTCTGCATTCGCAAACCTATCCGAGCGAGCTCATCGACATCTGGCTGGTGGCCGACAACTGCACCGACAACACCGCCGAAGTGGCCCGAAACATGGGATGCCACTCATCGAACGATTCAACAAGGAGCAGGTCGGCAAAAGGCTACGCGCTGACCTATCTGCTCGACCAGATGAACGAGTCGGGCGCATCCGACCCGTATGACGCCTTTTTCGTGTTCGATGCCGACAACAAACTCGACAAGCACTACATCGAGGAAATGAACAAGGGCTTCCAAGCCGGTTTCAAGATCCTCACCAGCTACCGCAATTCCGTGAACCTGTCCGACAATTGGGTGTCGTCCGGTTCCGCGTTGTGGTTCATCCGCGAATCGCGCTTCGTTTCCGCCTCCCGCATGTGGCTCGGCAACAGCTGCCACGTGGGCGGCACCGGCTTCATGTTCTCCCAGGAGATCATGCGTCGCAACAACGGCTGGAAATTCCACCTACTCACCGAGGATCTGGAATTCACCATGGACAGCGTGCTGCACGGCGACCGCATCGGCTACTGCGGCACCGCCATCCTGTACGACGAGCAGCCGGTCACCTTCGCGCAAAGCTGGCGTCACGCCTGCGTTGGAGCAAGGGCTTCCTGCAGGTGTTCCGCTATTACGGACCGGCGTTGATCAAGCGCGCGGTCAGGGAACGTGATTTCTCCGCCGTCGATTTCACGCTGCTGCTGTGCCCGTTCACCGTGCTCGGCATCGCACGCGTGCTGTTGGGCATGCTGTTCGCCGCCTGCGGTTTCGTGACATGGCAAAGCCAGCTGAATTCGCTGACCGGCTGGACATCCGGCATTGTGATATCGGTGATCGGCATGATGGGACTCGCCGCATTGACCATCGTGGCGGAACGCGATCACGTGGGCGCCACCAACAAGGAGCTGCTCGCCTACGTGCTGGCCTTCCCGATCTACATGCTGAGCTATGTGCCGATTTCGTTCCAGGCGGTGTTCGCCAAGTCCGAATGGAAGCCGATCGAGCATAAGGGCTGAGGCTTGCCCGCGGCGGTGTGAACGGTCATGAGATGTTTCGTGGCGATCCATACGGTGCGGATGGTGAAAAGATGACGAAGAGAGGGTGTGGTTTGGCTATGGATGACGCTGGCGATTACCGCTATGCGCGACGACGCCGAGCGATCACGGTGGCGGTTTCCGTCGTGGCCACCGTCGCACTGTGCGTCGCTATGCAGTGGCCGACATGTGCGATGTCGCACCGGGCGTCCTCACATTGCGCCATGTCGAACATTCGACGCCGCCGCTGCCGGCCGTTCGATCGAGGCGGCCGACGTGGTCGCCGACATCGACGCTTCCAAGACCATCGATCCGGCCGCTGCGCGCGCGCTGACCGACGCGTTCCGAGCCTCAGCCGCCGGCTTCGGCGGCGAATTCTCCATCGCCATCGCCGACGCGTCGGGCAACGTGGTCGCGGAAAACAACATCGACGTGCCCCGCACGCCAGCATCCACCATGAAAACGTTGACGGCGTATGCGGCCGCCGTCGAACTCGACATGGGCAAGACCCTGGACACGCAGACCTATCTGGAACAGTCCCAGGACGGCACCGCGCGCTGGTGCTCAAAGGCAACGGCGACATGCTGTTGGGAGCCGGAGCGTCCGACGCGAACCACATCAACGGACGTGCCGGATTGGGCACGCTTGCCGGGCGGACCGCACAGGCGTTGCGGCAGCGTGGCATCACCTCCGTGACATTGGCTTATGACGACACACTGTTCGGCAACGACCGCTGGCCGCAAGGCATCGCCGAACTCGACACGGACCACCTGTACTACGCCCCGACAGCTCCATGGGCCGTGGACGGCGGCAGGAATTGGAACGGGACAGGTCCGGCCAATCCTGATGTGTTCTCGGCGTATCCGGCATTGAGCATGCAGCGCGCGTGACGCGGCGCTGGTGTTCCAGCAGCGGCTGGCCGAACAGGGCATCACGGTTCAGGGATTTGTATCGCAAGGCACGGTTGCGGGGGCATCCCATCCGCTTGCCTCCGTGCGTTCGGCGTCGTTGAACGAGATTATGGCGTTCACCATGCGGCATTCCGACAATTCGCTCGCCGAGGAATTCGGCAGGCTGCTGGCGTTGCAGGTCGGCACGGACAATTCGCCGGCTGGCGCGGTGCAGGCTGTGAAAAGCGTGCTGGAGCGCAAAGGCATCACTACGACCGGGCTCGACATGCGCAATTGTTCGGGACTTACGGAGGATTCGAAACTGACGGCGCGCACCCTGCTCGAAGTGCAACTGCGCAATCTGGCTGCGGGATCGGGGGCGGCCGCAGCCGAAGGAATGTCCGTCATGGGCTTCGTCGGCACCGCTGAGAGCCGTCTGAACGATGCTGACGAAGCGGGGCTGATCCGTGTGAAACCGGCAGTCTGGGCGACGTGACCTCCATGACCGGCAATGTGTCGCGGTTGAACGGCGGAGCGTTGACCTTCGCGGTGATCGTCAACAATCCCACCGATTTCGCGGCGGCGAAGGCGGCCATCGACACATTCGTGGCCGGTCTGCCGAAGCTGTGAACGGCCACGTGTGAATCTTCCCAGCGGATATTCAGCATATAGCCAGAAACACGTCATTCGCATGTGCCAAGATGGTGGGCATGCGAATCGCTGACGTACAAGAAGACATTGATCACGAGCTGATCAGCAAAGAAGAGATCTCCGACATCATCAACCGTGCCGCGGCACAAGCCAGTGAAGACTATCGTGGCAAGAACCCGCTGCTGGTCTGCGTGCTCAAGGGAGCCGTGAACACGCTTGCGGCGTTCTCCCAGGCCATGAGCATTCCGGTCCAAATGGATTTCATGAGCCTGTCGAGCTACGGTTCCGGCACGGAGTCGAGCGGCAAGATCACGGTTCGTCAGGATCTGTCCACGGATGTGCGAGGACGCCATGTGCTGATCGTTGAGGACATCATCGATTCGGGCATCACCCTGGCTTGGCTGGTCGACGAGCTCAAGCGCCGTAGAGCGGCTTCCGTGGAAATTTTTGCGCTTCTGGAGAAGCCGGCACGTCGCAAGGTCAATGTTGATGTGAAATACAAGGGACGTGAGATTCCCGATGAATTCGTGGTCGGTTTCGGCTTGGATTACGACGAGTACTACCGCAACCTCGATTCGATCGCGGTGCTGAAACCGTCAGTCTATGAAGGAGGTCAGGCATGAGTTTCCCCGGTCCGAACCAGCCGCCAAGCAATGGCGGCGGCAACAAACCCAACGGGGGCAATAACCCGTTCACCAATCCGTTTAGCCGCAACAATGACGGCAAGAACGGTGGCAGCGGGGCGAACGGCAACAAGTCCAACGGCCCCCGTCCGTTCTGGCAGTCGCCGTGGCTGTGGGTTGTGGTCGTGGCATTGCTTGCCGTGACCATGTTCCAGCTTTTCGCCGGTGCGGGCTCGCAAACCATCGACACCAAGGATGGCATGCAAATCCTCAACGGCAACACCGTAGAGTACGCGACGATCGTGGACAACACCCAGCAGGTCAAGCTCAAGCTGTCGAGCGATTACTCCGCCACCGACCCGGACACCGGACGTACGAAGAACTACGGCAAGAACGTGCAGTTCTACTACACGTACGCGCAGTCCGCAACCGTGGTCAAGGCCGTGCAGAAGGCTGATCCGGTCAAGGGCTGGACGGCGACCATGCAGCAGAGCAGCATTTGGACGTATCTGCTGACCTCGCTGCTGCCGTTCCTCATTATCTTTGGTCTGTTCTGGTTCATGATGAGCCGTATGGGCGGTGCTGGCGGCATGTTCGGTATGGGCGGCAAGAAGAACAGCGGCAAGCTGCTCGAAGGCCAGACCCCGACCACCAAGTTCGCCGACGTGGCCGGCGAAGAGGCTGCCGTGCAGGAAGTCGAGGAAATCAAGGACTTCCTGAAGGATCCGTCTCGTTACAAGGCTTTGGGTGCCCGCATTCCGCGTGGCGTATTGCTCTACGGCCCTCCAGGTACCGGTAAGACGTTGCTGGCACGAGCCATCGCAGGCGAAGCCGGTGTGCCTTTCTACTCCATGGCAGGCTCCGACTTCGTGGAAATGTTCGTGGGTCTTGGCGCCTCCCGTGTGCGCGATCTGTTCGATGAGGCCAAGAAGAACGCTCCGGCCATCATCTTCATCGATGAGATCGATGCCGTCGGTCGTAAGCGTGGCGGTTCCGGTATGAGCGGCGGCCACGACGAACGTGAGCAGACGCTGAACCAGCTGCTCGTTGAGATGGACGGCTTCAATAACGACACCAATCTGATCATCATCGCCGCGACCAACCGCCCCGACGTGCTTGATCCGGCACTGCTTCGCCCGGGCCGTTTCGACCGTCAGGTAGCCGTCGAAGCGCCTGATTTGGAAGGCCGCGAGGCTATTTTGAAGGTGCATGCCAAGGGCAAGCCGTTCGTGCCTGATGTCGATCTGCGTATGATCGCCGTGCGTACGCCGGGCTTTACCGGCGCTGATCTGGCCAATGTGTTGAACGAAGCCGCATTGTTGTGCGCCCGCGCCGGTGCGCAGCTGATCGACAACCGCGCCATCGACGAGGCCATCGACCGCGTGCAGGCGGGCCCGAAGCGCCGTTCCAAGGGCATGGCGCTCGACGAACTGCGCAACACCGCATACCACGAGGGTGGTCACGCGCTGGTGGCGGCTGCCATGAACGATACCGATCCGGTCACCAAGGTCACCATTCTGCCGCGTGGCCGCGCACTTGGCTACACCGCGGTGATGCCGACTGAAGATCGCTATTCCATGTCTCGCAACCAGCTGCTCGACCAGATGGCGTACGCCATGGGTGGTCGCACCGCGGAGGAAGTCGTGTTCCACGATCCGACCACCGGCGCTTCCAACGACATCGAAAAGGCGACGAACATCGCACGTCAGATGGTGCTCGACTACGGCTTCTCCGACAAGCTGGGTGCCATCAAGTGGTCCGATGACGAACAGAGCGACCTTGGATCGCTGAACCACAAGTATTCCGCACGCACCGCCGAAATCATCGACGAGGAAGTGCTCAACTGGTGGAAACCGCGCATACCGAAGCGTGGAACGTCATCAACGAGAATCGTGAGATTCTTGACGAGCTCGTACGTCAGCTGCTCGTCAAGGAAACACTCAACGAAAAAGGAACTTGCGGAAATCTTCGCTAATGTCAAGAAGGCGCCGAAGCGTGAAGTGTGGCTGAGCGACAGCAAGCGCCCGGATTCCGACATTCCGCCGGTTCCGATTCCCGAATCCCTGAAGAAAAGCGCAGGATTGACCAACTGATGAGCGATACCGAAGCATTCGATACCCTCTTCGACGACAAGGCCCGTGCCGCCCATGCGGCCGGGCCTGTCGACTATGACGAGGAAGGCGTGCGCCAAGCAGTACGCCTGTTTCTGAAATCCATTGGCGAAGACCCGGACCGTGAAGGCCTGCTCGACACCCCCGACCGTATTGGGCGTGCCTGCAAGGAGCTGTTCGCAGGCCTTGGACACGGCCCCGAGGAAGTGCTCAAAACCAAGTTCAAAGTCGATACCGACGAAATGGTGCTGGTACGCGATATTGAACTCTTCTCGGTATGCGAACACCACCTGCTGCCGTTCCATGGCGTGGCCCACGTCGGCTACATCCCGCAGAACGGCCAAGTGGCGGGCTTAAGCAAACTGGCACGGTTGGTGGAACTGTACGCACGCCGTCCGCAGGTGCAGGAGCGGCTCACCCAGCAGGTGGCCGACGCGTGATGGAAGGCATCGACGCGCGTGGCGTGATCGTGGTCACCGAATGCGACCACATGTGCATGGCCATGCGTGGCGTCAAGAAGGCGCAGTCCCGTACCGTCACCTCGGCGGTGCGAGGATGCATGCGCGACGCGGCCACGCGGACCGAGGCGATGAGCCTGATTCTGTCGAACCATTCGTAAGTGCGCTTTACCGGGCGGAATCGGACAGAACCGAACGGAAGAACGGAATGAATGAAGGAAGAAAACCGATGGCGATTGATATGAAGGCGATTCATGATAGCCAGCGCACGTTGGTGATGGGCGTGCTCAACATCACGGAGGATTCCTTCTCCGACGGCGGCCTCTGGCTTGCTCCGGAGGCGGCCAAAGCCCATGGCGAGGCGATGATGAAGCCGGTGCCGACATCATCGACATCGGAGCGGAATCCACCCGTCCGGGAGCCAAACGCGTCAGCGAAGCCGACGAGAAGGCCCGTGTGCTGGGCGCTGTGGACGCGCTGATTCCCGAAGGCGGTGCTGTCCATCGACACCACGCGCGCTTCGGTGGCGTTGGCCGCGCTCGAACATGGCGCGCAGATCATCACGACGTGTCTGGCGGCCAGTTGGACCGCGAACTGCCGCATGTGGTGGCCGACCATTCCGACTGCCTGTACATCGTGCAGCATTGGCGTGGCTGGCTTGCCGGCGCCGCGGGCAATGTGCCGGACGCCGACACCTCCCGCTACGAGCATGGCGTGGTGAATGACGTGCATGACGAGCTGATGCGTCAGGTGGATGCGGTGCTTGAAGCCGGGGTGCGGGCCGAACAGGTCATCATCGACCGGGCCTGGGCTTCTCCAAGCCGGGCGTGGAGCATAACCTGCCGATTCTGGCGGCGCTTGACCGGTTCAACGCGGCTGGCTATCCGGTGCTGATCGGCGCGTCCCGCAAACGTTCGTCGGCTCGCTGCTTGCCGGCGCCGGTGTGACCGAGCCGGACATGGCCTCAAAAGACAACGCCACCGCGGCCATCAGCGCCCTGTGCGCGGAACATGGCGTGTGGGCCGTGCGCGTGCATGACGTGGCGAAAAGCCGCGACGCGGTCGCCGTCGGCAACGCATGGCGCGAGTATGCGAACGCGTGACCGTGCGAATCGCAGATAGTCACAACATCGCAATCGCGGAAATAATAGGAATACGGAACGTAGGAACGGCAAAGGAAGGCTGGTATGGATCAGATTCGACTGACGGGAATCCGCGCGACGGGCAAACATGGCGTGCTCGACTTCGAGCATGAGCGGGCCCAGACCTTCGTGGTGGACGCCACGCTGTTCCTCGACCTCGCTGCCGCCGGCCGTTCGACGATCTGAACGACACCGTCGACTATGGTGCGATCGCCAAAGGCATCGTGGCCATCATCGAAGGCGAACACGTCGATTTGATTGAAAAGCTGGCCAATCGTATCGTCGGCATGATTCTCGGCTTTCCGGCCGTGTGCCGCACGCAGGTCACCGTGCATAAGCCGAATGCGCCGATCACCGTGCCGTTCGACGATGTCAGCGTGACCGTGGAACGTTCCCGTGAAACAGTTGACAGTCCATCGCGTGAGCGGTCGTCGGAACATGGGCAGGTGCATCATGCCATCATCGCCATGGGAGGCAATCAGGGCGATGTGACCGCCACCTTGCGTGACGCCGTTCGGTGCATTGATGGGCTTCCCTCCACGCAGGTGACGGGGGTGTCGCCGCTCTATCGGACCGACGCATGGGGCATGCCGGAAGGTACTGCGGAATTCCGCAATGCGGTCGTGTCCGTGGATACCAGGCTTTCGGCCGCCGAACTGCTGGCCGGTTTGCAGCGCATCGAAGCCTCGCATGGTCGCGTGCGCACCGACCATTGGACGTCGCGCACGCTCGATTTGGACATCATCGACTTTGACGGGCAGGAAAGCGCCGACCCCGACCTGACGTTGCCGCATCCGCGCGCATGGCAGCGGGCTTTCGTATTGGGGCCGTGGCTTGCGCTTGAACCGGACGCAGAACTCGGGGGAGCGCACGCCGGTTCCGTGGCGCAACTGCTGCACGAAACGTCCGACCGCGACCATATCGATGAGATCGCGGACGATTGGATGGTTGCCGGAGCTCAGGATCCATAGTTCGCGATTCCGACATTGGGACGTCTGCAGATGACGTTGATGCGATTGACGATGCCGATTCTGTTGAATCCATTGATTCCATTGAATTTCCGGAAGGTACGGCGGCCTCCAAAGCAGCCGCTGCGGCCGCGGCGAAACCGGGACCGGCATCCCGTCGAGCGGTCATTTCCCTGGATAGCGTTTCAACTGATGCGGAACACCAGTTCCGTCAGGCGATCGTGGCCATCGACGCGCTTCCAGGCAACCAGGTGGAAGGTATTTCGCCGCTGTACCATGTCAGCCAGGTCGACGACTATCCGGACAAAATGGCCGCCGTCATGCAGATTTCCACGCGCATGGACGCGCGTGAGCTTATCGGTGCGTTGGAATCGGTGTCATCCTCCATTTCGGATGACCTCGACCTCGACCTTGTGGACATGGAAGGCGTGGTCCGCAACGAACCTGATTGCATGGTGCCGTGGCCGTCCGCACGTGAGCATGCGGCCGTGCTCGCCCCATGGTTCGACATGGATCCGGACGCGAAACTCGGCAGGGATCCGGTCGCGTTCCTGCTGGCGATGGCTCCGGACGCCGCGCAAGTGGGCATGCTGACCGACAATTGGATTATCGGAGACACGCTATGAGAGCACGCAGAACCCCTTGGTGGTCATTCGTCCTTGCGGCCGCGCTTGGCGTGCTGGCCGGCATGGGATTGGCGAAATACGGCGAGATTTCAGGCCTGCCGTTGGTTGGCGCACCCTGGATCGTGCCGGTGGTGCTGGCCGTGTTGGGCGGTGTGGTGCTGTACATGGCTCTGCAGATTCATAAATACACGACCAAAGATCCCGTCAAACGCGCGCAGCTCAAGCCATTGGACCCGCAGAAGGCGTTCGGCACGCTGGTGGCCTGCAAAGCGCTCGGACTTGCGGGCGCGGCGTTGGCCGGCTGGTACGGTGGGCAGATCATCATGAGTCTGCCGCATGGTGAGGCGGAATTCTATAGCCAAGCCATCATCGAATGCGTGGTGGCCTGCGTGGTATGCGTCGCCGACATGATCGTCGGCATCGTGGGGGAGTGGCTGTGCCGCATCCCGCCTATTGACGGGCCGGAAGTCCGGCCGTGAAAAAGGCCGCACAGCGCAATCGCTATGCGGCCGCCGCCACGAAGGCGTCTACAAAATCGGCTACGAATCCTGCCACGAAATCGAAAGTCTGAACGTCAGACCTTCTTTAACTCCGTCTCAGTCCTTCTTCGGCACGCGGAACATCGCTTCCTGCGCCATGCAGGCCACCAGCTCGCCATCCTGTGTGTAGACCTTCGCTTGGCCCAAGCCGCGTCCGTGCGCCGCGGTCGGCGTGTCTTGCACGTACAGATGCCACTGGTTGATGTCGATGTCGCGGTACCACCACATCGAATGGTCGATGGACGCATACGAAATGCCCGGCGTGGCGATGCTTAAGCCAGCACGGCGCAGAATCGGCTCCAGCATGATCTGGTCGCAGCCCATCGCCAGCATCGCACGATGCATGACCTGCGGCACGTCCACCTTGCCGTCGGCCTTCATCCACACCATCTGCTTGCCGGAATCCTCGCTGGCGCTCTTCTTGTCGGCGCCAAGCATGATGGTGCGCGTCACATGGCGAATATCGAACGGCGACTTCTCCGCATAATACTTGGCGAACGGCGACTGTTCCGCATACGGCTCCATCAGTTGCTTCGCACTGGTCAGGCTGTCGGGATCGGGAATGTTCTCAGGCATCGGGTCGGCGAATTCGATGCCTTCCTGGTCATGTTCCTGGAAGCTGGCGATTGCCGTCAAAATCGAGCCCTGCGCCTGCGTGACATTCACGCGACGGGCGGAGAAGGAACGTCCGTCACGCAGATTTTCCACGTCGAACAGCAGATCCTGACGGATATCGCGGCCGAAATGAAATAGCCGTGGATGGAATTCGGCAGACGGGATGGAGCGACGGTTTTCGACGCGGCCATCAGCGACTGCGCGATGACCTGTCCGCCGTAGACTCGGCCAGTGGGGAAGTACAGGCTTTCGCCGTTGATATACGTATGGTTGCGATAGTTTGAGGGCGTGCCCAGCTGGAGCACCTTTGCCAGTCGCTGCAGCGGCGTCATGTCTGTCTGCGTCATGATGGCCTCGATTCCTTCCGCGTGTGGATAGCTCTTTATGCTGGCATCGAGTCTATCCACATGTAGTAAATTTCGTCGGATTGTTTTGTAACGAGTACGTGAGAAGAATGAACGGTTGGTTAGCGGCAACGGTTGACGTATGGCAAAGCGCCACCGCTCGTAATGAAGGGGTGGCGCTTTGCTGAAATCTGCGCTTAACGCGACTTGATTGGATCTGTCTGCCTTTAGCGGGTCAGCTTGCGGTGCAGGCGGTGCGGGCGGGCCGCATCCTCGCCGAGACGGGCGATGCGGTTCTCCTGATAGGCCTGGAAGTTGCCTTCGAACCAGTACCAGTTGGCCGGATTCTCGTCGGTGCCCTCCCATGCGAGGATGTGCGTGGCCACACGGTCGAGGAACCAACGGTCGTGGGAGATCACCACGGCGCAGCCCGGGAAGGCGAGCAGCGCGTTTTCGAGGGATTCCAGGGTTTCGACGTCAAGGTCGTTGGTCGGTTCGTCGAGCAGCAGCAGGTTGCCGCCCTGCTTCAGGGTCAGCGCCAGGTTCAGACGGTTGCGTTCGCCGCCGGACAGCACGCCCACCAGCTTCTGCTGGTCGGAACCCTTGAAGCCGAAGGACGCCACGTAGGCGCGGGTCGGCACTTCCACGCCGGCCACCTCGATGAAGTCGAGTCCGTCGGACACGGCCTCCCACAGGTTCTTGTTCGGGTCAAGGCCGGCACGGTTCTGGTCGACGTAGCTGATCTTCACGGTGTCGCCGATCTTGAGCGAACCGGAGGTCAACGGCTCCAAGCCGACGATGGTCTTGAACAGGGTGGACTTGCCTACGCCGTTCGGGCCGATCACGCCGACGATGCCGTTACGCGGCAGGGTGAAGCTCAAGTCGTCGATGAGCACGCGGTCGCCGAACGCCTTGTGGATATGCTCGGCTTCCAGCACGGTGGAACCCAGACGCGGGCCGGCCGGAATCTGGATTTCGGAGAGTCGAGCTTCTTGTTGTTGCGTGCCTCCTGCTCCATCTGGTCGTAACGTTCCAGACGGGCCTTGTTCTTGGCCTGACGGGCCTTCGGCGAGGAACGCACCCAGTCGAGCTCGCTCTTCAGGCGCTTGGCGAGCTTGGCGTCCTTGGCGCCCTGGATCTCCATACGCTTGGCCTTGGTCTCCAGGTAGGTGGAGTAGTTGCCCTTGTACGGGTACAGGTGGCCGCGGTCGACCTCGCAGATCCATTCGGCCACATTGTCCATGAAGTAACGATCGTGGGTGACGGCGATGACGGCGCCCTTGTACTGGTGCAGGAACTGCTCCAGCCACAGAATCGATTCGGCGTCCAATGGTTGGTGGGCTCGTCGAGCAGCAGCAGGTCCGGAGCCTCAAGCAGCAGCTTGCACAGTGCCACACGACGGCGCTCGCCACCGGAGCACACGCTCACCGGCGTATCCGGATCCGGGCACTGCAGAGCGTCCATGGCCTGCTCGAGCTGGGAGTCGAGATCCCAACCGTTGGCCGCGTCGATATCGTTCTGCAGCTTGCCCATTTCTTCCATCAGCGCGTCGAAATCGGCGTCCGGATTGGCCATCTCCTCGCCAATCTGGTTGAATCGCGCCACCTTTTCGGCGATCGGGCCGAATGCCATCTTGATGTTCTCGCCGACGGTCTTGGTGTCGTCCAGCGGCGGTTCCTGCTGCAGAATGCCGACGGTGAAACCAGGGGTCAGGTAGGCTTCGCCGTTGGAAACGGTGTCGAGGCCGGCCATGATCTTCAGCAGCGTGGACTTACCCATGCCGTTCGGGCCGACGACGCCGATCTTCGCGCCCGGCAGGAAGCTCAGGGTCACATCGTCAAGAATCACTCGGTCGCCGTAAGCCTTGCGGGCCTTGATCATCTGGTAAATAAACTCAGCCAATGTTGTGTTCCATCCTTAAGAAACGTTGGAATTCCAGCGTTTGCGTATGTCGGTCGACGGAAAATCGCACTTGTTCGCCGTGCTGTGGCGCGTTGCCGGCGCGACTGGTTGCGGACGAATCGCAAGTCTGCTGCGAACTCATCGAAGCCAAGTGTTTTCGGACCGTGTCCATACGCAAAGTACCATCGCCGATTATCCCATATCCCGTCTACACAGAGTGGCGGTTACTCGTAGGAGGCATGGGCGCCATTCGACGAAGGGCGATCCGGCATGTTCGATAATCCGACTTTGGCGAAAATCGGCGAAACCCATGCAAGTCGGTCGCCTAGGTGATTCTGCGCTGGCTGGTGCAGTGGAACATCGTGGCGTTGCCCAAGTCCACGCATCGGGAACGAATGGAACAGAACATCGATGTATTCGACTTCACGCTGAGTGATGAGGAGATGGCGGCTGTCACCGCGCTGGATACCAAGACCAGCCTGTTCTTCCGCCATGACACCCCGGAGGCCGTCGATATGTTCGTTGGTTTCATCAAGGAACGCGCGGGACGGGAATGACGCTGACGTACTGAGAAAAAGGAAGTCCCGATGTTGCCCCCGTAGGTGCTGTGGCGGCGATTTTCCTTGGTTTTCCGCGCTTTTCGAGTGTGAGGGTGGTGGGTTGGCTGTTTTCGGCGGGCGGCTATTGATTGGTGGGCGGCAGACCGGCGATCAAATGATCACGCCATCGCAGTGGTCGATCTCGTGTTGGATGATCTGCGCGGTGAAACCGGTGAACGCTGCGTGGCGCTCGCGGAATTTCCGATCCATATAATCCACTTCGATGCGCTGGTATCGGACGGTGCGGCGCTCGCCCTGGAGCGAGAGGCAACCTTCCGCCGTATCGAACGCGCCGTCTTCGGCGGTGATGTGTGGATTGAACATCACGAAAATGCGGCCGCCGAAATCCTCATCCACAAAAGCGATGATGCGCTTGGGAACGCCGATCATATTGGCCGCCATGCCCACGCAACCATTGCGATGCGCGTCCAACGTGTCTTTCAGGTCCTGCGCCACGGCCAGATCCTCTTCGGTGTTCTCGGCTGCGGCGGACGGCTGGCTCAAAAATGGGATGGACGTCATGATCTCACGCTGCATGTGATTCCTCTCGTTGGATGTTGCCGGTCTGCCAATATTGTAGCGTCGCATGGCTGCGAGACGGACGGCTGGGCGAACCTGTCCATTCCCTGACCGTTCGCGTCGGCTTCGGGATGTGAGGTGCAACGTGTGCGGCTTGGACTGGTGCAATATGCTTGGGGTCATGGAAGACATGTTGCAATACCGCGAATATATGGCGCAGGCTCTTGAACTGGCCCGCAAGGGTGCGGGATGGGTGGACCCGAATCCGCTGGTAGGCGCGGTGATGGTACGTGATGGCGGGGTTCTCGCCACCGGATACCATGACCGGTATCGTGGCCCGCATGCGGAGCGTATGGCGTTCGACTATGTCGACGCGCACAGCATCGATCTGACTGGCGCCACGGTCATCGACACGCTTGAACCCTGCTGCCATGTCGGATCGCAGCCGGCGTGCACTGCCTTGATTCTGGCGCACGGCATCGCACGCGTGGTGGTCGGATCGGTTGACCCGAACCCGATTGTGGCGGGCAAAGGCCTTCGCATCCTTGAGGAAGCGGGCGTCGAAGTGGTTCGCGACGTGATGCGGGAGGAATGCGACGCCATCAATCGCCATTTCTTCCACTACATCACCACGGGAAAGCCGTACATTGTGGACGGCAGAAGGCGTGCGGGTGAATCGGACTCTGAGTATGCGGTCCGTCGGCGCGAACTATATGCCACATATGCGGCGGTGCTTGCCGGAACTGAATCGGACGTTCCTGACGAGTCTTTTCGCGCATTTCAACGGACCGGTCCAAGCCGTCGGCGCAGACGAAGTGGTGATTGGCGGCCACAGGCCGTTACTCCTGGAGGCCGGCGCGCTCGCCTGCACGGATCCAGACGAATGGCTGCGTGAGCTGGGCAAGCGCAAAATCGACAGCCTCATCGTGGAAAGCGACGAAGCATTCGAGCGGTTGTCCATGGCTTGCCAAAAAGACTGAAGCGCCATTCGTGCGTTGTTGGCCGTGTATCTCGCTTATAGATGGCGGATTCGTCTGCTTGTCCAGTGCTATCTCGCTTATAGGTGGCGGATGAATTTTGCG
>ENA-OQCD01000102-OQCD01000102.1-human-gut-metagenome-genome-assembly--contig:-NODE-102-length-20538-cov-7.760521_pt1 | contig 20538 bp, 20 predicted proteins | sample MGYA00242755_ERZ504571 | MGnify/ENA primary metagenome ERZ504571 (study PRJEB26092, sample SAMD00036274) | human gut metagenome | host: Homo sapiens | study: EMG produced TPA metagenomics assembly of...
TGCCCCCGAAGCACGATGCGGGTACCGCAACCCGACATTATCGAGCATTTTGGCAACGCAGATGCCGTGCCGCAGCTGCCGGAGCGGTGCTTAAGCCGCAAGGCGGGAATTGTGCGGTGTTGCCTTATAATGTTTTTTATTTTGCCCCTGAGCGTGGGGGATTCAGGAGAACGCCATGAAAAAACAAGCCTCACCCCTGCTGCCTGCACTGCTGGACCTGCTGCGGCAGTATCTGGCGCTGGATATGGCCGTATACGCCGGACACGCTACCTTGCTGCTGCTTACGGCATCGCTGCCGCTGCTGATGTGGGTGCTGGTCATCATCAACATGCTGCCGTTTTATTCGGTTTCGGACATTGCCGCGCTGGTTGCCCAGCTTTTGCCGGATATCCCGGCCATCCAGTCAATGGCGGTGGATGTGATTGCAACCTGAATGATCAGTCCACCACCTTCATGGCTTCCTTTGCCGCCATCACCACGGTGATCTCCGCTTCCGGTGGGATGGCCGCGGTGCAAAAGGGGCTGCAAAAGCTGACCCCCGGTGCCCGCAAAACAATGTTTGACCGTTTGTGGGCTGTGCTGTATACCTTTTTGTTTGAGGGCCTGATGCTGGTTGCCATGGTGGTGCAAAGCCTGAGCCCAATCCTGCGCGGGCTGGCCGGGCTGCTGCCGCTGCATCCCCTGGTGGGCGGGCTGCTGCAGCGGCTGCACAGCCTGCTCAGCATCAGTGCGGTGCTTTCGTTGGCGCTTTCGCTGCTGACGGTAACACTGATCTACACCTATGTGCCCGGCGGCAAGCGCCGCATACGGGATCAGTTGCCGGGGGCCGCCGCTGTGGTAGCGGTGTGGACGCTGTTTTCCAAAATATTCTCGTTTTACATCGGGCATTTCTGGAAGTTATCGTACATTTACGGTTCTTTGGCTGCAATCGTGCTGATTACGCTTTGGCTGAATGTGAACATCAATGTGCTATTTTTGGGTGCCGGGCTGAACGCAAAGATTCAGGGGATGGGGCAGGAGAAAAAGGAACCGGATGCTTGAGATACACCCTAGGGCGCGATGCCCTCATCGCACAGGGAAGAAACGCAAATATTGGGCTGCGAACCTGCAAACCATGTGTAGGAAACGACGCTCGCATCGTCCTGCATGGCGGGCCGTAATATGCGCACACGTCGATGAGGGCATCCCGCCTTACGTGGCCGGGCGTACAATGTGCGCTCCCACGGGCTCCACAGGGTCAAACGCTTTTTTCTAACGCATTAAACCCATACAAACGCTACCTGATACACCAACAGGGCGGCCGGGAAGTTTTCTCGGTCGCCCTGTTTTATTGCTCTCGTTTTATTGCTTTCTTTGAACCGTGAACTTATTCAGCGGTCTTATACCCATCGGGGTTGTGGCTCTGCCAGTTCCAGCTGTCGCGGCACATTTCGTCAATGCCGTACTCAGCTTCCCAGCCCAGCTCACGCTTGGCCTTGCTGGGATCGCACCAGCACTCGGCAATATCGCCGGGGCGGCGCGGGTCAATGACATAGGGCAGCTCCTTGCCGCAGGCCTTGCTGAATGCATGAATCACATCCAGCACACTGTAGCCGTGGCCGGTGCCCAGGTTGCAGATGAACAGGCCGGGCTTTTCTTCCAGCTTTTTGATGGCTGCCACATGGCCGCGGGCCAGGTCCACAACGTGGATGTAGTCGCGCACGCCGGTGCCATCGGGGGTAGGGTAATCATTGCCGTACACATGCACTTTTTCCAGCTTGCCAACGGCAACTTTGGCGATGTAGGGCACCAGGTTGTTGGGGATGCCGTTCGGGTCCTCGCCGATCTTTCCGGAAGGATGTGCACCGATGGGGTTGAAGTAACGCAGCAGAGCAACGTTCAGCTCCGGGTCTGCCTTGCAGCAGTCGGTCAGGATGCGCTCGGTAAACACCTTGGTGGTGCCATACGGGTTGGTGGTTGCACCAACAGGGAAATCCTCGCGGATGGGCACGCTGGCGGGGTCGCCGTAAACCGTTGCGGAGGAGGAGAAAATGATGTTATGGCAATCGTAACGGCGCATAACATCCAGGATGTTCAGGGTGCAGTTCAGGTTGTTGGAGTAATACTCGATGGGCTTGGAAACGCTTTCGCCCACGGCCTTGTAGGCGGCAAACTGGATCACACAGTCAATGCCGGGATTTTCCGCAAAGACCTTTTCAACTGCCGCATGGTCGGTCATGTCTGCTTCCACAAACTTGAAATCCTTACCGGTGATCTCGCGCACACGCTTCAGGGCTTCGGGGCAGGAGTTGTAATAGTTATCTGCCACCACAATATCGTAACCCGCATTGAGAAGCTCCACACAGGTATGGCTGCCGATGTAACCGGCGCCGCCGCTGACCAAAATAGACATACTGATCGCTCCTTTACACAATATGGAAAGTTGTTGCCGGGATTTTGTATCTTCAACAGGGCATCCGCAGGGTTTGCTTCGTTCCCTTGTTGATTTTATTCTAACGTCTTTATCACAATATGGAAATAGATGTTTCCATGTTTGATATGTAACTTTGTTGTTGCCTTTACCGTTCGCACAGATGCAGCGGGTGCGGGGCGCGGCGGTAAGCGCCGGGCGTTTGGCCGGTCAGGGCGTGGAACCGCCTGCTGAACCACGCCAGGGAGCCATACCCCAGCATACGGGCCGTTTCGCCGGGGCCGTACCCCTGGGTCAGCAGCAGCGCTGCCTGTTCGGCTTTCATGCAGGAGAAATACTCCATCGGCCCCATGTGGGTGCGGGCGCGGAACGCCTGCTGCAATGCCACGCGGGAGCAGCCATTGGCATCGCACACCTGGTCCAGCGCCAGCGGCTTTTCAATGTTCTGCGCAAAGTACAGGCGCACGCTTTCCACAAGGGCTGCCTGCTCCTGCTCGGCGCGGGCACGGGGGCTTTGTTTGCGGGTGCGTTGCCTGCGGCGGGCCAACAGGTACAGCAGCTGTGCCAGATAGATGGTTTGCAGCTCTTTGCCGCCAAACGGGATTTCCGCGCGGCGGGCGGGCATCTGGCAGGCATCCTGCACCGGCTGGAACACCTCGCGCACCGTTTCTGCCAGCTGGCGCAGACAGCTTTTTTCGGCGTTGCGAGCCGCATATGGCAGCTGCGGAAAGAATCCATCGCACTGCGTCCGCGGTAAATTCCACGCGGAACACCTCCGGCGGAACTTCGCCCACTGCGCGCATGGCAAACAGCTCTGCGGGCTGGTGAAACAAAATCTGCCCGGCGCGCAGCAGCACCCGGTGGGTATCGCACAGCTCTTCCACCATACCACTTTTTATATATACCAGCAGCCAGCCCTCACAGGTGCGCTCCGGCGTTTGCTGGCCAATGCGCCATTCGGATTCCGCCGCGCTGGCAATCCCTGTTACCCGCAGCGGCCATTCATCCCCATACATGCCTTCACCTCCCCTGTTCAGGTTGCTTCATCGCTTGCGGTCCAGTTCTGGCCTGCGCCGTTGCTGAACACACCGGGCGGGTCCTGGGTTGCCGCAGGGAACTTCTCGCTCCCGGGGAAGCTGTCCACCAGCCCCAGGCGGTAGGCCGTCAGCGGGCAGAGCGTTTTTTCGATATGCTCATAGCTGATGCCGTTATCGCTGTTGTAGGTGTAATACATAATAGCATCCGGCCAGGTGTTCAGCACATACTGCGCCAGCGGCTGGGTCACAAACGCATCCCGGCTGCGACGTAAAGGTCTGCCGCACCAAACAGATGCAGGATCTCGTGGGCATACACGGTGGGGCTGTTGTAGGTTTTCTCCCCCGCATAGGAATCATAGAGATAAAGACAGCTGAATTCATTCAGGTAATTACCGCCATCCTCCAGATAATGCAGAATGGAGTAGGAAGCCCCCTCCACCGGCAGAAAGATCAGGTAGCCAATGCTTGCCGTGCCGTATTGCTGCTGGATGGATTCCACATCCACCTGTGCGGTCAGGGTGTCCACATCGTCATAGAACGTTGTGCCGGTGGTGGTATCTTCCGTCAGACCGGCTTTGTAGGCGGCAAAGGTGCTCAGATTGTTTTCGCCGGTATCGTAATAGATTTTCGGCTGGGCGTTATAGGTCTGCGCCTGCTGGGTGATCCAGTCCACCGCCACGGCAAGGTTCTGCCGCGTCTGGGCCAGGGCTTCCTCGGTCCAGGGGTTGGCGTCGTCCTGCAGATAAATGCTGTACAGCACGCTGGGCCATGCCAGCAGCCCGCAGCTGCCGTACACCTGCTGCAAATCTTGCTGTTGGGCAGGGGTCTGGGTGGGGGTTGGGCTGGGGGCCACGGTGGGCTGGGGGCTGGTTTTGATATGGGGGATCGGTTGCCTGTGCGGGTGCGGCAGGCTGTGCCGCGCACCCGGCCAGCAGGCAGAGCCCCATGGCAAGGGCGGCAAGGTGGAGCAATACGCGCGGCTTTTTCATTCGCGCTTACTCCGGCAGCACCAGCTGCGGCTTGCCGTCAGCATCCGCTGCCAGGGTCACGGTCTGACCACCGGTCAGGCGGCCCGCCACAATGGCTTCGGCCACGGGGTCCTCCAGCGTTTTGCGGATGGTCTTGCGCAGTTCACGCGCACCAAAACGGGTGGATGTTTCGTTCACGATGGCTGCCAGTGCCTGCGGGGTATATTCCAGCTTCAGGCCGCGGGCTTCCAGGCCGGGCTTGTACTCGTCCAGCATCAGGGCTGCGATCTTTTCCAGGTCAGCCTGTTCCAGCGGGCGGAAGGTGATCACTTCATCCACACGGCCCAGGAACTCCGGCCGCAGGAACTCCTGCAGCGCTTTCATGCTCTTTTCGCGGCTGACCTGCTCTTCGGTGCGGCCAAAGCCAGTCAGGGCGGTGCGGTCCGAAGAACCGGCGTTGGAGGTCATGCAGATCACGGTATTGGAAAAATCCACCGTGCGGCCCTGGGCATCGTTGATCTTGCCCTCGTCCAGGATCTGCAGCAGGATGTTCATCACATCGGGGTGGGCCTTTTCGATTTCATCAAACAGGACCACGCTGTAAGGATGGCGGCGCACTTTTTCGGTCAGCTGGCCGGCTTCATCATACCCCACATAGCCCGGAGGGGAACCGATCAGGCGGGACACCGCGTACTTTTCCATATACTCACTCATGTCAATGGAGATCAGCGGGTCCACGGTATCAAACAGCTGATTGGCCAGCTGCTTGACCAGCTCGGTTTTGCCCACGCCGGTGGGGCCGACAAAGATAAAGCTTGCCGGGCGGTGGCGGCCAGACAGGTCTGCCCGCGCACGCTTAACAGCCAGCGCTACGCTGTGCACAGCTTCGTCCTGGCCGATGATATGCTCTTTCAGGGCATCTTCCAGCCCCATCAGGCGGCCATACTCGGTCTCTTTGATTTTAACCGCCGGAATGCCGGTCCACAGCTCCACAACCTGGGCCACATCGTCCGCCGTTACCTGGATATCGGCCACGCGCAGCTCCAGCGCGGGCAGCTTTTGGCGCAGCTGGGCCAGCTCGGTCTTGGTTTTGGCCAGTTCCTCGTAATCAATAGCGGCATCGCCCTGCTTTTCGGGGTCGGGGTTTTCCAGGTCATGCTCTTTGGTTTCCAGCTCTGCCACCTGCTTTTGCAAGTTCAGGAACTCGGTAATTTCAGGGTGGCGCAGGTTGCAGCAGGCGCAGGATTCATCCAGCAGGTCAATCGCCTTATCCGGCAGGTAGCGGTCGGTGATATACCGTTCCGACAGGTGTACCACATCCGCCACGATGGAATCGGGCACACGCACGCAGTGGTACTTTTCGTAATAACCTTTTACGCCGCGGATAACCGCAATGGCATCATTGATGGAGGGTTCTTCCACCTTGACGGGCTGGAAGCGGCGCTCCAGCGCAGAATCTTTTTCAATAAACTTGCGGTACTCGGCAAAGGTCGTTGCGCCGATAACTTGGATCTGCCCGCGGGACAGGGCTGGTTTCATGATGTTGGCGGCGTTCATGGCGCGTCCGAATCCCCGGCGCCGACAATGTTGTGGATCTCGTCAATGAACAAGATCACATTGCCGGCGGCCTTGATTTCAGAAAGCAGGCCCTTGACGCGCTGTTCAAACTGGCCGCGGAACTGGGTGCCTGCCACAAGGGCCGTCAGGTCCAGCAGGTAGATCTCTTTATCCTGTAAGCGGGCGGGCACTTTGCCTTCGGCAATGCGCTGGGCAATGCCCTCGGCAATGGCGGTTTTGCCAACGCCGGCTTCACCGATCAGGCAGGGGTTGTTTTTCTGGCGGCGGCACAGAATCTGCACCGTGCGGTATACCTCACGGTCACGGCCAATGATGGCATCCAGCTTGCCGTCCTTGGCTTTCTGGGTCAGGTTTCGCAGTAGGTGTCCAGGTATTTGCGCTGGCCGCGGCCACGCTGTTTTTTGGACTTTTCGCCCTTCTCCTCAGCCTTGGGGGTTCCGCCAAAGCCAAAGGGGAACACCGGCGAACCGCCGGGCACAAAATCATCCCCGGTATCATCGGGGTTCTGCATATCGCCGTCCATCATGGGCATCATGGCGCCGCTTTCCTGCGCTTGCTGCATCAGGTCGGCCATGTGCTCTTCCATGCTGGCCAGCTGGTCATCGGTCATATTAAACCGCTTCATCAAATCATCCACAGGCTGAATATGCAGCTCCCGCGCGCAGGTCAGGCAGTAGCCTTCCTGCACCGGTTTGCCGTTTTCCAGCCGCTGCACAAACACAACCGCCTGTCTTTTTTTTACAGCGGGTACATAACATATGGTTCACCTCTCTATGGGGTATTCGATTGGATCGGGAATGCCGAAACGCGCACACAACATGCGTTTTCAGAACTTTTCCCATGTACTATTATCCCCCACCCCACTGATATTTGCAAGAGGGGCGGGGGGAATGTTCAGATATTGTTAATCAATAGCGGGTCAAAAACGGGTTCAGGTTTGCCAAAAGTCCATAGATCACGCTTCGGTTCAGGGTGGCTGTGGTCAAAAAATTCCAGCTTGCCGCCGGTCAGGTTTGCCGCCACCCACAGCAGAATGGACCAGATCCAGCAGTTCAGCAAACCGCTGACAAAGCCGAACGCAAAGCCCAAAATGCGATTCAGTCCACCGATGAGCGGGATGGCGTTGATGCCGCGCAGCACCCGCCCCAGCATCCGGCAGAGCACCCGCACCACGATCCAGACCGACAAAAACACAACGGCCTGAATAACCGGCAGAAACAGCGGTTCCAGCGCATTGACCACCTGCGGCACCGCATTGCTGGACGCCGCACTGACGGTATCGATCAGCTTTTGCTGGATCGACTGCGGCAGAAAGGTCAGCGCATGGATTGCCTGGGCCAGATCTCCGCCGGTCTTTTCCAGCGTGTCAGCCACAACATCGGTAACGTGGCTGGCAACATATTTATCATAAATGCCGCCGGCCCAAACGCGGGTGCCGTAAGTGCCGCCGATAATGCCCGCCACGGAGCCGATAAAGCTCACCAGTCCGGAGGCAAAACCGCGGCGGCGGCCGGCTTCGGCCGCGCCCAGCACCAGCAAAAGAAAAATCACATCATAAACAATGCCAATATACTGTGTCATAACTCTACCATACTTTCCCATGCCGCACAGCATCATTCGTGCGGCGCATTCAGAACCTCTACCGTGCCGGAAATAAATACCAGTGTTTCGCGGGCGTTGATGACCGCCTGCGGTGCCGCACCATAATCCCCGGCTCCAATTATGGGTGCCGTCATAGCCATAGCTTTCCACGCCGGACGCTGTCAGCAGATAGACCGCCGTTGCGGTACTGCTGACGCTTTTGGCCTGCCCGGCGGCAACGCTCGCCAGCTGGTTGAGCGAATCATCCAGCGTGACCAGGGTATCGCCGCCGCGCACCGCCAGCAGCAGCGCCGTGCTGCGCCCGCTGATGGACACGTTTTGCAGGGTGGCCCCGCCATAATCATAGCGGGCACTCTCGGTGCCATCGCTCACGTTGATGATGGCGGCATAGGTATCAAAAACAGCCAGCACGCGGCTGCTGCTGATCCATTTCAGCTTCAGGATCACGCTGCCGGTATCCGCCACATAAAACGGCCCGGCAGTATCCGAATTGGTGTTCATCATGCGCACAGTAGTGCGCAGCTGGCCGTCCCTCGCGGCCACCGTTGCCGCGGCAAAGCGGTGGTTATCCGTGGCAAAAGACAATGCAATGGGGGTGCCGTCGGTGCTGGTCAGCTTCCAGGTAAGGGTCCCCGCTGAAAGAAGCATCGTACACCATCACTTCTGCCGCATAGCGGTCAGACTCCGTCACCACGGCCAGGGTGCCGTTCTGCGCCATTTCGCACAGCATAATGGCGTTATTAAAGCTTTTGGCGTACAGCTGGCGGGTGCGGCTCTGCACCGTCAGCTCCTTGCCCGCGCGGTTATACAGTACAAAGCGGGTGTTGCCAACGGCCAGCGCCGGGCGGGCATAGCCGGGCTGGATGGTGCGGATCTTTGCGCCGTAAGCGGAATAGACCGCCACATCCTCATTATCCATCTCCACAAAACCGCCCGCCAGGGGTTCCACCTGGGTCGGCGTGCGGATGCCGGTGTTGGCGGGCCAACCCGCCCCGGCGCGGTTGAGATACAGCGAGATAGAATCCGTCATATCCCCCAGCATGGCAATGGATGTACCCAGCAGGCCGCTGCCCACCGCCATAATGGCGGCAATAATCAGCACCACCAGAACAACGGCAATGCGCCTGCGGCGCTGGCGGCGGCGCAGAATAGGGCTGATGGGCCGCAGCGTTGCCGCCGGTGCCGCAGTTGCGCCCTGCTCTTTGGGCGGCAGGGTGCTGGGTGCGCTGCGCTCCGGCGCTGGGCGTTCCCGTTCCGGCTGCTGTTTGGAGGCAGGCGGCGGGGTTGGCGGGGCTTCGCCCCGTTCCCGCGCCAACATACGGCGGCGGCGTTCCAGCCGCTCTTTTTCTTCACGGTTCAAGGGCTTCGCCTCCTTCCCGTCTTGTTGTGTTACTCATTTAGGGCAATACCGCACAATTCCCGCCTAACGGCTCAAGCACCGCTCCGGCGGCTGCGGCACGGCATCTGCGTTGCCAAAATGCTCGATAATGTCGGGTTGCGGTACCCGCATCGTGCTTCGGGGGCAAAAGCCCCTCGCACTCTGCGACCGCTGCCCCTGCTTCGGTTCGCTGTTTCCGCCACTGGCGGCGCTCACCTTTGCAGCATCCAGTATTATCTGCGCTTTTGGCTTAGCAGCTGCCGCACCTCGCTCGCCGTATCGGCACTTAGAATTATGCGGTATTGCCTTAGTTGTTTCAGTCGTTCGGGCGCTCTAAATCCGGGTACTGCACATCCCACAAAAACAGCCCCCTGGCGGGCAGCGTGGGGCCGGCCTGGCCGCGGTTCCTGCTTTGCAGCAGAGCGGGCACAGCGGCCGGATTCATTTTGCCAAGGCCCGCCTGCAGTACCGTACCGGCCAGAATGCGCACCATGTTGTACAGGTAGCCGTCCGCTGTTACGGACAGGGTATACAGCTCGCCATCCTGCTGCACGGTGCAGGCCGTGATGGTGCGCACCGTATCGCCGTGGGCTGCGGCTGAAGAACCCGAAGCGCACAGCGCCAAAAAAGTCATGCCTGCCAACAAAATGGGCAGCCGCCGCCTGCATGGCGGCAAGGTCCAGCGGGCCGTTGACCCGGTGGCAGGTCTCATAATCAAAGGGATCATCCACCGCGCTGCACCGCAGGCGGTAGTGGTAGGTTTTGGCGTGGGCGGCATAGCGGGCGTGGAAATCATCCGGCACCTGCTGCGCTGCCAGTGCCCGCACATCCATGGGCAGGCGGGCGTCAACGCCAGCGGGATGCGCTGCACCGGGATGCGGCCATCATAATGGAAGTTCAGGGCAAACCGCCGGGCATGCACCCCGGCATCGGTGCGGGAACAGCCCTTTACATCGGGCCGGGTGCCAAACACGCTCTGCATAGCATCCTGCACCACCGCACACACCGTAACCCCATTGGGCTGCACCTGAAACCCCGAATAATTTGTGCCCTTGTAGGCAAGCCAGAGGAGAATATTCATGGGACACCTTTTGAGTTAGGAGGTAGGAGTGAGGAGTTAGGAGTTATTGGTGTGCGCATTCGCGCACATTTAGGATATCAAGTTTTACTCAATTTTCAAAACAGCGGCGCAAGCCGCACCTTCAGCTCCTAACTCCTACTTCCTAACTCCTAACTAAATTTCAGATTCCCGCCATGAGCCAGCGGGTGGAGAGGATGACGGCGAGGCAGAGGGTGAGAACAACGGCGCATTTTACGTCCAGCGCGCCGAACTTGAGCACCTTCAGGCGGGTGCGGCCCTCGCGCCGTGGTAGCAGCGGCATTCCATGGCCATGGCAAGCTCGTCCGCACGGCGGAACGCGCTGATGAACAGGGGGATCAGCACCGGCACCAATGCTTGATGCGGTCCATGAACTTGCCGTTATCCAGCATTGCGCCGCGGGCTTTCTGGGCGTTCATGATCTTTTCGGTCTCATCGATCAGCAGCGGGATAAACCGCAGGGCGATCGTCATCATCATGGCAAGCTCATGCACCGGCAGGTGCAGCTTGGCAAAGGGTTTCAGCAGCGCTCAATGGCATCCGTCAGCACAATGGGGCTGGTGGTGTAGGTCAACAGGCTGGTGCCGGCGATCAATGCCACAATGCGCACCGCCATCAGCACCGCATAGCTCACACCCTCGCGGTAGATGTGGATAAAGCCAAAGTGTACCAGCGGTTCGCCCTCGCCGGTGATGAAGAACAGGTTGAGTACCGCGGTGAACAGCACAATGGGAACGATCGGCTTTAAGCTCTTGACGATCAGCTTGATGGGAATCTGCGCCACTTTGTACAGCAGGGCCAGCAGCGCCAGCGAAAGCGCAATGCCCAGCGGGTTAGACGCCATAAACAGTACAATGATGTAGGCAATGGTGGCAATAATTTTTAAGCGCGGGTCGCAGCGGTGCACCACCGAGTTGCCGGGGAAGTGCTGGCCAATGGTAATATCACGCAGCATCAGTCAGCGCCCCCTTCCTGTACGGTTTTGTGGTTCTGCGGCAGCGGAACGGCCTTGTCCGGGTGTTTGGCGTTCCAGGCTTTCAGCACGGTTTTGACCGCATAGGGCACGGTGTACACATCTGTGTCGATCTCCATGCCCATTGCTTTCAGCATCAAAAACACCTGGGTGACCTGCGGAACGGAAAGCCCCAGTTCCAGTAGCTCCGGTGCGCGGGCAAAGACCTTTTCCACCGTGTCATACATGGCCACTTTCGCCTTGCTCATCACCAGTACGCGGTTGGCATAGCGGGCGATATCTTCCATTGAGTGGCTGACCAGAATGACCGTGATGCCGGTCTGCTCGTGGTAGTTGCGGATCTGGCTCAGGATGGTATCGCGGCCTTCGGGGTCAAGGCCTGCTGCGGGTTCGTCCAGCACCAGGATCTTGGGCTCCATGGCCATACGCCCGCAATGGCAACGCGGCGCTTTTGCCCGCCGGAAAGTTCAAACGGGCTTTTTTGCAGCAGCGCTTCATCCAGGCCAACAAACTCTGCCGCGCGCTTGACGCGGCGGGTGATCTCTTCTTCATCCAAGCCCATGTTGCGCGGGCCATAGGCGATATCCTTCCAGCAGGTTTCTTCAAACAGCTGGTATTCCGGGTACTGCATGACCAGCCCCACAAGGAAGCGGAAATCCCGCAGGTTTTCGCCCTCCGCCCACATATCGCGGCCATCAATAATGATCTTGCCGCTGGTGGGGCGGTTCAGGCCGTTGAAATGGGCGATCAGCGTGGATTTGCCGGACCCGGTCGAGCCCATCACACCGACAAAATCACCTTTTTCAATCGAGAAGCTCACATCATCCAGCGCTGCGGTTTCGTCCGGCATACCGGCGTTATACACATAGCGCAGATGTTCCACTTTAATGATCTCTGACACGTTACATTCCTTCCCGCACGGTACCGCCCCGGTCCCTCTTTTGCCGGGTGCAGTCTGTGCCTTTTCTGGTTGGGGAAAATTGGTTGTTTGGGTTTTCTCGCAGAAGCGGCGGGGGCGGGTGACCCCGCCCTACAGGGGTGTTGCCGCCCAAAAGGCACGGCATTTTATTTCAGCAGGTCAAAAATGGCCTTGGCGCATTCTTCGGGGGTAATGATGTTTTCCGGCATAGGCAGGCCGGCGGCGGCCAGTTCATCCCGCAGCTCGGTGGCCTGGGGTACATCCAGGTGGTAGCCATGCAGCCGCCTGGTCTGGCTGAACACCTGTTCGGGGGTGCCCTCCATCACAATGCGTCCGCGGCTCATGACCAATATGCGGTCGGCCTGAGCGGCTTCCTCCATATAGTGGGTAATGGACACAATGGAAATGCCTGCATCCCGCAGGTTGCGGATGGTTTTCATTACCTGGGCGCGGCCGCGGGGGTCCAGCATGGCAGTGGATTCATCCAGAATCAGGCAGTCCCGGCCGCATGGCAATCACGCCCGCGATGGCAACGCGCTGCTTTTGACCGCCGGAAAGCTTGTGCGGCGCTTTATTGCGCTGTTCATAGATCCCCGCCAGCTTCATGGCGTCATCCACGCGGGCGCGCATTTCCCCGGTGGGCACGCCAAGGTTTTCCAGCGCAAAGGCAACATCCTCTTCCACCACGGTGGCAACAATCTGGTTGTCCGGGTTCTGGAACACCATGCCCACTTTCTGGCGAATGTCGTACAGCTTTTCATCGGTGCGGGTGTCCATATCTTCCACCAGCACGGTGCCGCTTTCCGGCAGCAGAATGGCGTTAAAATGCTTGGCCAGGGTCGATTTGCCGCAGCCGTTGGCACCCAGCACAGCCACAAACTCGCCGCGGTGTACTTCCATCGACACCCCGTCCACAGCAAAGTTCGGCTGCTCCGTATCATACCGGAACCGCACATCCTGCGCCTGTAAAATATCGTTTTCTTTCATGTGGTATCCCCTATTCTGAATAATAGTGTGATCCAAAATTTTTAGTTAGGAGGTAGGAGTGAGGAGTTAGGAGTTGAAAGGAGCTAAGGCAATACCGCATAATTCTAAGTGCCGATACGGCGAGCGAGGTGCGGCAGCTACTAAGCCAAAAGCGCAGATAATACTGGATGCTGCAAAGGTGAGCGCCGCCAGTGGCGGAAACAGCGAACCGAAGCAGGGGCAGCGGTCGCAGAGTGCGAGGGGCTTTTGCCCCCGAAGCACGATGCGGGTACCGCAACCCGACATTATCGAGCATTTTGCAACGCAGATGCCGTGCCGCAGCGCCGGAACGGTGCTTAAGCCGTAAGGCGGGAATTGTGCGGTGTTGCCCTAAAGTTAATCCTGCAAGGTTAGCGGGCGCACAATGTGCGCCCCTACGGAGCATTGCAATTTTAATTGCTCATTCCTAATTCCTAATTAACTCCTAACTCTCATTCTTCCCACACTGCGGTAGCGCCGCAGGGCACTACGCCGCCGGTGGCGGTTACGGGCAGGCCGATCTCATCGCAGCTGGTGTGGCCGCCCACCTTGGGGCAGAGGGTGGTTTTGAGCACATACTCCATAACCGCCGGGCTCAGGCCCTCGGTGTAGGAGTTGATGGCAAAGAACAGCGGCTTATCGCTGAGTACCTGTTCTGTCAGGGTGATGAGGTCATAGACGTTATCTTCCAGCTTCCAGATCTCACCGTTGGGGCCGCGGCCATAGCTGGGCGGGTCCATGATAACGGCGTCATAGCGGCTGCCGCGGCGGATCTCGCGCTGCACAAACTTGGCACAATCATCCACGATCCAGCGGCAGGAGCGGTCGGCCAGGCTGCTGGCCTGGGCGTTCTCCCGCGCCCAGGCTACCATGCCTTTGGAAGCATCCACATGGGTCACGCTGGCACCGGCGGCCAGGCAGGCCAGTGTTGCACCGCCGGTGTAGCCGAACAGGTTGAGCACCTTGACAGGACGGTCGGCAGCCTTGATCTTTTCTTGGTACCAGGCCCAGTTCACAGCCTGCTCCGGGAAGACGCCGGTATGCTTAAAGCCGGTGGGGCTGACGATCAGCGTCAGGTCCTGCCATTTGATGTTCCACTTCTGGGGCAGCTTTTTGTGGTAGTCCCACTGGCCGCCGCCCTTGGCGGAACGGTAATAGATGGCGTCTGCCCTGGCCCACAGGGGGCTGACTTCCTCGTTTTTCCAGATGATCTGCGGGTCGGGGCGGATGAGCAGCGTTTTGCCCCAGCGTTCCAGGCGGTTATGATTCGTTGCGTCGATCAGCTCGTAATCGACCCAGGTATCGGCGGGGCGCATCAGCACACCCCCGGAATACGCTGGCGGATCATATCGGCAATGCGCTCTGCGCTGGACTGGATGGCTTCCATATCCTCGCCTTCCACCATCACGCGGATCTTGGGCTCGGTGCCGGAAACACGCACCAGCACACGGCCCATGCCCATCAGGTTCTGCTGCTGGCTCTCAATAAAGCCGGCAATGTATTCATCTTCTTTATAAGCCTGCTTCTGCTCCTTGTCGGCAGTCAGGTTGATGAGCACCTGCGGGAACTTGGTGTAAACGGCGTTCAGCTCGCTCATCTTGGTACCCTCTTCGCGGTGCTTGCGGGCCAGCAGCTTCAGCAGCTTGCCTGCGGTCAACTCGCCGTCGCCGGTGGTGGAGTGGTGCAGGAAAATAACATGGCCGCTCTGCTCGCCGCCGATGGCATAACCGCGGGCGCGCATCTCTTCCAGCACGTAGCGGTCGCCTACAGCGGTGCGGGCGGTGTCAATGCCAATGGACTGCATATATTTCATAAAGCCCAGGTTGGACATAACCGTCACCACGGCGGTATTTCCGTCCAGGCGGCCGCGGTCTTTCATATCCTTGGCAACCAGCGCAATGATCTTGTCGCCGTCGATCTCTGCGCCCTTTTCATCGCAGGCCAGGCAGCGGTCTGCATCGCCGTCAAAGGCAATGCCGCAGTCAAAGCCGCCTTCCACGACCTTCTTTTCCAGCCGGTCCAGGTGGGTGGAGCCGCAGCCATCGTTGACGGAAACGCCATCATCCAGCGTGCCGGTAAAGCTGCACTGGCAGCCCAGGCGGGGGAACAGTTTCTGCGCCACCTTGGCAGAAGCACCATTGGCGCAGTCAAACAGCACATTCAGGCCGGAAAGATCTGCATCAATGTGCTGCTCCAGAGCATCCACATAGTCATCCACAGCGGTATCCAGGCGGTGAACGCGGCCGATCTCGGCACCATCACAGATCTTGATATCCTCGCAGTTTTTGAAGATATGAGCCTCAATGCGGTTTTCTACTTCATCGGGCAGCTTGTAGCCATCGCCCTTGAAAATCTTGATGCCGTTGAACTCCATCGGGTTGTGAGATGCGGAGATCACAATACCGGCGTCTGCGCCGTATTTGCGCACCAGATAGGCCACGCCGGGGGTGGGGATCACACCCAGCAGGTCAACGTCTGCGCCAACGCTGCACAAACCGGCAGCCAGGGTGCATTCCAGCATATCGCCGGAAACACGGGTATCTTTGCCAATCAGAATACGGGGACGGTGGCCGTCCAGACTGGTCAGCTCTGCGGCAGTTGCGCGGCCGATCTGCAGGGCCAATTCACAAGTCAGGTCTTTGCCCGCCACACCGCGGACACCATCGGTACCAAACAATTTACCCATATCGTCAAGTCCTTTCCATCTATCAAAGTCAACACATTGAACTATAATGAATAAAGAATAAATAATAAAGAATAATTTTGGTGGACCGCGGTGCTGCGCACCGCTCAAAATAAGGCCTGCGGCCCTGCCCTGCCAAAAAACTCCTAACTCCTACTTCCTAACTCCTACCTGTTTAATACATTCTCTGCTGCCCATCCACCTCGTCGGCGTCTTCGGCGCGCAGGTGTTTGGGGACGGGCATGTTCAGATGCTCATAGGCCAGGCGGGTCACGCAGCGGCCGCGGGGGGTGCGGGTCAGCATACCCATCTGCATCAGGTAGGGTTCGCACACATCTTCCAGTGTTACACTTTCCTCACCAAGGTTGGCCGCCAGGGTATCCAGGCCCACCGGACCGCCGCCGTACAGCTCGATGATGGCACGCAGCACGCTGCGGTCCAGTTCATCCAGGCCCAGCTCGTCAATATCCATCTGGCGGCGGGCTGCCACAGCAGTGGGGCCGTCGATTGCCCCATCGCCCTCCACGGTGGCAAAGTCACGCACGCGCTTGAGCAGGCGGTTTGCAATACGCGGGGTGCCGCGGGCGCATTTGGCCAGCTCCAGCGCACCGGGGCGATCGATGGGGATATTCAAAATGCCCGCGCTGCGCATGATGATGGTAGCCAGTTCATCCGGGCTGTAGGGTTCCAGCTTGAGCAGAATGCCAAAGCGGTCACGCAGGGGCCCGGTCAGCTGGCCCGCGCGGGTGGTTGCGCCCACCAGGGTGAACCGCGGCAGGTTGATGCGGATGCTTTGGGCGCTGGGGCCCTTGCCGATCATGATATCCAGCGCGTAATCCTCCAGTGCGGGGTACAGCACTTCTTCTACCTGGCGGGAAAGGCGATGGATCTCATCAATGAACAGGATATCACCCTCCTGCAAATTGGTCAGCAGAGCGGCAAGATCGCCGGGCTTTTCGATGGCCGGGCCGGAGGTAATGCGGATCTGCACGCCCATCTCCTGCGCCACAATGCCGGCCAACGTTGTCTTGCCAAGGCCCGGCGGGCCGTACAGCAGAATATGGTCCATCGGTTCCCCGCGCTGCTGGGCGGCACGCAGGTAAATGCGCAGATTGTTTTTGGCCTTTTCCTGACCGATATAATCATCCAGCGTTTTGGGGCGCAGGCTGACTTCCTCGGCGGCATCGGCCGGGGCGCGTCCGGGCTGACCAGGCGGCTGGGATCCACCGTATATTCCGTATTTTGGCTCATTCAGGTCACTCCTTTACGCACGCGAAAGCCCGCGCAGTGCAATTTTGATAATATCCTGCACCGGCAGGGTTTCGTCAATGCGGGCCACAGCCGCAGCAGCATCCGAGGTGTTGTACCCCAGCGCCACCAGCGCGGCCACAGCCTGGGCGGGTGCGCTGGACGGAGCCGGCGCTGCTGCGGCGGCCCCGCCGCCAAAGCCAGTGCCATCCGCCAGGCCCTTGCCCACTTTGTCTTTCAGTTCCAGAGCAATACGCTGGGCCAGCTTGGGGCCAACACCGTTCGCCTTGGTAAACGCCTTGTGGTCCCCGCTGGACGCCGCCAGTGCCACACGCTCCGGCGTCATGATGGACAAAATGGCCAGCCCGGCCTTGGGGCCAACGCCGCTCACGCTGGTCAGCATCTTGAAGCAGCTGCGCTGCTCCTCGGTGGCAAAGCCGTACAGCGAAACATCGTTTTCGGTCACGTTCATCACAGTATACACCGTGCCTTCCCGCCCGGGGGCGGGAAGGCTTTCGGCTGTGGTCAAGGGCACCTGCACCGCATAGCCCACACCAGCGCAGCTGATGACCACGGTATCCAGTGTTTTCTTTAAGATTTTTCCGGTCAGCGAATAAATCATCGTTCGTTCCTATTTCTTATCCAAGATATATCTAAGGCAATACCGCATAATTCTAAGTGCCGATACGGCGAGCGAGGTGCGGCAGATGCTAAGCCAAAAGCGCAGATAATACTTTGTTCGAGCATTTTGGCAACGCAGATGCCGTGCCGCAGCCGCCGGAGCGGTGCTTAAGCCGTCAGGCGGGAATTGTGCGGTGTTGCCCTAAAATGTGCTCTTACACCATTATGATTCTATGTTGCCGTGCGCCGGGTTATTTGCCCTGCGGCCCTTATCTTGGGGCGGTGCCCATCAGGCGGCTGCGGGAGCAGTGACAGTGCGCTACGGCCATGGCCAGGGCGTCCGCTGTATCGTCCGGCTTGGGGATGGTTTGCAGGTGCAGCATGATGCGGGTCATTTCCTGGATCTGCTTTTTTACCGCCTTGCCATACCCGGTCACAGCCTGCTTGACCTGCATGGGGGTGTACTCATAATTGGTACGCCGCACTGCGCGGCAGCCAGCAAAATCACCCCGCGGCTTCCGCCACGCCGATGACGGTCGTCTGGTTATGCTGGTAGTACAGCTTTTCAATGGAGAGTGCTTCCGGCTGATAGCGGGTACAGATATCCTTGATGCCGTCATAAATTTCAATCAGGCGCTGTTCAAACGGCGTGTCCTTATCGGTACACACTGCGCCGTAAGCGATGGGCGCAAAACGGTTGCCTGCATATTCCACAACGCCCCAGCCCACGATCGCATAGCCGGGGTCGATGCCCAAAACCCGCATAGTATCCCCTTTCCCTGTGTTTGAATCTATTCAGGAAACGCCGCACCGGCAAAAGGGTGCACTATCCCCATTTAACTGTATCAGTATACCACAAAGCCGTGTATGCGGCAAGGAAAAGCCCTTCCGCATTTGCAAATTTTCTTTTGCGGTGGTGCGTTTCAATTTCATGTTATTTTCTTGAATTTTTTCATTTTTTCGAAAAAGGGCTTGCTTTTTCTGCTTGGATTTGGTATAGTATACAAGTCGCAAGGACATGCGCGGTTAGCTCAGCTGGTAGAGCATCTGCTTGACGTGCAGGAGGTCACAGGTTCGAGTCCTGTACCGCGCACCATAGAAAACACCGTAGATTCGTTAAAATCTACGGTGTTTTTCTTTTTGTTAGTACACACTTTTATAGTACACATTTGCCTATTTTTCTTTGCAAGTCGTGCACCAAATCCCTATACACGTCCGGTTTTTGTTTCTTTTTAGCGCATCCATAAATTCATCTAGCACGCGCCAAAACATGCCCAGCGTCAGCCTTAATTACAGTTTCCAAAAACTCACTCATTTTGTAGCCTTTCTAGTTTTCTCATCACGCCGTTGTACACTTTCGGATTTGCAACATCACCATTCTCCGATATTTCGGTGCAAACACTACATGGTATTGACATCTCCATGTCGTATGGCTTAAACTATCTACGTCTTTGTTATTTTTCATTTCAAAGATAAACCTCTCTGTTCCTAGAATGTGGTTGGCAAACCCACACTCTATTCTACGGGGAGGTTTCTCTTTGTCTAGGGCTAAAGCCGTTTTTATTCCACCAGCTTAGCTGGTGGTTGTCGCTCGCTCAAGCTACCCAACCACAAAAACAGCCTTCGGCAAATGCCGAAGGCTGTTTTTAAATAATTCAAAGCTCTATCACTTTACACTTATCAGTTCAGCTTCTTGCGGTTGATGAACAGGTAAGCGGCAGCGCCGCCCAGTGCGGCAACCAGAACGATGGCCAGACCTGCAACAGAGTTGCTGTTGGTGCTGGAAACGCCGGTCTGCGGGATGATCTTGCTGGAGTTATCAGCGGGGGTGTTGGACTTGGTAACATCCGGGGTGTTGGTCGGAGTATTGTCCGGGGTATTGGTTTCCTCAGTCGGGGTATTGGTCGGAGTGGTCTCCGGGGTAACCGGGGTGGTCGGGGTCACGACCGGGGTAGCAGTCGGCTCGGTCGGGGTCACAGTCGGCTCTGCCGGGGTGGCAGTCGGCTCTGCCGGAGTAGCAGTCGGCTCTACCGGGGTAGCAGTCGGCTCTACCGGAGTAGCGGTCGGCTCTACCGGAGTAGCGGTCGGCTCTACCGGGGTAGCGGTCGGCTCTACCGGCTTCGGAGCTTCCATAAAGATGGGGTACAGGTAGATACCGCCTACCAGGCTGCCAACCGGGAATGCACCAAGGCCGCTGGTGCCCAGTTCAGTAGCATCGGCGCCCAGGACAAAGTGCTCTTTGCCCCAAACGTCCCAGCCCTTGAACTCCCAGCCCTCGTTTGCGATAACGGTGGGCAGAGTGATCGGAGTTTCCTCAAACTCGGCACGGTTCAGATAAGTCAGGGCAACATTGTCGGGATCGCTCTCGAAATGGCCCTTGGTGGTGTCCATAAAAATGGTAACATCCACCACGCGCACACAGGAAGCGCTGTCTTCGCTTGCAGCTTCGTCAGCGGTGTTGTCCTGTGTAGCCTCCTCCACTACTGCGGGTGCAGCAGCTTCCTCGGTGGTCTCGGTTTCTGCATACGCCGATACAGGCAGACAAACTGCCAAGGCAACAGCCGTAACCAGCGTAAGCAGACGCGAAAACCTGCTCGTCTTTTGCATAATTTTACTCCCTTTCCAAAATTATATCCCAAACGCAAAGGTACGGATTGCTGTTGCCTTTGTGCCCAGAATTCAAATAAAAATTTTACGCCCCGGCCGGCCAGCGGGCTGGAAGCAGCGGGTCCGGATTGATGATAACTTCATCCGCCGTCAGCGTTTCCCCGTCCCGCAGCGGGCGTGCCATAATCAGCAGGCGGGCATCCGACATTTCATAGGTACAGGTACACAATGTCAAAAGCCGTTCGTCTGCGCGGGCATAATCGCCCGTGGTATAAAACGCGCGCTTGGCCACTTCATCCAGGTATTCCTGCTCTGCCGCATCATCGGCAAAGTTCACATACTGGTTAAAGTGGAACACATCGCCATCGCTTTCGCGCGTGGTAATTGCATAAACTGCCACGATCTTGTAG
>ENA-OQCD01000103-OQCD01000103.1-human-gut-metagenome-genome-assembly--contig:-NODE-103-length-20521-cov-2.045945_pt1 | contig 20521 bp, 22 predicted proteins | sample MGYA00242755_ERZ504571 | MGnify/ENA primary metagenome ERZ504571 (study PRJEB26092, sample SAMD00036274) | human gut metagenome | host: Homo sapiens | study: EMG produced TPA metagenomics assembly of...
TACCAAGCAGCTCCTACATAATGTTGTCGGGAGTCAGAAAGAATGGAAATTTAATATTACCTTCTTTACGGTATTTTCCATGTATGGATTATAATAGTAGGAACTGTCATAGAGACTGCCTGTCCATTGGGTCTTTGCGGTAACCTCATCACCTTTCTGTTTCTCGGGCATGGAACCGGGCAGGTTGATGAAGTCATTCAAAGTGTGGCTGAACCATTTTTCCTTTTCTCCATTATCCTGACGGTCTATACTGAATGACCATTTTCCGGATAAGTCAATAATTTTTTTGTGCGCTTAACGAGAAGCACATCCAATACTAAGGCAGATTGTCAATAACGTTTTTTTTTCATAGTATCTTTTTTTACTTTGAATTTGATGTTGCTAAATTAAGGTCTTTTCATCTGCATGTAAATAGAAAGAAGTACATATAGATGGAAATTCGTATAAAATAGGGGTAATGTGCGATATATTTGTACGATTTTACATGGATATGCCTTGTATGTGCAGAAAAAAAGTCCAAATCTCTTTTTATCTTTGTATACTCACAATTAAATCATTGTATACATGAAAAAACGATTATTCAGTTTGTTCTGCTTGTTAGGAACGGTTGCCGGATTATTTGCCGGTGATACGGCTTATTTGTTCTCTTATTTCATTAATGACAGTCGGGACGGTCTTCATTTGGCTTATAGTTTGGATGGGCTGACATGGACTCCTCTGAATCATGGAAAATCTTTCTTGATACCTACGGTCGGGAAGGATCGTCTGATGCGTGACCCTAGTATTTGTCAGGCGCCGGACGGAACTTTTCACATGGTGTGGACTTCCAGTTGGACAGACCGGATTATAGGTTACGCCTCTTCTCCCGATTTAATCCATTGGAGTGAGCAGCGTTCTATTCCGGTAATGATGCATGAGCCTGCTGCACATAATTGCTGGGCACCTGAATTGTTTTTATGATGAACCTTCGCAAACTTATTATATTTTTTGGGCAACGACCATTCCCAGACGTCACAAGGAAGTGCCGGTCATTGAGAGTGAGAAAGGGTTGAACCATCGTATTTACTATGTTACGACGAAGGATTTTAATACATTTTCTGAAACCAAACTGTTCTTTAATCCTGATTTTAGTGTGATTGATGCAGCTATTGTACGCGATCCGGTGATGAAAGACTTGATTATGGTGGTGAAGAATGAAAACTCGTTGCCGGCAGAGAAGAATTTGAGAATAACACGGACAACACGAATAGAGGATGGATTTCCTACTACTGTTTCTCCTTCTATTACAGGAGATTATTGGTGCGAGGGACCTGCGCCACTTTTTGTAGATGATGTTCTTTATGTCTATTTTGATAAATACCGTAATCATCAATATGGAGCAGTTTGCAGTCGTGATCATGGAAAGACGTGGGAAGATGTGTCTGATCGTGTATCTTTTCCAAAAGGAACCCGTCACGGAACTGCTTTTACCGTAGAGAAGGCTGTACTTGATAAATTGCTTCGTATCCATCACTTCAATCCTCTTATTCCGGATAATATCGCTGATCCTTCTTTATCCAAATTTGTGATACTTATTATCTTTATGGTACTACTGATATTGATAAAGGATTGTCACAAGCAGGGACTCCTGTGGTATGGAAATCTAAAGATTTTGTAAACTGGAGTTTTGATGGATCACATATTGTGGGATTCGAATTGGCATAAAGGACATGAATATGTCAATGCCAAAGGAGAGAAAAAAGACGGGATATTTTCGTTATTGGCACCCGGCAGAGTAGTGGAGAAGAATGGTGAATATTATCTTTATACCACTTTTGTAAAACCGGATGAGAATGCACGTACCTATGTGCTGAAGTCCGACCGTCCCGAAGGTCCTTTCCTTTTTGCCGGACGTAATTCTATGTCTTCTCATTCTTTGGATGGGTTTGATCAATCTTGTATTGCTCCGGATATAGATGGGGAACCTTTTGTGGATGATGATGGAACTGCTTATTTATTCTGGCGCCGCCGGATGGCTGCCCGTATGACTGACGATTGGCAGCATTTAACCGGTGATACTGTTGTGATGAGTACGGCTCGTCAAGGGTATTCGGAAGGGCCGGTTATGTTTAAACGTAAAGGTATTTATTATTACATCTATACTTTGAGAGGGAATCAGAATTATGTAAATGCTTACATGATGAGCCGGCAGTCCCCTTTGTCGGGCTTTGAAAAGCCCGAAGGCAATGATATTTTTCTTTTTTCATCCATTGCTGATAATGTTTGGGGGCCGGGACATGGGAATGTATTTTATAATGAAGAAACAGACGATTATATTTTCGTATATCTGGAGTACGGTGACGGAGGAACTACCCGCCAAGTATATGCTAATCGGATGGAATTTAATGAGGATGGCACTATAAAGACACTTGTTCCTGATGAAAAGGGAGTTGGTTACTTGGCTGTCAGCCAGGAACAGCGCGAAAATAAGGCGCTGAAAGCTTCTTTCAGTGCATCCAGCATACGTTCTCCCCGTACTTCTAAGGTTGAAATAGAAACTCAGCCTAATTGTCCTTTGGCCGATAAAACTTCGCTTGTCAAGGTGGAACGCACACATATATATCATCCTGGAAATGCAGGCGACCGGTCTAATGGAACACGCTGGATGGCAGAAACAAATGATGATCATCCTTGGCTGATGGTGGATTTGGGTGAAGCCATGCAGGTAACGGAGTGTCAATTTGCCTTTGTACACCCTGCTGAAGGTCATGCCTGGCATCTCGAAAAATCCAATGATGGTACTAATTGGCAACCTTGTGCCGGAGTAAAAGAGGTGAAGGCATGTTCACCTCATGTGGTGACGGTGGGAGATAAAGTACGTTATTTGCGTTTGCACATAGATAAAGGTGCAGCCGGATTATGGGAATGGAAAATCTATTAAATTACTATTTATCATGAAAAAACGATTTGTGACCGTTCTTTTGGCTTGTTCTTTGGCCGGAGGACTTTTTGCACAACAGCCTTGGTTTAAAGACAAGATTTGACCTTGACCGGTGCTTATTATTATCCTGAGCATTGGGATGAGAGTCAATGGGAGAGAGATTTTAAACAGATGCACGATTTGGGTTTTGAATTCACCCATTTCGCGGAATTTGCTTGGGCGCAATTGGAACCGGAAGAGGGAAAATATGATTTTGCCTGGTTGGATAAAGCGGTGGCTTTGGCTGCCAAATATGATTTGAAAGTCATTATGTGTACTTCTACGGCAACTCCACCGGTATGGCTGAGCCGTAAATACCCTGAAATTTTGATTAAAAATGAAAATGGTACCGTGCTTGATCACGGAGCACGTCAACATGCTTCTTTTGCTTCTCCCGTTTATAGAGAACTGGCTTATAAAATGATAGAGAAGTTAGCTCAGCATTATGGAAATGATTCCAGAATAATCGGCTGGCAGCTCGATAATGAGCCGGCCGTACAATTTGATTATAATCCGAAAGCCGAACTGGCTTTCCGGGATTTTTTACGTGAAAAATATCAATCATGACATTAAAGCATTGAATGATGCCTGGGGAACGGCTTTTTGGAGTGAGGTTTATTCTTCTTTTGATGAAATAACTCTTCCTAAAACTGCCCAGATGTTTATGAATCATCATCAGATTTTGGATTACCGCCGTTTTGCTGCCAGTCAGACAAACGACTTTTTTGAATGAACAATGTTTGTTGATTAAAAAATATGCAAAGAACCAATGGGTGACTACTAACTATATTCCTAATTATGAGGAAGGACATATAGGTGGCAGCCCTACACTTGATTTTCAAAGTTATACTCGCTATATGGTGTATGGAGACAATGAAGGGATCGGCCGTCGCGGATATCGAGTGGGAAATCCGTTGCGTATTGCTTTTGCCAATGACTTTTTCAGACCCATACAAGGTACTTATGGAGTAATGGAACTTCAGCCAGGGCAGGTGAATTGGGGGAGTATCAATCCTCAACCGCTGCCTGGAGCTATCCGTTTATGGATGTGGAGCGTATTTGCCGGTGGAGGCGACTTTATCTGTACTTATCGTTATCGCCAGCCTCTGTATGGCACGGAACAATATCACTACGGCATTGTAGGTACAGACGGAACAACGGTAACTCCCGGTGGACGTGAATATGAGCAGTTCATGAAAGAAATCAGACAGCTGCGGGGACAGGTTGCAGCTCGTGAGGTGAAACCGGCCGATTATTTGGCGCGTCGTACTGCCATTCTTTTTAATCATGAAAATTCATGGAGCATTGAGCGCCAGAAGCAAAATCGTACATGGAATACATTAGGGCATATTGAGAAATATTATCGCACGTTGAAATCTTTTGGCGCGCCCGTAGATTTTATCAATGAAAGCAAGGAGTTCTCCTCTTATCCTGTGATCATAGCTCCGGCTTATCAATTGGCTGACAAGGCATTGGTAGACAGATGGACTGATTATGTAAAGAAGGGTGGTAATTTGGTCTTAACTTGCCGTACAGCCCAAAAAGACCGCCATGGACGTTTACCCGAAGCTCCTTTCGGTTCCATGATAAATGAACTGACCGGTAATGAAATGGAGTTTTATGATTTATTACTTCTTGAAGAACCGGGCAAATTACGGATGGATGGAAAAGAATATACGTGGAATACTTGGGGAGAGATATTGAAATCGGGTAAGGATTCACAAGTATGGGCTACTTATACACAGGAATTTTATGAAGGAAAACCGGCAGTCACTACTCGTAAGTTGGGAAAAGGTACTGTTACTTACGTGGGAGTGGATAGTACGGACGGATTATTGGAGAAAGATATTTTGAAGAAACTATATGCGCAATTGAATATTCCTGTGATGGATTTACCATACGGTGTTACTTTAGAGTACCGCAATGGTATGGGGATTGTACTGAATTATACAGATAAACCTTATAAGTTCGTACTTCCTTCGGGAGCCAAAGTGCTGATAGGAGAGCCGGTAATTCCTACAGCAGGAGTATTGGTATTTTCTATTACTGATTGAAAACGTATGATTGATAGAACAAAAAGGAGCGGCTTCACAGTCGCTCCTTTTTACTTAACCTAAATCTAACCTTTAAATCATAGTCTATGAAAAATCGATTCACTAACCAATCATATTATTAATTTAATTTGTAAACTTCACTTCCGGCAAGCAGGAAACATCCTACTCCAAAATCTTCAAAATCGGGTACTTTGTCGTATGTGACAGGTTGACTGTCTTTCGGTTCTTTTTCCGGTTCCTTGTACAAGTCCTAGGAAGCCGTTAGGGTGAACGGCATCTTTCACCATAGCATTCCATGCTTTCAACAAGACTGGCAGGTATTCTTTTCTGTCCAACAGTCCGTTACGTACCCCCCATGCCATGCCATATACAAATAAAGCGGTGCCACTGGTTTCTTTACCTCCGAAGTTTGATTCGTCATGCATACTTACATTCCAAAAACCATCAGTTACGTTGGCAATTTTTTGATAGCTTTACTCATGGTCAGGAAATCATTGATATAGTCGGCGCGATGTTTTTCATCAGTAGGAATTTCATTCAATACACGTACCAGTGCTGCATATACCCATCCATTACCACGACTCCAATAGCAATTCTTACCGTTAGGTTCTTTGTAAGGGGGATCAAAGTCTTGGTCTCTCCACCACAAACCTTCTTTTTGGTTGTACATGCCATTCTCACCATGTTTGTTACGGGTATATTCATACATATCCCACATTTTGTCGAAATATTTTTGTTCTCCGGTCAATTTTCCCAGTTTGGCAAATACAGGCATTCCCATTTGGATGGCGTCAATCCACCACCAATCATTTACTTGAGGAGTGTTGACCAGCATATCTATATTGGCTTTGACCTTACGGATTCTTTCCGGATCGGGACAAATGTTATATAAATCAATGTAAGTCTGGCTGGCACAGTAATCATCAGCATTGCGAGTGGTGGTACCGTTGCGGAATCCCCATTCGTGGTAATTTGACCAATCGACAGCGTATTTATAATAGTCATCGCGTGGATAGACGGAGTAAAGAGCCATTAATCCTTCATAATATACTCCGCGTGTCCAGATATTACTGGGACGGGTTACATTTTTTACAAAAGAAGGAGTACGATAATCGGCATACTTCTTCATGAAGTAATCATTGACTTTTGTAACAGTCTTCAACGTTTCTTTTTTTGTCCGGCAAGTCTTGTGCTTTTACAACTACCAAACCTAATGCAAACAAAAAAGATGATAGTATTTATTTTTTCTTCATCATGTTGTTTTAGTGTTTTAATGGTAGCGCAAAAATAGGATGGTCTGGGATTTCCTACAATGGAAATGTGTACATCTTCCTTGAATATTATGCATGTGTACGCATTTCGAGTGTGTTTTTATTTATCGGTGTTCTTATTGGGCTATTTGTCTTTATTTGCAGATCGTTCATAAATCTTTTCCCCTTCTTTTATCTCTAGTTCCAAACCTTTAAAATTAACATTGGCCACATTTGAGATACTTAATCCTTTTTGAGCTTTGATATGGCAATTCTCAAAAAAGAATGTATCATTTCCGAATGGAGCCTCTTTAAAACCATACATGGTTCCTGCTGATTGTGCTTCTCCATTTATATTCTTGAAATGGATATTGCGCAAACAGGTCAGCGGATAATGTGCAGGTGAAAGCGGAGGAACCATACGCCATTCCATATTGATATCAAAGATACTGCGCGCTCCTTTGATGGTAATATCTTCAAAAGTGATATTTTCCACAGTTCCGCCGCGGCTGGGCTGACTTTTAAAACGTAAGGGGCTCCAGTTTTCGTTATCCATCAGGCAGGAACGTATGGTCACATTGCGTATGCCGCCTGATATTTCACTGCCCATAGCCACTCCACCATGACCGTATGCAAAATGACAGTTTTCTATCAGAATGTTTTCACTGGGACGTCCTACTCTGCGTCCGTCCTCGTCTCGTCCGGATTTGATGGAGATGCAATCATCATGTGCCTCAATGCGGGTGGAAGTAATCAGTATATCATTGGACGAATCGATATCTATGCCATCGGAACTGGGTATATATTCCAATGCACGGATATCGATTCCATCTATAGTGAATCCGTTTGTGTAAAGTACATGAAGACACCATGAGGCCTGATTTATCATTTTTAAACCGGAAATCTTACCTCCCGGGCAATCTGTGAAACATACCAGTCTGGGGCGTCCGGAGTTTCCGAATGGAATTTTTTTCCATTCTACTCCTTTACCATCAATAACTCCTTCACCATAAACTTTAACTCCGTCTGAATGGTCGAAATTCAAGAAAGCACATCGCCACCTTTTTTCTATGCCTTCAAAACGGGTAGGGATGACAGGAAATTCATTGGGGTCGACAGTGCTGATTAGTTTGGCGTTTTTTTTCTATACGTAAATCTACACCACGTGGGAAGAATAGAGCGCCGCTTAGATACTCCCCGGCAGGAATAACTATCGTTCCGCCTCCATTGTGAGCTGCTTCATTAATGATACGTTGTAAAGTGGCTGTTTCCGAATAGCCATTTCCTTTTACGCCATATTCTTTAATGTTATATTCTCTATTGCTTTTTCCGATGGATATGAGCTTGCTTTCCCATGCTTCCAGTTTAATGGTCAGCCGGGTGCGGTTATTGACAATTGTTGCATTTATCGGTTGGAGTGTGCCATCTGTTGCATTCCATTCTTTTGCAACTCCTACTTTATCAAAGTCTGCTGTAAATTCTGTAGCTTTATTCCCTTCATTGAATATGAAGTAGAGGTCGCCATCGGGCATTACTCTGCGTGTGTATCGGATAGAATCATTGTCAGGTGAAATGATTTTCATTTCTGGTTCCGGAAGGGAAGAGCTTACATGTGCTGTCCATCTGGTGGATGGCTCAATCCTGCTATTGGTTAAATCTGATAAGGAACCGGGAGCAGTGAAACTTTTGTCAATGAAAGAAGCAGGCTTCCTTCCCCCAAAACAGGACCTTTCCTCCACGTGAGGAAAATGTTTCTATCACTTTCCAGGCTGATGCGGAAAGAACATCCGATGATGGGATAACCAATGTTTCATATCTTTGACCGCTTTTATTTTCCAGATAGCCGGGACCTATGGTCAGTGCTTCCGTAAAAGCATCATCGTTTATGTAGTCAAAATCTCGTTGATGAGTTAACAGCTGTTGGGTGAGGGCGACGATATCCTTATAAACTTCATTGTTACCCAGCCACATAGTAGATGTGGGGTAATACATGGCAATCCGTGCTCCCGGCTTCCCCTGGCTCATCAGGTAAGTGGTGCGATTCGTATATTCATTCAGGCCTTTCATACCGGGATCACTCATCCAATTGCGATGTTTGGACCCTGCCAGCCAGAACATGAATTCAAAGAAGTTAATCCCACGGGCAATTTGATGATCTACAACAAATTTGGCTTGGGGAATGGTGGGAGAGATGTGGTAAGCTGCAAAACTTTCGCTGAATGCTCTAGGTTTTCCATAAACATGAGCTACAGATGAGGCTAGTTTGGGGAAATCATTAAGGGTACCGGGCCATATTTGGTTCCAGATTGCATCTACTCCGGGTATTTGAACTTTACTTAAATTCCGGAAATAATCTCCTTCAGCTTTAACACATGCGGGCATTTCATGTTCTTTGTTAAGATGGGTAATGTGGGCTACTCCATTAGCAGCACACCAATCGGCCTGTAATTTGAAAAAGTGGGTGGCGAACAAGCTGGACCAGACATCCCAATAATCGGCTTTTACCCTTTGTTCCTGTATGGTGGGCGAAGCGGTAAAAAAGGAGGCCAGATAGGGAGTCGGATCGTACCCTTTTGTTTCTTTGAATGTTTGGACAATGGAAGGAGTCCAAGGTAAATGTGCATAATCGGGCTCATCTCCCCGGAAACCAAGTACGGTAGTACCCAGCTCTTTACCAAGATATTTTTATACTGTTCGTGTGTCCAATCAATGAATTGTTGTACGGCAAATAGGGTTCAGATAATCACACAGAGAATTTAGTGGCATCTTTACCGCCATTGGGATTATTAACGGCTCGGGTTACGGGCCGTCCGAAAAGTCGCTTTTGACCAATTAGGACCTTCCAGTCATCCAGTCCGGCGTTGAAACTTATTTCACCATTATTAATTGCTACAGTTCTGTTAGGAGCACCGGATGTACTGACGGCTACCGCACTGATGATTTCCGGTGCTATTTTTATGGTTTTGTCATTACTTCTCCCCGTTTTATCTGTATGGTATCACCTATCACAAGAGCTTGCATTCTCAAATCGGGACGTTCCTGTGAGAATTTTCCTCCTGCAAATCCGCTGGGATATTTTCCTTCATCAATAATCCAGACTTTCATACCTCGCTTTTTGGCTTCAAGTACTCCGGTACGAATCGCTTTAAACCATTCTTCGGAAAGATATTTGAAGGGTAGTTTGTAACCTGCTTCAAATATTACGGCACGGAATCCTTTCTTTTTGATAGAATCCAAGTCATTGCAAATAGTCTTTTTATCCATTTTCCCTTCCCAACCCCATATTACATGGTTGGCAAATTCCACAGGAGGTTCTGCAAATTGTTGTTCTAGACAGGAAAGGGGCGTTTCATGAATGCCTTGCCAGGATTTTATTTTATTTTCTGCGAGTATAAAGTTGAAATAAAAAAAGGAAGCAATTGAGTAATAGTTATCTTTTGCATGATGTTTATGATTAGGGTTGAATTTTTATATGCATAAGGGCGCATCAAAGCGCCCCTACAGCAAAAGGATATCCGTTACAGTTTTTAGAGGAATCCTTCATGCTAATTTTAATATTATTCTCCTAAATAATAGGAGGGGACAGGAGCTTGTGGATATCCCATGGAACGATGAGCTACATAACTTCTATATATTCCGTCTTGCATCAATGTGGTGCGACGGTCTTTTGCCGGAAGATTGGTTGTGTAGATACGTATTCACCGGGCAATGCGGTGATTATTTCTTCACGCCAGTCTCCATATAAGTCTGCAATCATTAAGATATCACCTTCAATTCCTTGTGTCAGTGTTTCTCCTTTCCATTTTACAATACTTAGTGAACGACCGTTTGAAGAGGAACTTGCCCCCCATCGTTATCGTCCCCTTTGAATGTTTCGCGCAATAAGTCACCGTCCCACCAAGCCCAATTACGGCAGGAGGGCACTTCCTCATTTTTACCTAAAGGTTTACCGTCAGCTGAAAGTAGATATTTGTCTGTGCTGCCTCCTTTACGGTCTTTCGCTGGCAAAAACATTCCAGACCTTTGTGGACCGGATCAAAAATCAGCAACCATCCCCATCGCCTACATGGAATGTCTTATGACCGATATTCCATACCGGTTGTCCTGTTCTGGCATCCACAACACAAACGCCACGTCCGTTCTCGTGCCAAGGTTCCAGACAAAGGAACACTTCCATACCCGGACGATCCGGGTCGATATCAGTCAGATAGATTTTATCAGGGTGTCCTAGTCCGGTAGACCATAGTAAAGTCCCGTTATCATCAAGCACGCATGAGCCTAACAGAATTTCATCTTTTCCATCTTCATCCACATCACCACATACCATATTATGGGAACCCATGCTTCTTACTACGGGATTTTCTTCATCGCCGTCCCATCGCCATGCACGTTCCAGTTTGTTATCTTTCAGCTGCCATGCATCTACAGTCATCAGTTTGTAAGTGCCACGACATGCCAATATATAAGGGGTCTTGCCGTCCAGATAGGCCATTCCTATTTGGTTACGGTTCTGCCGGACCAGATTTCCATACCTATCATTCCGTTCAGGCCAGTTCACGCGGGCAATTTCTTTTCCGGTCATTCCATCCCATACACTTAGATACTCCTCACCGGAGTCTACCCGTCCTTTTTTCATTTTCGTTTTGGTTGTTTCCGGAGCTGTTTTTAAGGCAATTTCTGCTTTGCCATCTCCATTGAAGTCATATGCGATGAAAGGGGAGTACCAAAACACCGGGCTCGATACCTTGTCCTAAAATCTTTAGACCATAAAAAAAAGTGCCGTCACTTAAATAAGCCTAATTTGATAAGTTGAACCATGCCAAAGTACCGGGCATTCCGGACCACATTTTTTTCCGGGGTGCGGATGATATAATCGTAAATGCCATCCCCGTTCAAATCAGCAACGGCTATTTTGCCTGCTTTTATATTACGGTTCAATTTAATGGACTGATAGTTTCTCAATAAAGAACAGTCCACATCCAATTTGGAAGATGTGTCAATTACTTTTTTTCTTTTTATCTAATGCACAGATCCAATAGGTTGCTTTTCCAGAAACGGGAGTCTGGTCAACAAAGTCACAGGTGTTTTTAATTGGATTTTTTGATAAACGCTGTGTCTTGCCGTTTGCAGAACGGTAGAGGTGGAAGGAAGTGTCAGTTCCATCTTGTTCCAATAGTCTCCAACTGAGGTAGATACCTTTCCCGTTTGCAGATGGAGTGGCCGTTAATCCTCTGTCTAAGTTTTCTTTTATTCTTTCTGTTGCAAAACCTTTGATTTCCGGTTTGGGCTCATGGCGTGGTTCTAGTATTTCGTAATAATATGTACGTTCACGCAAGTCTTGGGCTGTCATGCTTGTTGATATGCTAAGCATAGTGGTACTGAGCATAATCCTATAAGTAGGTTCTTGTTTTTCATCATTGATTTATATATTAATTATTTGTTTTTTAAAATATTTGTCAGCAAAGCGAAGGAATTGTTCCCAATCGTATGGAAGAACAGCATGAGGTCCTTTGCGATTGTGGTATGCGATAGGGCCATTCATGTAGGGTGTATCTACGGGAGGCATTTCTTCACAACCTATTCCGCCCAAACCATAGAGGGCATATACAGGTTCAGCTCCTTTACCTCCTAGAAATTCACCTTTTTGGTCGGACCAGTTGTCTTCTTCTGCACTGGCTATATATATAGGTCTTGGAGCAATTAGGGCAACAAGTTCGTGCTGGTCGAAAGGTAAGTATTTTTCCCTGTCATTAAATTGTTTGTAATTACCACAGAACCAATGAGGAAAACGTACATTCATAGCTTCTACAGTCTCACCGAAACAACGACGTGAGATGGCAACTCCACAACATCCCGAATTCCCCGGATATGACTAAAGCAAAACGCGGATCGGAGGCTCCGGCCCAGACAGCGGTTTTGCCAAGACGAGAATGACCTATCACGGCAACTTTTTTAGCATCCACTTTTTTGTCTGTTTCCAGATAATCCATGGCACGGCTCATGCCCCATGCCCAAGCTGCAATGGAACCCCATTGATCCGGATCTGGGAAATTCTGCCCTTTCTCATAATAATAAGGATGCACACCATTTTGGAAGTCATCGTCAAAATCGGGATCCACATCATTATAACAGAAAGTGGCCAGACCATATCCGTGTTCCAAAATTTTTATCAAGCTGCCAGGATTTGTCCATTGATCCCCTGAAAGATCTTTTCTTCATTTTTTCATCTGTTATTTCGGGGACAGATAAATCGGGATCATCATATATCGTGTAATTGGGCATGAAGCTGATACCTAGAAAAACCGGAATTTTTCCTGATACATGATTAGGAAGATACAGTTGCAAGTCGATGTGGGGCCCCTGTGGATCGTCTGTTAATTGGATGGTTATTTCTTTCCGGGTGGCACGTCCGTTCAGAGCTTTTTTCATTGATCCGACTGACTGTACAAGGCAGTTTTGTGTTTTAATACAGGTGCTTTGCCAAACATATAAGTCGTGAACAGGTTTAAAAATTTCGGGGCGGCGTTTTTTTTGCTCCCATTGTTCCTTGGTCTGAACCATTTCTCCGTCGTGGCACATTAATACGGAAGGTAAGGTATATTGCGGAACCTTACTTTCATCATAATTAGCTAATTTGGCATAGTCTTTTCTAGGAGATTTTCCATTTTGGGCGTCAGTATAAGTTATACTCAAGAGGAGCATAATCCATATCATTATGTTTTTCATAAGATCCAGTTTTTATAGAAGTTTGATAACGATTTTTTTATAATTAAATTTGTCTTACACCTTTCGGAAGTTTTACTTTGGTTGCGATTTTACCATCGGCTTTCTTCTCGTGGCTGACTTCTATCACGCCCCAAGGGGTGGGATAAGTACCTTTGGCCCATTCTAATTTACCCAAGTGTGGCTCAATACTGATCTGCTTGCGTTCCACGTCCACGATTTTTATACCTAATACATGATCTGACAGCCATGTGGTAGGTCCTGAAGACCACCCATGGCAAAGGCTGTGACGGAATCCGGGATAGCAATAGGCACCGAAATCGCCATGTATGTCTTTTTTCCCGGCTGGAACAGGTTCGTCTATAGGAGCGGCATTAGGAATCCAGTCCAGATTGAAATCTTCCCAAAACGTGGTTGCTCCCAAATCCAGCATGGCTCCCCAGAAAGTTTTAATGATATCTATTGCTTTCTCATACTCACCTGCTTTGGCTAATGCTTCCAGCATATAATACCCGTAAAAAGTGGAAAAACCTTTTCCACCGCCTACAGAGACAACTTCATCGCAAGCCTGTTGGGGATCCATCAATCCGGTGATGGCCATTAATGAAGCTGCCTGTTTCAGATTGTTGTGAGGTAATATCTTTTTTTTTTCATCCGGTTGATAATGTCCAGACATAATTGAGCATCAGAGGTGTTGCCAAGTTTTAAAGACAATTGATGCGCATCTTGCATGGCCCATACGATCAGTGCGCGATAGCCTGCCTCAACTCCGGCTTTATTTCCGCTGGATGGCCAGTCCAAAAAGCGGGCAGGTGCTAACGTTTCATTTCCCGCATCATCCACTTTTCCGTTTATCAGATGGATTAATCCGCTGATATAGTCGGAATGTTTCTTTAAAAAATCAATATCTCCGGTCTGGTGATACCATTCATATTGGTTGATCAGATACCATAGGCTGTATGCACTCATGCCATTCATCCAATCGGGTAAAGGAAATTGTTTGCAGGCCAGGTCCAGACTGTTGGGAATCACCTCATTGTATCCGAAAACACGGCTGATGGTCATTAATTCAGGATGCATATCGCCCAGCCAGACTACCCGGTCACGTTTGATGCCATCCCATAAAAACTCCTGCATGTTCAAGTGGACAGTATAGGCTCCGGTAATCCATATTTTGTTTAAACGTTGGTCGTTGCATTCAAAAGATCCCAGATAAGGAATATCACGGTAGCGCAGGATAGCTGAAATTTCTTTTAAAGAGATAGTGGCGTTGTTTTGCAGCAAGTCGAGGCGGACAAAGCGGAAACCGGTATTACCTATTTCAATCATGCCGTCACGGGGAATTTCCATGATGATATCACGTTTGGCATGATCGTCTGTTGAAAATCCCACTTTCCATTCGGAATTTGAAGTGGTACTGTTGGCTTCTCCAACAGATTCTCCGAAACGTATTCTTACCAAAGAAGGCTCCCTACGGTTGGAACTGCCCATGACGAGCTTTAATCCTCCATGCAGTTCACTGCCGAAATCCAGTAATAAGGATGCCTTCTCTGTTTCAGTAGAGGTCATTATGCAACATTTTTTTTCTGTTCATCTCCGATTGGCCGTTTCCACGCTCTAACAAATAGTGTTCGTCTTTTATTAGATTATTCTTACATCCTGCGTATTTGGTAACAATACGTTTGGGGGTGATGTAAGCACGGTTCATGATATCTTTGGTCATTCTTTGTGAGGCATCGCTTTGTAGGGTGGGAGGGATACCTGCATATAGAAGTGCGGGTAGCAGAACGAATGCAATTATGCTTTTTCTGATTGTTGGTAATAGTTCCATAGTATCTTTGATTTTTGATTTGTGCAAATATAGACGAAGAAGGTATCTTACCTATGGAATTTTATTCATTTACATGGAATATTGTTCATATTCTTTCTGTTCTTTTTCCATATACGGATAACAATCTTTATTCATCTTGTTGGATTTGTATTGGATTTTAGTTATTGTTTTTTGGGGGCGTGACAGATAGATTCTTTATATGAAAAGAAATGAGTGAATGAACTGTACAGAACTTGTTGATATCACTTTTCTTTTATAATCCATATTCCTTCAAAAAAAGGAGCCTCACCTCGTAGCTTTCCTTCTTCTGTTTTATATAGTCGTGCGCTCACTATATCGTTGATTTGTATTATATAAATATCTCCTTCTTTTGTGTAGTGGCTTGTCAGAACCAATGGTCCTGGTGCGACAAATCGGCATAGCGTGTCGTTCAGGAAATCTATGTAATCTATTTGTGGATTGCCATCTACAAGTTCATAGCGTATAGTTTTTTTGTTGTTTGCATCCCCGCTATTAACAAGAATAGTGTAGTGAAGCATATAAACCGACCGATTTTTTTTCATTATAAAATAAGTATTTATGGTGTGGAAATAGGGGAGTACTGAATCCGGCACTCCCCTTATTAATTATTGACTGCAAAAATCTAGTCTGTTAATAGCCTGGATTCTGCATTGCGGCTTTTTCTTCATCACTTAAATTCGTACCGTCTTCATGTTGAAGTTGGTCTAAGAATGTTTGTGGAATAGGACGAAGCAAATGTTTGTCTGCTATATTGGCAGCTGCTTCCGGATTGAATAATTTAGCACGTTGAACCAAAGTCTTGGTACGGCTTAATTCTTCCCAGCGGTTCCATTCACCTAGGCATTCGCGGGTACGTTCGTTTAAAAATGAAATTGATCAAACGGTCTTTGTCCCCATTTACGCCCATAGCTGATAGAATAGCTTCATCCTCGGCCGGTAATGATGAATAACTTGAAATTTGCAGACTGGAAGCATCTGTAGTGCGTTCTATACCAGTTGAAAGATAGTAAGTGTTCTTTTGAAGGAAAGAAGCCTTGAATGCCTCTGTGTTATTGATTTTGGTACCATTGGCATCTTTGCATTTACCTAAAGTGCTTAGTGCGGTTGAATTATCTTCGTCACCACCTGCGCTTTTTCAAGAAAGCCATAGAACCATCGGTGTAGTATTCGCGATCTTCACCATTTTTTCCATTCGGCACGTGCACGGAGCTGGTTGATGGTAGAGATAGCATCCTGGAAGTTACCGGAACGTACTTGAGCTTCCGCTTTTATCAGATAAGTTTCGCCTGTACGGGCCATAATGACATCACGATGTGCGTCCCCTTTTTCTGCTGTACGCGAGCCGTCATCAGTTTTTATTGATACCACAGAAGACATTGGACTGTGCTGGATTTCCGCTAACACCATAGGTGTTCAATACATATTGACCACCGGCATATACAGGGAACACATTCGGCACCCATTTATTTGTTTCGGGGTTTACAAAGGAGTGGGCTATACCACCACGACCTACTGTTCCATAATCGGAGTTTGTGGCGTCTTTAAAACGGTTGTCACTTTTTTTATTAAGAATAAAGATGATGCCTTGGTCGCCTAGTGTTGGAACCTGATCGGTTGTAATACCGTTTGTAGCCACTACATCATCTGCTTTCGATGCAATATTATTCAATCCGTAGACAGTTTTGAATGTTTTCCACATACGTGAGTCATTCACATTGTCGAAGATAGCATAAGCGTATTCTGTAGGGCGGCAACGTTGGAAGTCCATACCACCGATATATTGACCACGTTGTGTCCAACCACCGGAGAAGTTGGAGAATTGTGGGTTGAAGTAACTATAAGTACGGTTTCCGAAACGTCCGGTTGCCGAAGAAGTGTGTTGGCATGACATTAATATTTCATTAGACTCCTCGGCTTTGCAGTCTATACCGGTCCATTTGGCGTAAAGGTTATTATAATCACTTTCTAACGGACATTTTGAGATGACTTCATCGCATAACGTAATCGCTTTTTTCAAATCAGCATCAGCAGGATAACTTGAGTTCCAGTCGCTGCAACGTTCAGACTGACGGTACAGCAAAGCTTTTGCCAGGAAGTGTGCTGCTGTGTATTTAGTCCATGTACCTGTACCACGCCATCTGTCTGTAGGCAGTTTTGTCGTAAGCGTTCTGCAAGTCATCAATCACTTGGTTTAATGTTTCTTCTGCAGAAGCGCGAGTAAAGGTTCTGACCACACCTTCAGTAACTTGGGTTTGCAGAACCACACCACCATATTGTGCGAAAAAGACGATAGTAGTTATATCCACGTAGGAAATAAGCTTCACCCAAGCATTTTTCACGGACTTCCGCATCAGTAACATAGTCAGCTGATGCGATAACTTGATTGGCAGAAGCGATGCCGTAATACATCTGATCCCAAAGAGCTGATATACCCGGACAGTTATTGTTGGCCGCTCCGTTTGCTTTTGTACAGTCCAATGGGTTCAGACGGCTGTCATAAGTGTTCCATGGTTCTGCCGTCAGGTCAGAGCCGTTTGTGAATTCATCAGTGCCGTAAAGGGTAATACCATACGCCCATTCATAACCGAAATGCCAACGGATGTTACCGTACAGTGCGGTAGCCAGATCTTGAATGCCCTGTGACGTTTTGAAATAATCAGTGGTATAGGATGACTTGTTTTTTTCATCTAGGAAACTATCGCTACAAGAACTGAAACTGGCAGTCATTGCGACAGACAGGGCAGCTGTGAATAATGTATATTTTAAATTTTTCATTTTAAAACAGTTTAATGTGTTATTATCAAATTAGAAACCAACTTGTAAACCGAAAGTAAAGCCTCTATTGTAATAAGTAGTGCCTAAGTCCAGATCCATAAAATCTACTGAAGAATAGAGGTTGCCTATATTCTTAGCTTGTGCATATAATTTAAGAGAACTGATTCCGATGTTCTTTAATGCTTTGGAATTAAAGTTATAACCCAGAGAAATGTTACGGATCTTGATGAATGAAGCGTCTTTAAAGCCTAGCAGACTTGAATAAGCATCACCACCTGCTGTACTGTAAATCGGTTTTTGATAATCAGCACCAGTGTTGTCCGGAGTCCAATAGCTTATTTCACGTTGGTTGTACATACCGTATTGGCCTTCACCACCCGTATCAACCATATAACCAAATCGTCCGTTCAGCTCGATACCTAGTTCAAGACCTTTATAGTTGAATGTATTGCTCCATCCCAGTACCCATTTAGGATTTTTGTTGCCAAGAATAATACGGTCATTACTGTCTATAATATAGTTACCATCCTGATCAACTGGTTTAACCATACCTGCTTCAAATTTATGTCCGTTGGCATTGAATTTAGCCATTTCTGCCGCATCACTTTCCTGCCACAGACCATCGCTGGCAGTACCATAGAAAACATTGATTGACTCACCAATGAACCAGGCATTGGAAATGTCATCCTGCTTGCCGTTGGCAAGTTCTACGATTTCATCTTTTTGATAGGCTGCATTGATAGTGGAACTCCATTCAAAGTCTTTGGTTTGTATGGGAACCAAGTTCAGAGATAAGTCAACACCGAAGTTTTTTTTGTTTTACCTACATTGGCATAAGTAGAATTAAAGCCGGTTAAGGTTGGAATAGTCATGCTTAATAATAAGTCATTGGTGTTAGAGTGATAAATATCCATTGAACCGCTGATACGTCCATTCAAGAAACTGAAATCTACACCATAGTTATATTGTGTTGTCTTTTCCCAACCTAAATCTTTATTTGCCATTTTTACTTGAGAAGAAGTGTAATAAGGTTCATTTGTAGCATAAGCAGGTGTTAGAGTAGAGCCAAAAGGTACATAGAATGACTGGATATTACCTAATGTAGAATATGCACTTACAGCTGAGTTACCTGTTGTTCCCAAACCGAAACGAAGCTTTAACTGGTTTATCCAAGAAATATCTTTCATGAAGTCTTCTTGGTCAATGCGCCAGCCCAAGGCGGCAGAAGGGAAGAAACTCCATTTGTGTCCGTCTGCTAATACAGAAGAACCGTCATAACGTCCGGATACAGTCAATAAATAACGGTCGTTGTATGCGTAGTTTATACGTGCCATGTATGATGCCAGCTGATTTTCAGACATACCGGTACTCATACCAGCACCATAAGTTGCTGCATCTGTAATGTCTACACTGCCCATGTTGTACCATTCAAAATTCTCATTAGGAATGGCGTTAGCACTTTCGGAACCACTTTCTTTATTATATTTGGAAGCTGATTGCAATAAGGTTACGCCTAAGTTATGTTTGCCAAATGTCTTGTTATAGTTGATCTGATTATCCAGTGTCCATGACAAGTAACGATCTGTTGCATATTTAGCATAGTTTTTTGAGCCCATTTTCACGGCAGAGTCTTTGCTGATAAAAATACCTTGACGATAGTGGCGGAAATCAGGACCGAAAGAGATTTTATAGCTTAGTCCCTCTAGTGGTGCCCATATTTTTCCAAAATCAAATTGTCCGTAAAAGCTGCCTAGTGCAAGGAAAGTTTGGCGGTTATCGGTTGACTTATTCCATTCGTCAATCACAGTATAGACATTGGTGGTGGAGCCACAGGGGTTGGTAATGATATTGCCTTCTTCATCATAAGGAACACCAAAGCGTGGAATAGCTTTTGCCGCGCTATATATATCAACAGGGCCCGAGCCTGAAGATTGTCCGGTACGGGAATAACCATAGTCTTGAACCGCCCATGAACCGTTGATAGATCCGCCCATTTTAAACCAAGGTTTTACTTGTAAATCGACAGACATTGAGAAATTATAACGTTCATATTCCTGTCCTTTCTGAGTACCTTGATTATTTAGATAACCAATAGAGAAGAAAGCTTGTGCAGTTTCGTTACCGCCACTACCACTGATGGTATGTTCATGTGTGATACCTGTTTGGGTCACTATGTCTGCCCAGTCGGTATCTGTTACTCTACTTCCATCCCAAGTACCGTTATTCCAACCTTTATTTACATTAGCCAAAGCTGCGGGATCACCTGATGCTGCGAAATAAATTTGGTCTTTATCGTAGTTAGGTTGGTCACCGCGAGGATTGTTTACCGGATCTGAGTTATAATAAGCCCAACGGCGCCAGGTAATATAATCGCTTGCACTCATGGCAGGTGATTTGTCTTTTAGGGTTTCTAATGTGACAGAACCTGAGTAGTTTAAAGCGAGTCTACCTGCTTTACCGCGTTTGGTGGTTATCAATATGACACCATTGGCACCACGAGAACCGTAAATAGCTGTAGAAGAGGCATCCTTTAAGATATCAATGGATTCTATGTCACGCGGATTGATCGTTTCAATTCCTCCAGCACTCAAGGGCACTCCATCTACTACATACAGAGGGTCTGATGATGCGCTGATAGATCGGTTACCACGAATACGGATTGATCCTACAGTACCCGGACGTTCACTTGAGGTGATATCTACACCGGCAGCTTTGCCTTGTAAGGCTTCAAAAGCATTGTTCACAGGTCTTGTATTCAATTCTTCAGAACCAACACGTGCCATAGCACCAGTCACATCACTTTTTTTCTGAACACCATAACCTACTACCACAACCTCATCCAGTGTTTCAGTATCCTCCTCCAAGATTACCTTAACGGTAGATTGTCCTTTCACCTGGATATCTACGG
>ENA-OQCD01000104-OQCD01000104.1-human-gut-metagenome-genome-assembly--contig:-NODE-104-length-20419-cov-2.730239_pt1 | contig 20419 bp, 26 predicted proteins | sample MGYA00242755_ERZ504571 | MGnify/ENA primary metagenome ERZ504571 (study PRJEB26092, sample SAMD00036274) | human gut metagenome | host: Homo sapiens | study: EMG produced TPA metagenomics assembly of...
ATCTATAGATGTAGAATATAACTGTCTGAGGAGATTTCTGGCGGATAGCTGAAAAATAGCTGCAGGCAGTTTTTTTGCAGAAAAATAGTGTATAATCTGGTACAGCGAATATTAAGTAACCGCCATATTGACTTGTCTGATTTTTCATCTGCTGCGTTGTTCGTCAATCGTCGTAGCCACCGCTACGCCTCATTCCTCCGCCTTGCAGATGAAGAAATATCCTGCGTCAATATAGCAGAAACTTAATTTTCGCTGTACTACTCAGAAAAATTCAGAAAGGTTGTGGGGTATGAATACGAAGGAAATCAGTGGTAAGCGGCAGATGGAGTTTCTGGCCGGGTTTGATTTTGTCAGAGAAGCGGGTACTGCTGGGGAAGTGAAGGCGGCGAAGATGATCAGGGATACTTTGGACAGCTTCGGAGTGAAGAATTGGATGGAGGAGTTTTCTTTTTGGGGTTTTCGGATCAACAGGGCGGTGCTTAAGGTTGTGGAGCCTTATCAGAAGGAGTATGTGGTGACCGGGTATGGAAGATGTGGAAATACTGGGGCAGAAGGTCTGAAAGCGGATTTTTTGTATGTGGAGAATGGAGATGCTGTCAGTCTTTCCCGGGCGAAGGGTAAGATCGTTATGGTGAATGGCCGGGTGAGTGGTGATGTGTATCAGAGACTGGTGAGCGCCGGGGCTGTTGGTTTTGTCAGTGTGGAGGGTTCTCCGCTGGATGAAGGAGTGGACAGGGTGCCCTGTCAGCGTAGCCTGCCGATGATCTTTCCGGGAAATGCAGAAGGAGAGATAGAAGGATTGTCGGAGTCTTCAGAGGATATTCACGAGATGCAGGAAAAATATAGTGGTAGGATCCCGGGTGCGAATCTTCATTATAAAGATGCGGTGGAGCTGGTGACGGAGGGTGCAGCTGTGGTTTGTCTGGCTGTAGAACAGGAAGTGACGGCCTGTACATCCCGAAATGTAGTGGCGAGGATTGAAGGTACGGATAAGAAAGATGAGATTTTAACGCTTACAGCGCATTATGATTCGGTACCGGAGGGACCGGGGGCCTATGATAATATGGCCGGAGCGGCGATCATCATGGAGCTTTGCAGATATTTTCAGCAGTACAGACCGCGCAGGACTATGGAGTTTGTGTGGTTTGGTGCTGAGGAGAAGGGCTTGCTGGGCAGCCGGGATTATATCAGAGTTCATGAGAGTGAGCTTGGAGCGCATCGTTTTAATATGAATGTAGATCTGGCCGGGCAGCTGATCGGAGGAAATGTTCTGGGAGTGACGGGAGAGGCTTCTGTTTGTGATAAGCTTCTTGAGATCGCTGACGGAGCAGGGATCGGAGCGTCTGTGAAGAATCAGATCTGGGGAAGTGATTCCAATTCTTTTGCATGGAAGGGAATTCCGGCCATGACTCTGAACCGGGATGGTTTTGGCATGCATACCCGTTACGATACCATTGATCTGCTGTCTGCCTGGTCGCTGGAGAGAAGTGCGATCCTTTTGGGATGTATTGCAGATGAACTGGGGAATGCGGAGGTTTTCCCATTTGAGAGAAAGATGCCGGGGAAATTTATCAGAGAGCTGGATGAATATATGTGCAGATAGTAAAAATCTGATTTTATCTGCTCATAACTGGATATTTGTTATGGAACTGTGGGGACTTGTCTGTTTCGGAAGAGTACAGGCAAGTCCCCATAAGTTATTCAATATTTTCAATGTTTATTGACCTTTATAATTTAGCAAGAGAACATGTGGCTTTGAGTCAGGGGGATATTTGCAGCTTTGTAAGGGATTTCCGGAACAGGGGCAAGTGGATGTTCGCAATTGAATCATGGAACTTACTTGATTTGGTTAAAATACGATAAAACAATAAAAAATAATACTAAATAATTGACAGTAAGATACCGAACTGTTATACTGAAATTACAGACTTTCCAGAGATCAATGCGCCGGATATTGTTTTGCGGAGCATTGATTTCTGGAACTTTTTATAGATGATTATTTATAGAAAAATCAGGGAAGAGGAGATAGGAACATGTTTACAGAAGAACGACAGAATGCAATAGAAGAAATGTCTCCGCGAAAAAAGGAAAAGTCAGGGTCAAAGAATTAAGCGAGATGTTTCAGGTTACGGAGGACTGTATCCGCAAGGATCTCAAGATCCTTGAAAATGCAGGCAGATTAAAGAGGACTTACGGCGGAGCGATCCTGTCACAGGAGTATCCTCTGGAGAGAAACGTAGTAGACAGGCGTATGTACAATCTTGATAAGAAGAAAGTGATCGCTGCGAAAGCCTTTAAGCTGATCAAAAATAACGAAACGATCTTTCTGGATGTTTCCACTACAAATATAGAGCTGGCAAGGCTTATCGCTTCGTCGGGCATGCATGTTGTGGTTGTCAGCAATATGATCGATATCCTGCAGATCCTTGCTGCGAATCCGTCCATCACGGCCATAGGCACAGGGGGAACTATGTACCGTTCGGTGAATGGATTTATGGGAGCTGCGGCCATTGAGGTGATCAAGCAGTACAGCTTTGACCGGGCATTTTTTGGGAAGCTGTGGCGTGGATATGACAGATTTTGCAGTTACTACATCCGGAGTGGAGGATGGATTGACCAAGAAGGCGGCAGTGCAGAGCAGCAGACATAAATATTGTGGTTATGGAGAGAGAGAAGTTTTATTTTAACGAATCTTATAAATATACACATTTTGATGATATCAGCGGGATCATTACCGATGAATTTCCGGATGATACCATTGTGAACATACTGAGGAATACCGGAGTGAAATTACTCTGAGCAGACAGTAACAAAGGGGGCTTTTTACATGAAAGACTATATTCTGGAAACCTGTGTGGATTCTGTGGAATCCGCCATGGCAGCAGCCGAGGGTGGTGCGGACAGATTGGAGCTTTGCAGCAATCTGATCATCGGGGGAACAACTCCCGGCCCATGGCTTTTTGAGGAAATAAGGAAGCGTTCGGATATCCGGATCCATGCGTTGATCCGTCCGCGGTTTGGAGATTTCTGTTATACAGATGCGGAATTTTCCATGATAAGGAATGCGGTAAAGGATTTCCGCAAAATGGGAGCGGAGGGTGTTGTGGTAGGTATCCTGAAACCGGATGGCACCTTGAATATGGAACAGATGCAAGAACTGATGAATGCGGCGGGAGATATGTCTGTTACGCTGCACAGGGCTTTTGATGTGTGCGCAGACCCGATCGAGGCTATGGAACAGGCAATTTCGCTGGGAATCGATACTATCCTTACCTCCGGACAGAAGAATACCTGCCTTCAGGGTGCGGAGCTTCTGAAGGAACTGGAAACCAGGAGCCGGGGGCGTATTACCATCCAGGCGGGGAGTGGCGTCGGTGCGGAAGTGATCCGCCAGCTTTATCCCCTTACTGGGATCAAGGCTTATCATATGAGCGGCAAGGTTGTAACGGATAGTGCGATGCAGTTTCGCAAGGAAGGTGTCAATATGGGACTTCCGACATTCAGTGAATATGAGATATGGCGTACAGATATTGAAAATGTCCGTGCTGCAAAGAAAGTTCTGGAGGAATTATAATGGCTGAGGGTAAGATTTTTCTGAAAGAAACCGTGATCGGATTGAAAAAAAATATCGGGAGCAGGTGATGGAGTTACCGCAGGCTTTTGCGGAGATTGATAAAAAGCTTGCGGAATGCACAGACGAAGTGGCTCTGGCGTGCAAATATTTATATGCGTTCATGCCGTACAGTGATATCGGAAATTACGCGTTTGAAGTATTTCTGGATTATGCGGAAAATGGCGTATATTTATGGAAGGAAAACTCCGGGGTGGCAGAACTGCCGGAGGAAATCTTTTTGAATTATGTGCTGTTTCACAGAGTAAATGAGGAGGAGATCGCACCCTGCCGTACATTTTTCCGCAGGGAGATCGGAGAGAGAACTGAGGGAATGAGCTTCCGGGAAGCTGCCCTGGAGGTGAACTACTGGTGTGCACAGGAGGCTACCTATCATTGTACAGATGACCGTACCCTGTCTGCACTTGCCGTATACCGCAGAGGAAACGGAAGATGCGGAGAGGAATCTGTATTTACCGTTAATGCACTGAGAAGTGTTGGTGTACCTGCCCGTCAGGTATATGCACCAAAAGTGGTCTCATTGTGATGACAATCATGCCTGGGTGGAAATCTGGTGCGATGGAAGCTGGTATTTTCTGGGAGCTGTGAGCCGGAGGAGATCCTGAATAAGGGATGGTTTACCAACGCTTCCTCAAGGGCCATGATGGTCCATTCAAGAGTTTTTGATACCATGATCCCGGAGGGAGAAGTGATCGGCAAAGATGGTATGGTGACTATGCTCAACGAGCTGAAACGATATGCACTGACAAAAGAGATCACTGTGTCCGTAAAGGATTCACATGGAAAACCGGCAGAAGGTGCAGAAGTTTCTTTTGAGGTGCTGAATTATTCGGAATATGCCCCGATTGCAGAACTGAAACCGACAGCTGGGCAAAGTCTGTCTGACAACAGGACTTGGAAGTATCCATATTTCTGCAAGGATGTATGCAGATGGAGAATGGCTGCATGCAGAAAGCAGTATGGATACAAAAACAGAGGACTGCTGTGAGATCCGTCTGATGCCTGTAGGAAAGGAAAAGGGTGTTTTGTATGAGGAGTGGACGGAGATCGATATGATCGCACCTCATGACGCACCTGTAAATAAAGATATGCCAACACCGGAGCAGAAGGAAAGAGGCAGCAGACGTCTGGCAGAGGCAAACGCTTACCGGGAACAGAAGGTAAGAAACCTGAGCAATCCGGAGTGTCGGAAATTCCTGGAAGAAGCCGGAGATTCTCCAATAAGAAAAAAAACTCCTTGAAGTCCTCACAGAGAAAGACAGAACAGACTGTATCAGCCAGGTTCTGGAGGAGCATCTGAAATTTGCATTACCGTATGAAAAAAACATGGATGCAGATATTTTTGTACCATATGTACTGAACCCGAGAGTTGACGATGAAGTTTTGCAGAAATACAGAAAAGCGATCCTTGAGCAGCTGTCGGAAGAAGAAAAAAATATGCTGCAAAAGGAACCGGCAAAGATCTGGAAGTGGATAGAGGATAAGATCATTTCCAGCCCGGAGAAAGAACGCAGCAGTGTGATCACCACGCCGTCCGGATGCCTGAAAACGGGAACAGGAAGCCTTCTGTCAAAGAAGATCCTTTTTGTGGCAATGGCGAGAACACTGGGAATTCCGGCGCGCCTGAACCCTCATGACCGTTCTATGGAGTATATGAAAAACGGAAAATCCATCCCGGTATCTGCAGAAACGGAGAAAACCTCATCGATCCTTCTGAAGGCAAGTGAGGATACACAGTGGAAATATTTCCAGAACTGGAGCATCGCAAAACTGGAAGCCGGAAAATATATCACACTGAAGCTGGAAGCCGAAAATTTCAGAGATCAGGTGATGAAGCTGCCATTGGAAGCGGGAAATTACAGGATCCTTACCTCAAACAGACTGCCAAATGGAAATATATTTGCAGCGGAATATTATTTTGAGGTTCAGATCGGAGAAATGAAGAGGGTGGAGCTGGCATTTCGGAATGCAAACCTGGAAGACATGCTGGAAAATATTTCTATACCGGAATTTACTCTCAGAAAAGAGGATGGAAGCACTGTGAAGGCATCGGAGCTGACGGCAGATGGGAAGCATATCCTGGCGTTTCTGGAAGAGGAGAAAGAACCGACGGAGCATATCTTAAATGAGATGATGGAGCAGGAAGAAGCTTTTTCCCGATATGCGAATAGGATCATTTTTGTAGTAAAAAGCAAAAAAGCGCTGGAGACACCTACCCTTTCAAGAGCACTGGGCAAGCTTGGAAATGTTCAGATCTTATATGATGATTTTTCAGAGATCATCAATATACTGGGAAGAAGAATGTACGTAGATCCGGATAAGCTCCCGCTGATCATTGTGACAAACAAAAGCCTGAATGGGATTTATGCAACCAGCGGATACAATGTGGGAACCGGAGATATGCTGTTGAGACTGATGTAACAGATATATCGGATATATACAGAAGGAACACAGGCCGTATCATCGACTGTGTCGGTGACGGTCTGTGCCTCTGTAAAAGCTGTGAAATTATTGCAGTGGTTCAGATGTTCAGAATATGAAGGCAGATTGGAATGAGAATACCTGTTGTACTTCCCGAAACTGCCGTAATAAAAAGTTGTTTTGCATTACTTACCATCAGAAAAGAGGTTACGCACGGAATCCCGGTAAATGCATTCCGGCTTCAGGCGGATCGTCCTTGGAAAATCGCAGTAGTCTCCGTTCATTCTGCGAAGCAGCAGATCACAGGCCTGCTCTGCCAGACCGGTCAGCGGCTGACGGACAGCGGTCAGCTGAGGAGAAAGCAGCATGGACAGTTCAAAATCATCAAAGGAGACAACAGACAGGTCTTCCGGGATCCGGATGCCAAGGCTGTAGATCGCTTCATAAATACCGTAGGCATAGTGTATAGTTCGCAGAAAATACGGCAGTCGGACGTTCCGGAAGATTCCATAATTTCTGCATTGCCTGATATCCAAAGTCGTTTGCGTAATTTTCAGCGATGATATAATCGGGATTAACAGGAATATCGTAGTCTCCAGTGCCCGGAGATAGCCTTTTTTTCGTTCGCATGCGGTATAGGATGCAGGAGAACCGGTGACAAGGGCGATCTTCTGATGCCCCATTTTTATCAGATGCTCCACGATCTCGTAGGCTCCGGAGGTACAGCTGGTCTGTACACAGTCTGTACGGTGGAAATGGCTGTGTTCTTCCAGCTCCACAACAGGGATTTTGGCGTGTTCCACAGCAGAACAGATGTCCTGGTTCAGACTGAAAGAGGTAATGATAAGGCCGTCGATCCCAGAGCGGAGCATGTGAGGGACGAATTTATTGACATGATCCTTATATTTGTCGCCGCTCATAAATGTGAGAGAATAACCGTGAGCGCGCATGGTGTTTTCTATTTTGCTCAGAAGAAAAGCATTATGCGGAGTATTGGGAGGACCGGATACCAGACCGATACGGTAAGTCTTGGAGGAACGAAGTCCCCGGGCCGTGTTTCGTGGAACGTAATTCAGTTTCCGGATCGCTTCGTCGATCTGCTTTTTGTTTTGCGGCCGTACAGTTCCGCCGTTGATATATTTTGAAATGGTGGCCAATGCCAGACCGGTTTCTCTGGCAATGTCCTTGATGGTTGCACTCATAAATCAATCCTTTCCGGATGCTGTACTGTTGTGTTCGGACAGGTCTTTTACGGAGCGCCGCGGGTGGAATACAACATCCAGCATGTCTATTTTTGGAAAAATCCGTATAGTCTCCATGGATCCTTTTTTAAAAGTAATTCCACAGCATGTTTCCCCCATGCTTGTCAGATCCTGTGAGACGCAGGTCATAGCCGCGCTCATGGTCTTGAAAAAGCGGATCATCATCAAAAGCACACAAAGGGAAAATATCCTGAGGAACGGAAATCCGTGCCTGGCTGGCAGCGCTTAAACCACCCATTGCGGAGAGATAGCAGTCAAAAAAAAACAGCAGTAGGGGGGATCGGAAGAATCAATAAGCTTCTGGAAATGCAGGTTGCTCTGGATGATCGTTTCTGCAGTGGAACCAAAAGAAACAGGGGGAAAAGAATCCTGCTGTTTCAGAAGGTCAATGCCATTTTTCTGATATACATCCACAAAGCCCTGGATCCGCTGCTCGATGGTGTAGGAGTCCAGATACTGTTCCATGATCCAGACCTTTGTGTGGCCTTTTTCCAAAAGGTGCTCTGCCAGCAGTGCACCGCCTCTGTAATTATCAGAAATAACACAGTCTACAGGAAAATGTCTCATGGAAGCAGGAATCTGATCGAGCATTACAACCGGTATGCCGGCATTCTGTAAAGCTGGTACAGTCATCATGCCAGCAGGATGGGAGCATGATAACTCCGTCAAAGTGCTGGGAGATAATATCCTGTATCGTATCGATCTCCTTCTGATGTTCAAAAAAGAAAGAACAGACAATAACTGTATAGCCATGATCTGTGAAATGCTTGATAATGGAATTGACAAGCTCGCCCCAGAAATAATTACCAAGATCTGAGATCAGGATACCGATGGTATGTGTGTTTTTGGCACGAAGAAGCTGGGCATTTCGGTTTGGGGTATATCCAAGCTCCTGAATTGCCTTTTCTATAAGGATACGATTTTCTTCCCGTATTTTTTTGTGGTTTATATATTTGGAGATCGTTGCGGTGGACAGGCCTGTCGCACGGGCGATATCATTGATCGTAACGTTCATGTAAAACCTCCGGTTCTGATGCATTTACAGATAATAGAGTATTTTCATATTATATCATGAAAAAGAAAATGCCTCAACACACAAGGCATTTTTTACACATAAAGTATCAGAAAAAACGAGCGTATTGTACATAAAATTGATAAAAATGAAAACGTTTAACAAAACCTGATACGAAAAAGTACACAAAAACAAGACGGAATAATTGTAAAAAATAGGAAAAATGATTTTTACCCTATGATTTTACTTGAAAAGCTGCTTCGGATGCGGTAAGATAGTCTTAACAAAAAACGAAACGTTTTACGTAACAAAAAAATCAGCTATACGAAACAAGGAGAAGGTTATGGCAGACACAAAGCAGCAGTGGTATAAAGATGCCAAATACGGATTATTCATCCATTGGGGACTTTATTCCATCCTTGCAGGAGAATGGAAAGATCCGAAGACCGGCGAGGTCACCAAGACAGACCGTATCGCAGAGTGGATCGAGAACAATCTCAACATTGACAAGGAAGATTACAGAAAGCTGAAAGATGAGTTCCATCCGGACAAATTTGACGCGGACATGTTTGTGAAAAGAGCGAAAGAGCAGTGGGGTGTTAAATATATCGTTCTTACTTCCAAGCATCACGAGGGATTCGCAATGTACGATTCCAAAGTCAGTGATTTTAATGTAGTGAAGGCTGCAGGAAGAGATATCTTAAGAGAGCTTTCTGATGCTTGTAAGAAATATGACATGACAATGGGTATCTATTATTCACAGGCTCAGGACTGGGATGATGACAATGCCTACAAGAAAGATTTCGAAGACAAGAATGAGTGGAAACCTGAGTTCCGTACATACTTCGATGAAAAATGTAAACCTCAGTTAAAAGAGCTTCTTGAGAACTACGATAACATTTCCCTGATCTGGTTTGATACTCCGATGGGAATGACCGCAGACGAAGCTCAGGAATTAAGAGACTGGGTTAAGGGCATTAAGCCTGACTGCATCATCAGCGGACGTATCGGACATCAGAAGGGTGATTACATGACCACCGGTGATAACTTTATCCCACGTCTTCCATACGACGGTGACTGGGAAGTGCCGGCAACTGTAAATGATACATGGGGTTACAATAAATACGATACAAACTGGAAGAATCCGGATGATATCCTGAACCTTCTTCTCAAGATCGTCGGCAGAGGCGGAAATTACCTGCTGAACGTAGGACCAATGGCAGACGGAACTGTTCCGGAAGCTTGTGTCGAGGTTATGAATGAGGTTGGTAAATACGTGACTGAGAATGCGGAAGCAATTTACGGAACCAAGAATGTTGGTATCTATCCGTATGAGATCCCGAGCATTGAATTTACAAAGAGACCACATAAGCTTTACGTACACGTCCTTGCACCGAGATATCGAGTTGAACTGCTGAACATCGGTAATCAGTTAAAGGGTGCATATGTGGTAAGCACAGGAGAAAAGCTTCCGTGCCGCGCATTAAAAGTGCTGCGAAGGAAACTCGATGATAGAGGTAGAGCTTCCGGAGAAGCTTCAGGGGGCAAAGAACTACTGTGTATGCCTGGAGCTTGAGGAAGAAGAGCCAATCTTTGAGGCGATCATCGATTGATCAATTTATGAACATCAATGGGAAAACTATATAATAAAAAATCATATTAAGGGAGGATTTATTCATGAAGAAACGAATGAAAAAAAGTTGCAACACTGTGTCTCGCCGGTGTAACAGCAATGTCAACAGTAGGCGTAACAGGAAGCGCCGTATTTGCAAAAGGTGACACAAACTACGATGTAGATAATATGGATTTTGAAAAACGTTGAGCTTCGTGTAGCATTCAGATTTAACAACGGATCTGATACAGACGGACAGGCTAAATGGTATTACAAAGCACTTGATGAGTTCAACAAAGAGAACGAAGGAAAGATCCATGTAACAGATGAGAGTATTTCTACGGAGTCTGATTATGAAGAGAAGCTTACAACAGATTTCGCTTCCGGTAATGTACCGAACGCATTCCTTCAGTATGGCGGAAGCCGTACAAGAGAGTATGTAGATGCAGGATATATACTGGATCTGACACCATACTTCGAGCAGTATCCGGAATGGAAAGAGGGAGTTCAGGATTTTGCATGGGAGACAACACAGTTTGACGGCATTGAAGGAACCTATGGTATTCCGTGGTCCGCTTATCAGCTCTGCCTCTACTACAACAAAGATTACCTTGATCAGGTTGGCGTAGATGTTCCGGAGTCCTGGGATGATCTTGTTGATGCCTGCGCGAAATTAAAAGATGCAGGAATCCAGCCATTCAACTACTCTGACAAAGATAACTATCACTTCGAGCATCTGATGAGTGCTCTTGCTCTGAAAGCTTACGGAACAAGCATCGCAGATGATCTTGCAAGCGACAAAGAAGCTTACAACGGCGAGAAGATGGTTGCAATCTATCAGAAGATGAAAGATATGATCGATGCAGGATACTGGGGAGACGGAATCCTCAGCACAGACTTCAACACAGAGAGAAATATGTTTGAGGCAGGAAAAGCTGCATTCACAGTTGACGGAACATGGAACTGCGGTAACTTCCAGAATGACTCCGATACAACTCTCTTCGATGCTCAGAAGATCGGTGTTACAAGAATTCCTTATATCGACGAAGCAAACAAGACTGTAGAGATGGGCGGCGGTTCTGATACATACTACATCACCACATTAAACAAGAGCGATGAGGAAATCGCAGCAACTGTTAAATTCATCAAGTATCTTACAAGTGTAGATTCCATCAACGAAATGTGCAAATCCAGCCCGACAACATATGCTGAGAAGGTTACGATCGATACAGGTAACTATCTGCTTGACGATGTAAATGCGATCATGGCTGAGAATACAGAGTCTAAACTTGAGATTCCTACATATGACAGCAACACAGCAGCTATGGATACAATCCGTAATTCTCTTCAGGCATTAGCGACAGGCGCAAGTGCACAGGAAGTTGGAGACGATATCGTTGACAAAATGTCTGCTTACGAATAAAGAGAATTTTGACTGAACGCATGATGTGTGGATAAGAGAAACAGGGGGGAGCATCATCTGCTTCCCCTTGTTTATTACGGAGGTATACATATGGCAGGTAAATCTGTACCAAAGGTAAAACAGAAGCTGGACAAAAAAGATCTTGCGCTTTCTTTAGCGTTCCTTCTTCCGGCAATTTTAATAACTGTTATTTTGTCATCTACCCTGTTTTTGATACCGTAGGCTTATCATTCCGTAAATGGAACGGTATGTTTGGTGCGGCAAAGCAATGGGTAGGACTTGAGAACTATCAGAAGATTTTTTCAGATAATCTGTTCTGGAATGCAATGCTCAACAGTGTGTACTTTATGATCGGTGGTTTCGTTATCCTGATGCCGCTTTCATTTGGTCTCGCAATGCTGGTAACTACAAAGATCAAGGGAACCGGATTCTTCAGAACCTGCTACTTCCTTCCGAATATGTTAGGAACAACAGCAGTAGCCCTGATGTGGACATTTATGTTAAATCCGAACTTTGGTATCTTTAATACCATTGAAAATATTTTCGGCCTTCATGGTGCGATCCCTGATGTGCTGACGATAAAGACTGTAAACGTCTGGATCGTTGTTCTGGTAAATGAATGGATGTATGCCGGATATAACATGCTGATCTTTGCAGCTGGTCTGGTGGCGATCCCTGATGAGTTAAATGAGGCAGCAGCACTGGATGGAGCTACCGGATGGCAGAGAGTTCGTTACATTACCCTGCCTCTGATGAAAAACTCCTTCAAGGTATTCTCTATTTTGTGTATCACAGGATGTCTGAAAGTATTCGATATTATCTGGGCGATGACAAGAGGAGGCCCGAACGATATCAGCTCCACACCTTCAATCATGCTTTATACACAGGGATTCTCCTATAAGCTGTTCGGACGAAGCAGTGCATACGGTGTTATTCTGTTAGTGCTGGGTGTTGCACTGAGTCTTATAACCAATCATTTGTTCCGTGAAGATAAAGATCTTGCAATGTAGGCGGAAGGAGAAGAGACGATATGGAAAAAACAGCTAATAAACAGAAAATGCACGGAGGAAAGATAGCGCTGTACGTTATCGCGATCCTGTGGACAGTTGTTACACTGTTTCCGGTAGTAGTGACCGTAATGGCTTCCTTCAAAACAAACTCAGAGATTTACCTGAACCTGTTAAGCTTCCCTAAGAAGATTATGTTCCAGAACTATATCAGCGCAAACAAAACAGCGGATGCAATTGAATACCATCAAGAAACTCCCTGGTTGTAGCGACTCTGACAACTGTATTTAATACTGTAGTCGGAATGATGGCAGCATACATCTTATCAAGAAAAGATTACAAATTCCTGAAATGGGTATATGTATTCTTCATGATCGGAGTAATGGTTCCGGTTCACTGTACACTGATCCCGATCAACAACATTGCAACAGCATTAAATGCAAAGAACAACCTGTTCTTCCTGATCCTGATCTATGTTGCGTTTGGTATGTCCCAGGCGATATTCCTTTATACAGGATTCATGGATGGAATCTCCAGGAACCTGGATGAGGCGGCGATCATTGATGGATGTAACAACTGGCAGCTGCTGTGGAAGATCCTTTTCCCTGTCTGCAAGCCGATCATCGCAACAGAGGCGATCTTCGTATTCATCTATGGATACAGTGAACTTGTATTCTCCATGATCCTGATGACAGATACCAAATATTTCACAGTTTCACGTGCGATGCTGAACTTCTCTTCCGCACATACACAGGAGATCGGAAGTCAGTTTGCATATGTAGTAATGTCCGTAATTCCGATGCTTATCATTTACATCGTGTTCCATAAACAGATTGAAAAAGGTATGCTTTCCGGAGCTATCAAAGGCTGATGCTTTTAATCTAAACAGGAGGAAAAAATCATGTATCAGTTTGACAGAAAAGAATATGAAAAACGTATGGAGTGGTACCAGGATGCTCGTTTTGGAATGTTTATCCACTGGGGATTATATCTATCCCTGCAAGAGGCGAGTGGGTACGAAGCGTAGAGGAAATACCTGAGGAAGAATATCTTCCGTTTATGAAAGAATTTGATGCAAGAGACTACAATCCGAAGCAGTGGGCAAAAGAGGCCAAGGCTGCAGGTATGAAATATGTAGTCCTGACAGCGAAGCATCACGACGGCTTCTGCTTATTTGACAGTAAATACACAGATTACAAGGTAACAAATACACCGGCAGGAAGAGACCTGATCAAGGAGTATGTAGAGGCACTTCGTGAGGAAGGCCTTAAGGTTGGAATCTATTTCACACTGCTTGACTGGCATCATCCGGATTATCCGCATTACGGAGATCGTATCCATCCGATGAGAAACCACAAAGAGTGCGGAAATGAGAATCGTGATTTCTCACGTTATACAGAATATCTGTATAATCAGGTAGAAGAGATCTGTACAAACTACGGACAGATCGATATCATCTGGTTTGATTTCTCCTACGACGATATGAGAGGGGAAAAATGGGGCGCAACCAAGCTGATCAACATGGTGCGCAGCTTACAGCCGCAGGTTATCATCGATAACCGTCTGGAAGCCAGCGGAGAGGGAAGAGGATCCCTGTATGAGTGTGATCCGACACCGTACCATGGCGATTTCGTAAGCCCTGAGCAGATCATCCCGCCGGAAGGATCTGCGATAAGGAAGGCAACCCGATGGTCTGGGAAGCATGCTTCACCATGAACAACAACTGGGGATACTGTGCAAACGACCATTATTACAAACCGGCTTCCATGCTGATCAAGAAGTTGGTAGAGTGCGTTTCCAAGGGTGGAAATATGATCCTGAACGTAGGACCGGATGCCAAGGGTAAATTCCCGAAAGAATCTTCTGCGATCCTGGCTGAGATCGGACGCTGGATGGACAAGAACCACGACAGTATCTACGGATGCTCACCGGCTCTGGATATCCCGAAACCGGACTACGGACGCATCACCAGAAACGGAAACAAATACTATGTACATATCTATGAGAATACATTAGGACCACTTCCACTGATCGGATTTGACAAAGATAAGATCGTGAAAGTACGTGCACTGGATGACGGACATGAAATTCCGCTTTCCAACGCATGGATGCACAGCGATTATCCGGATATCGCATTCGTTGACCTGGGACCGGACCCTGTACTTCCGGACCCGGTAGACTATGTTCTCGAAGTAGAGATGGCTGAGTAAAAAACGAAATCAACAATAAAAAAAAGAACAACAGGAAAAGCAGGAGATATGTGAATCCCAGTTATCCGGTTGTTCTTTTTTACCATAAGGAGAAGGAAAAAGATTATGATCATTTATACAGGAAAAGATTATTACGACGTAAGCAGAAAAAGCAGCAAATATCATGTCTGCCCAGATCATCATGAAGCCAAGAGCGGTTCTTGGTCTGGCTACAGGTTCCACACCGGTTGGAATGTACAAACAGCTGATCGAGTGGTACAAAAAAGGAGATCTGGATTTTTCTCAGATCACATCCGTAAACCTTGATGAGTATAAAGGACTTTCCGGAGACAATGATCAGAGCTATCGCTATTTCATGAACACCAATCTGTTTGACCACGTAAACATCGATAAAACAAAAACCTACGTACCAAACGGCCTGGAAGAAGACAGTGAAAAAGCCTGCGCGGATTATAATGAAATCATCCGCAGCGTAGGCGGTATCGACATGCAGCTGCTGGGAATCGGCGGAAACGGGCATATCGGCTTCAATGAGCCGGGAGCGGCTTTTGAAAAGGAAACTCACTGTGTGGATCTTACAGAGAGCACCATCAAGGCAAACGCAAGATTTTTTGAAAGCATGGATGATGTGCCGAAGCAGGCGTATACCGATGGGAATCAAGAACATCATGGCGGCTAAAAAAATCCTTCTGATCGCGACAGGAGAGGCCAAAGCAGATGCCCTTTACAAATCTCTCTACGGACCGATCACTCCAAATGTACCGGCATCCATCCTGCAACTTCATCCGGATGTGACGGTAGTGGCTGATGAGGATGCTTTAAAGCTGATCCGTGAGAAAAGGCCTGCTGTAAAAAAAATACCTGATCTGATCAGATAAAATGTTGTAAACAATTGTGAATAAAAGAAGCTTCGATCTAACTCTCGTTTGTGAGCGATATGCTCAGAGAGTGGATTGAAGCTTCTTTTGTGCTTTCCGGTCGTGCTTTTATGTTTTTACAAGTGACTGCAAACGGGCCAGCAGGCTGGATGTTTGCATTTGCAGTATCAGGCCTTTTTCAGCGTTTTGCGATAAACCATAACAGAAACGATAGCAGTAAACACCTCCGTGATCCAGAATGCGTTCCAGACGCCTTCAGGCCCCATAAAATGGGACAGAAGATAGGCGGTGGGCATGATAACGATCACATAGCGGAAAAGGGAAATTACAAGGGACTGCGTGCCTTTTCCGAGTCCTTCCATAGCTCCGGAAGTGGTGACGGATATTGCGGAGACCAGAAAACCGGCACTGATGATCTTAAGGGCTTTGGAACCGGCGGCAATGGTTTCCGGGATGGTGGTGAAAAGTCCCATAAGCTGTCCGGATGCCAGAAGGCAGATAACAGTACCAAGGAGCATGATCACACAGCTGGACTCCAGGGTAAGCCGGAAGATCTTTTTCACGCGCTTCATCTCCCGGGCTCCGAAGTTGTAGCCGATCAGCGGGCGCATGCCCTGGATGATGCCGTTAGCCGGCAGATACAGGAAAGTCTGCAGCTTGTAATAAATGCCAAGGATCACTACGTAGCTGTCTGAGTAGGCGGCCAGCACGGAGTTCAGAAAAGAGATCAGGAACGATGGCAGTGCCAGGTTCAGGATTGCGGGAACACCAATGGCATACAGGCTCAGATCCGTTTCTTTGCTTGCTCTCAGGGCTTTTGGTGTCACGCGTACCGGAATCGGTTTCAGGATATAAAAGGCCATATACACTACAATGGTGAGCGCCTGGCCGATACCGGTGGCCAGAGCCGCACCACGGATCCCCAGTTTCGGGAAAAAGCCGATTCCCCAGATCAGGAACGGGTCCAGGATAATGTTACTGATACATCCCACCAGCAGGGCGATCATAGACACTTTCATCCGTCCTACAGCCTGGAAAAGTTTTTCGAAGAACAGGCTGATGGCGATCACTGTGGAAAACAGAAAAACGATGGTGGAATACTCCAGGCCCATCCGGATCACGGTTTCATCCTGCGTGTACATTCGAAGGAATGCAGGCATAACAGCAATACTGATCACGGTCATCAGGATACCGTGGATCACAGACAGGAGAAAGCCGTGGGTTGCTGCGGTGTCTGCCATTTTCTTGTCGCCGGCGCAAGATGATAGGAAACTCTGGCGTTGATACCGATTCCAAAACCGATGGCAACGGCATTGATCATGTTCTGAACCGGATAGACAAGAGAAAGAGCGGTCATGGCCTGTTCGCTGATCTGCGCTACAAAGAAACTGTCCACAATGTTGTACAGCGAGTTTACAAGCATGGAAAAGACCATAGGCAGTGCCATGGATGCCAGTAGCGGGCCTACAGGCTTTTCCTTCATAAAAGTATCATTCATGAATAATCCTCCTTTATATCAGAATCGTATGGATATCAGGTGTGGGAAACAGAGCGTGCTTTTTTTTACACAATAAAAGCCACACAACCTGTCCCTTCTGAATGGGGGCGGGTTGTGTGGCGAAAAAAAAAAGTCGGAACTGAAAAATCCACACGTTGTTTTAGTGCTTTCACCTTAACAAAAAATGGGCTGTATGTCAATAGGCATGGCTTAACCAAATCAAGTAAGTCCCCTGCTTCAAATTGCGAAAAGCAATAAGCAGTGTGTGGGGACTTGCTTGTATCAGGAGGAGTGCAAGCTCCTCCTGATAAACTGCGGAGCAGTTATTGGTGTAGAGCTACGTAGCGAAGCGGATTGCGAATATCCGCTTGACCCGAATCTGCAAACAAAGAGGAAGCCATATATTAACCAATGCTTCATAGATAACATCGATATCCCTATGGCTTCCTCTTTATGATTTCTGCTTATAATTGATATTCTCTGTACATGGCTTCACGCATTTCTTTATCCGTAACAACCTTCTGAATCTCATCACCCCGCCATCAAGGATAAGCCTGTTGATCAGAACACTAAGACGCTCCTCACCCTGGGCCATTCCTTGGGCCATTCCTTGAGCCATTCCTTGAGCCATTCCTCGTTCTAATCCCAATGCTTCAGCCTGTTCTTTAGCTTCCGCAAGCAATCTTGCCCTTTTCTCAGATTCCAGTTCCAGAACATGTCCGCCCATAACCTCACCTATTCCTTTCCGGACTTTCTCCTCGTTTCTGAAAATATAATCAGATATCCGAGTGATCAGTCCAATCAGATCACTGAACAGTTCAGACCTTCCAGCTTCAGTAATCTCCACTTCCAGTTTACTCCGGATCACCTCATATTCATTCAGCAATTCCTGAAAAAGTTGCGGATCCTCACTCATCTCATGCCCTCTTTTCTCATATCTCATGATATAAAAAAGGAAGCAGCATGAGAAGACTCTTCTCAAATATCTTATCTTTTGTATAATTATCAACTTTAATCGTGGGCACTCTGTACAAATGACATTCTCCATCCGGAAAAACCACATCCACTTCCAGAAAATCCGGCGTATTGCTACCACTTCTCAGATACAACACACAAGAACGTGGAAACTCCATCCGATACCTCCGTCCCTGCTTCCTTGCAAATTCAACAGCAGTTGCAAAATCATACTCAATCATCCGTACAGCCATCGTCGTGTCATCCGTACTCTGACATTCTATGTGATAAATCTTATTTCCGATCAACAACCGCGAATCCGTAATAATCTCACCATCCACCCGCTGATACTCATTACGCAACTGCACAATCTCCACATCAGCCGGATACGACGTATGAAAAACATCATTGATCAAAGGCACGACCAGAAACGTCATCTTCTCCATCATAGTACGAAAAACATCATCAAAAATCGTATTATCACTCAAACAATACTCCTTCTGGTATCTATAATTATACCATCAAACAAACACTGCAGAAACCCTGTATACAGTTTTTATAAATATTTTTGAAAAAAACGCTTCAGACATTGAAGCCAAAAGAAACCAAATAAATGGCCAGATCTTATAAGATACATAAATCATACCACACATCCCATCACAACACCACAAAAACCATCCCAAAAATTCGACATCCCTCCAGCGTCCAGCAACGCGGCGACGCTCTCAACCTCCCGTCAAACCACAAACAATCTCAGCCTTTCCTCCCAGCCATCCAGCACAGTGCGAGATTTGCAGCAGAAGTCCAGGTGCTTTGGAGTGAGCCTTGGTTCATACTTAGCGTGTGAGGTGGCTCACGGAGAGGTACCCGGCAGCCACAAGCCGCAGGGTAAGGCCCATCTGTCTGAACCAGGTACGCATCAGCGTACATGGCGAGTTTATGGGCCGGCCGCTCCGTGAGACACCTCAGACGCTTAGTATGACCAGGCGAAACGACGGCACCCGGACTTCTGCTGCAAATCTCACACGTCCGTCTGCGTCACCTTGCCCCCACCAAACACCTGTGCTATAATCAAACTAATCAAAAACCGAGGTAAACCACACATGAATAAAAAAGAAATCGCAGAAATAAAAAAACAGTTCACCCCCGACCGATGTTCCATCACCCGCATCTGCGGCTGTTACGTAGACGGCGAAAAAACAAAAAACCGAACTCAAAGAAGCCTTTTTATCCTTATCAGAAGAAGAAACTTTTAAATACTTCGACATCTTCCGAAAAACCCTCACCGGCACCATCGGAAAAAACCTCATCAACATGGAATTTCCTCTGGACCAGGAAGCGGAAGGCGGAACCCAGAACTTCCTTATGAAGCTTCGTGAAAGCAAACTCACCGACGACACCCTCACCGAAGCCTTCTACGACAAAATCATCGAAAACTACGACTATGGTGAAAACTACTACATCATCCTCATCCACGCAGTCTACGATATTCCCGGCAAATCCTCCGACGGAGCCGAAATGTTCGACGCCTCCGATGAGATCTACGACCATATCCTCTGCAGCATCTGCCCCGGTCAAGCTCTCCAAGGCAGGCCTGCACTACAACGCAGAGACCAACAATATCGAAGACCGTATCCGTGACTGGCTGGTGGAAATGCCTGACTGGGGATTCCTTTTCCCGCAGTTCAACGACCGCAGCACCGACATCCACGGGCTCCTCTACTACACCAAAAACGCCGAAAACCTCCGTTCCACCATGATGGAAGAAGTCTTCGGCTGCACCACACCACTGTCCGCAGCAACCCAGCGTGACTCCTTCAATGCTCTGGTAGAAGAAACCCTTGGCGATGACTGTGCCTACGATACAGTTCTTGAGATCCACGAAAAGCTCAACGATCTCATTGAATCCCAAAAAGACGAACCGGAACCAGTTGTTCTCACCAAGTCCGAAGTAAAGCGTCTCTTTGAAGAATGCGGTGTGGAGGACGACAAGCTTCAGAATTTTGACGAACAATACGAGCTTGCCGCCGGGGAAAAATCTTCTCTGGTAGCTTCCAACATCACCAACACCAGAAAATTCGAGATCAAAACTCCGGATGTCGTGATCCACGTAGCACCTGACCGTGCAGACCTGGTCGAGACCCGCATCATTGACGGACGGAAATGCCTGGTCATCCCAATGGAAAGTGAGGTAGAGCTCAATGGAATCCGTGTCAGCGCACTGAATCCGCCGGAAGAAATTTCTGACATCTCTCTCTCCAACGCTGAAAACGAATCAGAAGAAAATACCTTTTTAACCAAATCAAGTAAGTCCTGCGGGGTTGCGAAAAGCAATAAGCAGTGGGTGGGGACTTGCTGTATCAGGAGGAGTGCAAGAAGCTCCTCCTGATAAACTGCGGAGCAGTTATTTGGTGTAGAGCTACGTAGCGAAGCGGATTGCGAATATCCGCTTGACCATAAAGGAGGATCTTATGAACAATAAAAAAAAATCTTATTCTTCGTACATAGATG
>ENA-OQCD01000105-OQCD01000105.1-human-gut-metagenome-genome-assembly--contig:-NODE-105-length-20399-cov-1.916782_pt1 | contig 20399 bp, 22 predicted proteins | sample MGYA00242755_ERZ504571 | MGnify/ENA primary metagenome ERZ504571 (study PRJEB26092, sample SAMD00036274) | human gut metagenome | host: Homo sapiens | study: EMG produced TPA metagenomics assembly of...
TCCGAAAACAGTTCTTCCTGCCTCCATTTCCATCACTGTCTCTTTGAATCTGTTCGCTACCATTACCGTAAATCTTTTTAAATCCGGCCGAACTAATCCCAGGTCGCTTTCTTCCACCATGGAAACATCGAATTCGCTGTCTCCGGCTGCTATGATATATGCAGGCTGCAACCTCTTTCGAAGTCTTCTCACAGCCATTCCCTTACTCAGATTTACAGGAACAACATATACCTTCTCTCCATTATGAAATACGTCCACCAGCTTCGTAGTCAGTTTTGCCTGCAGATCTTCAACCACTTCCTCTGGCTTTTCACATTTTGTAAAAATAAAAAGCTCATCTAGAAATCTCAGCTCAAACTTCGTCTGGAATCCCCGGCAAGAATCTGCTGCGCTTTTTCCATTTCCGGTCTGCTATTCCGGATCATTTGCAGCGACTCCAGATACCACTCTCTGTCACGCTTACCATTTACCAGCAGTACTCCTCCATTACAGACAAGGGCATAGGGTACGATTCCTATATCCAGCTCAATACGTTTATACTGTTCTTCCGTCCTTGTGGATGTTGGTATGATAGTCATCTTCTCACTTACTTTTTTTCAACAGATCATGCGTTTTTTTCAGAAATAAACGAGATTTCTCTTCCATTATATAACTCAACATTTAATTTATTTTCACCGATATTGCGCTTATACGAATATATGATGGTATTGTCCATATCCGCACATAAAATGCCATTCATTCTCTTCCTCCAAAAATGGGGCTGCCGCACTGTTATTACCTGCGACAGCCCCATAATTATTATTTCATACGTATTGTTTACCTGCTCATGATTGCTTTTCTGATAAGATCCACCGGTATGATAAGTACTGCAAGTACCATGGATACCAGTAATGCCTTTGGCTCAAGCAGAGTTGTGTTAAATACTTTTCCGCCGATTTCAATGATAATGGTCTGAAGAACAAAGATTGCTCCCATTACTAGTACGAAGTTCTTATTCTCCCCGATATGCTCAAACAGATTAAACTTCTCAGATCTGGTATTCAGACTGTTAAAGATGATCGCATAAATGAAGAACGCAAACATAAATGTTTTCTCATAAAGCTCCGGATCTGCACAGCCCGCAGGGATTACCCAACTGGTAATGCCGCCGATATTCTCAAGTATCAGGATAGAACCAAGGGTAATAAATATTGCACTTACTCCGATCGCTGACTTGATGTACGGAGTCAGAATGTTATCTGTTCTCTTTGCCGGCTGATCTTTCATATATCTGTCAAGAATAGGTTCTCCACCGAACGCCATGGCAGCCAGTGTATCCATGATCAGGTTGATCCAGAGGATCTGGACAATGGAAAACGGCTCTGTCCATCCCAGGATCGGTGCAATGATATTCATTAACAGAGTACTGATATTTACAGTAAGCTGGAAAATGAGGAATTTTCCAACAGATTTCGCCATAGTCCTGCTGTTAAGCACACAGTCTTTAATGGAAGTCAGACTGTTATTAAGGATAACAACATCTCCTGCCTCCTGTGCAACTGCTGTACCATCTCCCATTGCAAAACCAATGTCTGCCTGTTTTAATGCGGGAGCATCGTTCACACCGTCACCGGTCATGCCACAGACATTATCAATCTGCTGTGAAAGAGATACCAGTCTTTTCTTATCAAGCGGTTTCGCACGGCTTACCACTCTCAGGTTCGGGAGAACTTTCTTCAGCTCTTCATCTGATAATTTCTCCATTTCTTCATGGGTAAGAACCACATCCTTCTTCTCATCTGCAAGAATACCTGCCTCTTTTGCAATGGCTACTGCAGTTTCCTCTGCATCACCGGTAACCATAACTACCTGGATTCCTGCATCATTGAGAATCTGAACAGTCTCAACCGCATCTGTTCTGACATTATCACGCAGACACAGAACTGCCATAAGAACAGTCTTTCCATCGCTGATTTTCGCTACGGAGAGAAGCTTCATGGTTCTCTTTGCCTGTGCATGCATCTGCTCTTCTACTTTATCTTTATCTGCCTTTGTAAACTCTCTTTCTTCCCCGTCCGGAAGCATGTAATGTGTTACTTTATCAATGACATTCTCTGTAGCACCCTTCCAGTAAACAAGTCCGTTTTTCAATTTTACAGTGGCACATTTCTTCTCAGAATCAAATCCACTGATCTCTTCTACCTTCTCCGGATCATTGTCATAATCATTATAACCATGATCAATGGCATAAGAGAGCAGTGCTCTGTCCATGTTGTTACTTCCGATTGCCTTTCCCTCTGAGGAAATCTTTGCAAGGTTATTCAGAGTGATAGCTTCTATAAAACTCCCTGCTCTGAATGGAATCCACAATCTCACCGTTACCTGTGATAAATTCTACCAGTGACAGGTTACCCTGTGTGATCGTTCCGGTTTTATCACTGAACAGCACGTTCATATAAGCAGAATCTGAAAATGCCGCCTTGTGGCTGACAAGAATATTCTTTTTATACATGGACTCTGTATTCATTGACTGAACCAAACTGTTCATCATCGGGAGTCCCTCTGGAACTGCCATGATCACGATAGAAGCCATAAGCATAACTGCTTCCGCTATTACAAGGAGAACGGAAACAACAGTGATTGCCTGATCTGCCCTGATCAGAGTCAGGACAACATGAAGGATACCTGCGATCGCTGCAGCTGACACACCCAGTTTACCGATACCTGCTGCCACACCCTCCAGCTTCAGGCTGGAAGTATCTTTTCGCTCTTCTTCCTCGGAGGTATCTGTCAGAGCTTTGTTTATCTTTCCTAATTCAGAACTGTCTCCGATAACAGTTGCGATCATGTAACCTTCGCCTGAAGTCACAACAGAACCCATAAAGACTTTTCCATGTGAGGAGTAATCCGTAGATTCTGCCTCGTCCATATTGGTGACTGCTGCTTTGTTCTCATCTCTTGATTCACCGTTTAATGCCGCCTGAGATACTTTGATCTTACCTTCAAATAACAGACCATCTGCCGGAACTTATCTCCTGCCTGGATAAGGATCGTATCACCTTTAACGATTTCACTGGTAAGAATATTGACCAGCTTTCCGTCTCTTACAACTTTGGCATAAGTTTTGCTGTATTCTTCCTGAAGCGCCTCACTTCTTGAAGTATTTCTGTACTCTGACAGGGTACTGAAACCGGTAGCAAGTGCGATTGCGATCACAATACTGATGATCTCCACAACATCATTTCCGCCGGATAATGCAGGGACAAAGATTCCCAGCACAGCCAGGATAACTTTAAGAGCCAGAGCCGCACATAATACCTTAATCCAGATGTCATCAAATGCACCGATAAACATGGACCAGAGTGATTCAGTCTCTTTCTTCGCCAGCTCATTGGTGCCGTACTTCGCCTTGCTCTCGCTGACCTGCTGTCCGGACAGGCCCTGCATTCGCTCCTCTTTGTTTATTTCATTCATAATAATTAACCTCCTCTTTCGGGTTTTGCAACTGTTCAATCATGGACAGACAGTTACCGATTTTATATAAAAAGAGGAACCATAACAGCTCCTCTTTTTATTTTCACACAAATCTCTGGCAGAGTTCCCCAAGTCCGGGATCTGTTGTGCCATTTCCTACGGCGTTGAATTTCCATTCACCGTTATACCTGTATATTTCCCCAAAAATCATCGCAGTCATACCTGAATAATTCTCAGTTAAATTATATTTGCACATTTCTTTATTGTTTCTGGCATCAACCAGACGGATAAATGCATTCTGGATCATTCCAAAATGCTGTTTTCTCTTTACTGCCTGATAGATATTGACAACAATGACAATCTTATCATATTCAGCCGGAACTCTTGACAGATCAATAACGATCTGCTCATCATCTCCCTCGCCTGCTCCTGTAAGATTGTCTCCCATATGATTGACTGTCCCGGATTTATGTTTCAGGTTGCCGAAATATACCAGGTCTGTTTTATCTGTAAATTTACCATTTTTCAACATGATTGCAGAAGCGTCGCAGTCGATTGCCTGATGTGATGAAGAACCAAATAATGCACCAAACAATCCACCACCGCCGGATGGCTTTGCCTCATCCCAGCCAAGTCCCACGATCACCTTTGCTAATCCTGCATGCTCCTTTGACAGATTTACCTTCTGTCCTTTCTGTAAGCTTACTGACATTTTCGTCCCTCCTGTTGCCCTCCGGCACTATTCTACGTCTACACCATAACTGTTGCACAAAGCAGCCAGACCACCCTGATAACCGCTTCCAATGGCATTAAATTTCCATTCGTCACCATTCTTGTACAGTTCACCAAATACAACTGCTGTTTCAATAGAGAAATCTTCTCCAAGATCATATCTGAGGATTTCTTCTCCTGTCACTTCATTGAAGATTCTCACAAAGGCATTGGAAACCTGTCCGAAATTCTGGCGTCTTGCCTCTGCATCATAGATGGTAACTGTAAATGCAATCTTTGTGATATTGGCAGGAATCTTTTGACAAATCGATCTTAATCTGCTCATCATCTCCGTCTCCAGCACCTGTAAGGTTGTCTCCCATATGCTGGACTGCTCCGGACGATGTACAAGATTTCCATAGAATACAAAATCGTTCGAATCAGAAACCCTTCCGGAATCTGTCAGACAGAACGCTGCTGCATCCAGATCGAAATCTCCGCCTGTGTCAAAAGCATTGATATCCCATCCGATACCTACAACTACATTCTTAAGTCCCGGGTTACCTTTTGTAAGACTGACCTCTGTCCTTTTTTTAAACTAACTGGCATATATTTTTCCTCCCATATTATCTTATCCGCTTCGCTATACAGCTCCTTACCTGATAACTGTTTAGTATTTTTACCAAACAGCCGACTGTCTCTTACATTACGCTACTTCAATACCATAATGACCGCAGAGTGCTGCAAGTCCACCTTGGAATCCGCTTCCGATGGCATTAAACTTCCACTCTCCGTTATGTCTGTAAAGTTCTCCTACAACTACTGCTGTTTCAATGGAGAAGTCCTCCCCAAGATCATAATGGATCAGTTCCATCTCATTGGATTCATCTACCAGACGGATATAAGAGTTTGAAACCTGTCCGAAGTTCTGACGTCTTGCTTCTGCATCATAAATGGTAACTGTAAACGCAATTCTCTCAATATTCACCGGAACCTTTGACAAATCGATCATGATCTGCTCATCATCACCTTCACCCTCACCGGTAAGGTTATCTCCCATGTGGATGACTGATTCACTGGCATGCTTCAGATTGCCATAGAAAATGAATTCTTTCTCTGTAGGGCATTTTCCGTTGGCACCAAGCATAAATGCTGCTGCATCCAGGTCAAAATCCGAACCTGAATCAAAAGCGTTTACATCCCATCCAAGTCCTACCATGATCTTCTTAGTCCCGGATTCTTCTTTGTTAAATCTACCTTCTGTCCTTTTGATAAATTAATAGGCATATCATTCATCCTCCCTTTTTTCTGTGCTTTTTATTTTCTTACCGGTGGCACATTGTATTGTTTGTTAAAATCCTGTTTGATTGCCTCCAGACGAACCTGATCCTCCTGGCGTTTCTTTCTGGCATCTTCCTGGATCCTTCTTGTCTCTTCGATTCCATTTGTAATGGTTGCCCATGTCTTCTCAAGAGTCTCAATTTGAATGGAACTTCCGGATGCCATTTTTAGCTGTCATCTTCGATACATCTACTGTATTCTGGGCATTCTTAAGAAGCATCTCATTTGTTTTTCTTATCCAGTTCTGCAATAGATTCTGCCTGTATCTTCTGCCTTTTCAGAAGAATTGCCTGCGCAAGTGCCTGCTTAAATACAGGAAGCGTAACGATAAACGCAGAATTGATTTTTCTCACCAGATTGTAATTGCTGAACTCCATAGTCTTTATCATGGGAATGGACTGCATTGCCACATTCTCTGCTGTTCTCAGATCCTGTGTCCTCTGTTCCAGCATCATCAGTGCCTGATTCAGACTGGTAAGTTCAAACTGAATAGACTGATCTCCCATATTCTCCATATCCTGCTGTCTCTGGGCAATGTAGGCTTCAATCTCTTTACATGCCTGTTCTCCTGCAAGGATATATTTCACCAGTTCATGATAATAATCCACATTGGTCTTAAACATGGTATCCAGCTTTTTGTTGGACTGTTTGATTTCAGACTCATATCCTTTAAGCTGAACATAAATCTTATCAACTTCTTCGCCCATTGTGTGATACTTGGCCAGTATCTTATCCAGTCTGTTTCTGAATTTCCGAAAAGCTTTCCGAAGTCCCGGATTATCCTTAATTTCATTAATGTCAAACTGATCCATGATCTTTGCCAGCGATTTAAGCATCTCGCTTGTCTCATTAAGCTGCGACATATTCATGCTGTTGAGGACCACATCAGATGCCTTGGAAATCTCCTCTGCTGCTTTCGCACCAAAAGATACAATGGTATCCATATTGTAAAACTTCGATCGTGCTGACAATATCGTCCACTTCTTTTGAATTGACCAGCTCAGCATTCATCTGCTGCCTGTCAGCGACAATATCATATTTCTCCACAACTTCAATCTCATTTTTCTCCTGAAGACCATTACCGGCCTGAGCAGGATTCCCATAGATGATTTACCGAAATCAAGTCCCATAATCTACTAACCTCTCCTGAAAAGTTTTCTCCGCCATGAGGGGCGGGTACTGTTTGTCGAAATGTTATTCAGATCCGGAACCTGCATATCGTATTTATATTCCCCGATCTGGTGCTCTTCCATCAGTTTTTTTCTGCAAAGTAGTTCTCCACACTCTGATAGCCTGTAGGGACAAAAAACAGAATGTCAAATCCTGCCAGGTTCAGGAATGTTACAAGAATCGAATCCTGAAGTGAAATCATCGTCTCCCCTGTATTAATATATATCAGTTTCGGATTCTTTTTTGTAAAATCAATTTCTGGATCAGACGCAGAATCTCCTTCGGCAGATCCAGAATCTGCGCGATCACTGTATATTCTGTACCATTTTCCCCAATACCCTTTATCAGTTTCCGCTCGATCAGAAGCTGCAGCTTGTCAAGTATAAATTCCTGCATTTCCTCCCGAAGAAGATGATAAGGATATCTGGATGATTCTTTTATTTTATTCCGCAGAAGCTTTCCGTTTTTATAAAATTCTACGGCAAAGGCTTTCATTGGACCGGAGGCAGTTGGTTCAATGCACGGAGCACTTTTCACAACAACGGTATCCTCTGTGATCAGTGCTGCTATGGATTCCCAGTACTGAGAAACACTTCCATCCTTCACTCCTGAGATTTTTGAAAAAATAACCGGAATATTTACCACACCGTTAACTGTGCTGAAATTAGGTCTGTATTTCAATTCCTGATCCCACAGTAGTTTTATCTCTTCATACATGGTCTGCAGATTGATAACATTCGCCTTCACATACTGCTGATTTCTGTATATCCCACTGTCCTGATACATCAGAGTATCAAGTTTCTCTTTCCGCATGATAAGCGGCTGTTCCAATCTTTACCTGAGAACTCTCTTCCGGATATTCTGTGATCGCCAGACTCTCCGGATAGTTGACCTCATACAGAAGTTTATCTTCCAGACAGCACTTAATGTTCAGATCAGGACATAAGATCAGCACATCCAGTGGCAGCCGCCCAAGGAAACTCATAAACAGAGCTTCGTTTTCATTCCGGCAGCCCCCCAGATAAATAAAGCATCCAATCTCCGGTGATTTCCAGTTTATGAACAGCTTCGGCAGATATCTTCTCATCCAGCACAGCAGATACACTGCCCTGTTTGTCAGTCTGTTAAGATTTTCCCCTTCCTTCTGAGATTCAGCCAGCATAACATCCACAAATGTTTTATGCAGGATCCGCTGAAGCTCCGGATTGGCTCCATACTGTATATTACACGCAAGTCCCAGGAGCATCTGATCTCCGGATGTGTAGTTTGACCTCTTTATCTCTGAAATTTCCTGCGGCGTTGGTCTTGGAATCTCTTTACTTACGATCACCGTATTTCTCTTTGAATTTCTCAGTTCCTGCTGCAATCTGAACAGTTCATTTGCATAAGTAAGCTTATCTTCTGCCCCGTTTATCCTGCAGAAACAGTTATAAAAAAAAGACTGTCATTTCCCCTTAACAGAATGCTCTCGCGGATATCATCCAGGCCGTTTCCCTTTATCCATGCATTTGTACAATTTGTAAGCGAAGGTCTGATTCCATACAGTCTCTCATTGTTAAGTTCATTCTGAATCTCATCTCTGACCTTTTTCACACAATATCCCTGCGGAAATGGCTGCAAACCTTCCATCTGCAAACTGTCTGAAAAGAACGGAACCCGGATCTGTTTTTCAGATATCCCTGATCCCCTGCATACTGAAGCAGTACTACATCACAGCCTGCATTGGAAAGAATCGATATGAGCATTAACTCATAATTGCTTATCTGCCTTCATATAATATTTTAGGGATATGGTTCTCTCCAAGCTGATTTACAATGCGTTCAAATTTATAATACAGCCAGCACATGAACTTGATATATGCGTTCCTGAGCATATTCTCGGTTTTCCCGGCTTTTCGCAGGGAATCCAGAGAGTCATAAATGGAGGCTGCCACATTCTGTCTCTGAAACTCATTCATCCTTGGCAGCCATTTTCTCAGACTGACATGGATAAAATCCATACTCATCTGAAAATCCATTCCCATTATTTCATTATAATATGCAAGATTCCCCTCATCGGGATTAGGTATCTTCCCTTCGATAACCACTCCGGTTCTTCTTGCTGTATCATAATATTTCTTTATAAATTCGCCGACTTCTTCAGAATATCCGTTGATACGGTAGAAATAAACACCTTTCTCCCGCCTGCTGTTCAGTTCGACAAAATAATCACTGAGGTTTTGAATTTTTTTGTGTTCCAACATATAAGTATCTCACCTTCAATATCTGCTTATCTTATTTCTGTTCATGATAAGTTCTACAGTAATTTCATAAAATAATGCGGAACCATAATTTTCTCCAAATTTTCGTATAAATTCTACCTCAAAATTGTATCATATTGCTATTTATATTTCAAGAAAATTCCCCTGTTCTTTCTATGGCTTATTCCCCTGAAATGTGCTATGATGTAGCTGCTGACTCGGTCCTTCACACTGTGATGGACCGGATTCCTGCAGTATTTTATTGAATTTCTATAAGGTACCTATTTACGGGAATTTTTTGTAGATATGTCAGAAGGAGTGTTATGAAAAATAATGTTTTATATTACAGTGTAGGTCCATTACTCTATTGTCCTGCCAACAGAATATCCATCACTGATTCTCTGATAAATAAAGATTCGGGAACAGATTTTCTCTTGCTCTCTGTCTTGAAGATACCATAAACGACGATCATGTTGAAGAAGCCGAGCAGATACTGATTTCTTCTCTCAGCCAGATATTCATACAGCATGAACAAAAGCCATTCTATCTGCCCAAAATATTTATCCGGGTTCGGAATCCACAGCAGATTCAGAGATTAACAAAAGCTCTTGGGCAATCCATTAAGATTGTTACCGGTTTCATCGTCCCTAAATTCAGCCCGGATAACGCACAAAGTTTATATTGAGCAGATGATCCTCGTCAATGAACTTGTCGCAAAAAAGCTTTACATGATGCCTATTTACGAAAGTCCCTCCATTATAGATTTGCGAAACAGAATTGATATTCTCTATTTGTTAAGGGATTCTTTAGCCAGAATTGAAGATCTTATATTGAATATACGTGTTGGCGGAAATGATCTGTGCCATATGTTTGGGTTTCGCAGACATGCCAATGAATCTATTCACAGCATCAGACCTGTTTCAGATATTTTCTCAGATATTATCACTGTATATGGTATGGATTATGTGATTTCCGGTCCTGTATGGGAATATTATGCCGGTGACAGCTGGAAAGAAGGAATGATTCAGGAAATCCGGGAGGACAGACTTTGCGGTTTCATCGGAAAAACCGTTATCCACCCTTCACAGATCCCTGTAGTAAACAGAGCTTATCAGGTTTCACGAAATGACTACCTTGACGCACGGGCGATTTTAAACTGGAATGCTGATTCTGCTTCCCTTGTTGCAGGAAGCAAAACCAGAGAAAGAATGAATGAATATAAAACCCATCTGAACTGGGCTAAGAAAACAGTTTATCTTTCAGAAGTTTTCGGAATAACAGAATAAGTATTACCCTTCTCACGCATCCGCAAGCTTCTTAATGATTCCACAGCATTTATAATGTGTAAGTGGATAGTATTCTACAGGTGTATGTTTCTCTTCGGCAAGTCTGACAATATGCTCCAACTGAGGATTTCCCTTATATCGCTCATCGATCAGCACCTTCCAGGGAATTCTCCTCAGTAATACTCTTGTTGTCTCTCCGATCCCCGGTTTGATCAGATTAATATCGTCAATACCGAAATTCTTTCCTATATTTATTACCTCATCAATACCCTGACTTTCCACTCTTTTTTCCAGATCAGGTGTATTCTCCATATTAAATTCCTTTTCAATGGTTTCAATAAAGTCATATGACAGATCAGAATCTGTCAGTTCTCCGTAATAGACTGCCCCATGGAAATCATCTCTGCCTATTATGTCATCTCTCAGAAAAAGTACGGCTGATAAGGCCGGATACTGTACTGTTCAGGCAGGAACTTGGGATCAGGATATCTTCATGTGTTCCGCAAAGCTCCGTAACATTTGCCGGATCTGCCACTACCGCTATGTCAGCAGAAACCCCTTCATATGCAGAGATATCTTTCTTCAATTCATTCAGGATCGCACCCTTGCCAATCCATCCGTCCACAAATAAAATCTGCTGCGGTCTGTACTTTTCAAGCAGATACTTCATGGCATTATCGTCAATCCCTCTTCCTCTGATAATTGAAATGGAATAATGAGGCACATTTATACCATATTTGAATTTGATGTATCGCTTCACAAGGATACCAATTGGGATTCCCGCTCTGGCAAGGGATACCAGGACCATTTTCTTTCCCTTATTCTCTATGATCTTATCTGCCAGCATTCCTACTGCATTGGCAACCGGCTTCGCATAATGTTTCAGCGCATTATGATATACCTGCATATACTGATCTGTAGGAACATATTCAACAGGCAGCATCTCGCTGTAATGTTTTCCGGACTGAATCAGTTTCTCCCGCACTTTGGCAGGCTGAGGTTCTACCAACCGGTAATATCCTTCAATAATAAAATCACATCTTCTTCTGAATAGGAACTTCTCAAATCAGCACCACCTTACAACTGTAATATCCTTATTCTGCATCCGGACAGCATTTATCAGCGTTTCCTGACTCTCCTTTATTTCCGGGGAATCTGTGACAATCAATACCTTGTCATATTTTCCTATATCGTAAATAAACGTTCTCCTGTCCGGATCATATAACTTTCAGTTCATATCTGCTGTGAAGGGGATACTCTTTTTCCAGACTCACAGCAATGGGACTTCTTGTAGTCGAATGGCACCTTACTTCGGCTCCCTCTTTTTCCATCTTTCTTCCGATATAAAGTGCAGGGAACATAAACTCCTCAGTGCCGATCACCAGTATTCTTTTGCCAGATATATTATCAGCCATGTTTCCGGTTTTCTCCCGGATTTCTCTCCACAGATTCTCACATGCTTCTTCATATTTCCCGGAATCAATCAGTCTGCGGGCATCCATCCTGTTTTTAACATAAATCGTTGTATACTCTACGGCCTTATCCAGACATTTATAATAAAATCCGTCTCCCTTAAATGTTTCTGCTCTGTCTCCGTAAGTACTGTGATCCGTTTTTACCAGATAATACAGAGAAATCCCCTGTCTCTTATAACGTTCCAGATTCTCCTCGCTCATTCCGTTTAACAGAGATGCTACTGAATATTTAAATTTTCCGTCATATTCCCTGTCAAGAATACTGATGATATTCCGAATTGTTTTTCCGGTAGTTACTTCATCCTCGATAAATATGATCCGATCCGTCTCCGCCGCTGCTCTGTCAATATCATCTTTTACCAGCTTCTGCTCTGTGGCATGGCTGTGTTCCTCGGAAAAAAAACAGATAATTCACGCCGGGAATAACTTCTCTGGTGGTCTGAATATAATCTGCCCCCACAGTAATCGCTGCCTGAGCACCTATGGCAGTTGCTGTCTCCGCAAAGCCCACCAGCAAAAGTTTTCATCTTTGTATTTCTCCCTGAAAGTATCTGCCAGAGCAGCAAATAAATCCAGTGCCTTTGATGGCACTACCGGAATATGCTTTCCCTGAAGCGGATCCACCACCAGATAGTTTCTCTTCGTATTATTTTCCCTTTTTGCAATCTTTACTAAATCCTTCTCAGTATATTCCATCTTTACTCCTTCTACTGATATGATCTGAAAAATCCCTGCAACTTGGTCAGAGCTTTCGTCAGTGCCTCTGTCTCCTCCACATTTAGGCCTTTAAGTACAGCCAGTACCATCTTCTCATGGAAATCTTTATGATGGTAATAAGCTTTCTTCCCCTGTTCTGTCAGGGAAATCAGCACAACCCTTCGGTCCTCCTGACTTCTCATACGCTGGATATATCCCTTCTTTACAAGATTATTCACAGCGATCGTCAATGTACCCACAGTCACATTCAGTTCTCTGGCTACTGTTGACATATTCTTCTGTTCCCGGATACCTACTGCATTAATAATGTGCATATCATTGACAGAAATATTCTTATATTCTCCCGTAATCAATGCCCGTTCTTCCAGGTCCAGAATCTCATTAAATAAATTGACCAGTACATCATTAATTGCCTCATAATGGTTCATCCGGTTACCTCCCTCTTTTTGCTTAAGCAATTCCATATAGCATTGCTGTAGCATGTTTGTACATTATGGTTATATTGCTACCTATTATACACTAAAATACTTTGTCTCACAAAGCATTTTCTGGCAGGTTTTCAAAGAATTTCTCTCTTAATTCTTTCTTTGAACCATGAAATTTGTTATAATGAATAGATAGATTACAGTTCATACGCTCCTGTCTCATTTCCGTATGCAGTCTGCAATGAATTTGAGATACGGTACTGAGGACAGCAATACAGGCTGCAGATTGCTGTAACTGTTCAGCACTCTCACTGTTAAGAACTATTTTAGTTAAAGGGAATTTTCTATGAAAAAAAATAATATGCCACTTAATTTACGGGAGAGAATCAACTCCCGGATCAGTCTTCTGTGTTCTGTTATTGTTCTGGTTCTGCTCGTTCTGGTGATGCATCAGATGGATTACACCCTGATCCATAAACCGCAGAAAGAAGCAGCAGAAGCAGCGGCTCTCAAGGAACAGCAGGATAAGATCAAAGCTGAAACACCTGTCATCTCCACTGCAAGTGTAATTGCTGTTGGAGATAATCTTTATCACAGCAAGCTGTATGAATCCGGCGAAAATGACTCCGGCATATGGAATTATGACCATATCTACACTCATGTTCTGGACCAGATCCAGGCTGCAGACGTAGCCATGATCGACCAGGAAACGGTTTTTGCTCCAAGCCACGATGCTGTCAGCACTTATCCTTCTTTTGCCACTCCCCAGGAAGTGGGAGATGCCATTATCAAAGCAGGGTTTGATGTAGTGGAATCCGCCACAAATCACGCCGATGATTATGGATATGACTATCTGAAAAGTACTCTGGATTTCTGGAGCACCAATTATCCGGATATTCCTGTACTTGGCATCCACGCCACCCAGGAAGATGCAGACACTGTCAAAGTAAAAGAAGTGAATGGTATTAGGATTGCTTTTCTTGACTATACATACGGCACCAATAATTCCGGTGCAGGCGAAGGATATGAGTACATGATCGATATCTTTGATAAGGATAAGATCACCACAATGATCCAGAAAGCCAAAGAAATCAGCGACTGCATCATCTTTGTGGCTCACTGGGGAACAGAAGATGAAACCATGCCAAATGAATACGAGAAACAATGGGCCGCTTTTCTAATGCAGCAGGGTGTTGATGTGATCATTGGCGGTCATCCGCATGTGCTTCAGCCTTACGGACAGCTTTCTGATGACCAGGGACACAATACCACCATATTCTACTCCCTCGGAAACTTCGTTTCCACCCAGCAGGAACTCCCGGAACTTCTGGAAGGAATGGCAAGTTTTACCATACAGAAATCAACTCTGAACGGCAAATCAACCATCCAGATCCTTTCTCCGGAAGTGAAACCTATGGTCATGCATTATAATCACGATAACGGAGAATACGGACCATATATGCTGGATGATTATACAGAAGAACTTGCTTCTTCCCACAGTGTAAGAAATGTGATCGGTGATGAGTTTACTCTCGATAACCTGAAAGCTAAATTTAAGGAAATCATGTCCATGAATGTGAAGCCTTCCACAAATACAAACCTGCTGAACGTCAAGTTTGACTGGGAGGGCAACATGATCGACAAAACTACCGGAAATGTAGTGGAAGATACAGAATCCATCCACTCCTGGGAATATCAGGCAGACACATCAGACGGAACCGAAGACTCTTCCGACGACAGTGGTTATTGATGAATTCCCGATTTGTATACAAAAAAGATGCTGACTGTAATTAGTCGGCATCTTTTTTTAATTACGCAGATATTCGCAATCCGCTTCGCTACCTGATCCGGTTAAATTCCCAGCAGTTTCTCTGCATTCTGTCTGGTTACATCAATGACCTCTTCTGCTGTAATTCCCTTCAGTTCTGCGATTGCCTGTGCTACATAAGGCAGATTTAATGACGAATTTCTCTTTACCTCTGTTTGGCTCTGGAGACATATAGGGACAGTCTGTTTCCAGAACAAGCTGAGACAGGGGTGCATACTGAACCGTCTCTTTCAGTTTCTTTGCGTTCTTAAAAGTGACAACTCCGCCGATTCCCAGATACAGTCCCATTTTCAGATATTCTGCCGCAATCTCCCTGCTGTATGAAAAACAATGAATGATACCGCCATACATACCACCCTGCATATATTCTCTGACGATATTCAGAGTATCCTCGGCAGCTTCTCTGCTGTGGATCATAAACGGAAGCTTCTCTTCTCTGGCAATGTCAAGCTGAGCGCGAAACATTTTCTTCTGGATCTGATGTTCCTCTTCTTCCTTATGCCAGTAATAGTCCAGCCCGATCTCACCGATTGCCACCATCTTGTCCATATGGGATAATCTGCGAATCTCATCCAGAGTCTCCTGTGTCATCTTATCTGCATCATCCGGATGGATTCCCACTGCTCCATATACAAAAGGATATTTCTCCATCAGCTTCACAGTATCCTGAAAACCGCCTACAGATGCACAGACATTCACAATCTTCTCAATCCCTCCATCGTACATAGACGTAAGAAGCGCTTCCCTGTCTGTGTCAAAGGCCTCGTCATCATAGTGCGCATGTGTATCAATAATCATTTTTTTCCAATCTCCTCATGTATCTTAATTTATAGCACTCCCTGTAAACAACACACGTCAAGAATATCTGACGCAGGATTTTGCGCTCTGATAAGCCGGATCAATATACATTATTTATGAGGATTGCTATAATCCGATTAAAAAATCTGTTATAAAATTACCAGTTCATCCCCCGGATGGATCACACCTCCGTGGAGAACCTTCGTAAAAACTCCCTGTTTCGGCATAATGCACTCGCCCATTTTCTTAAAGATCGCACATCCGCTGTGGCATTCTTTTCCAATCTGTGTCAGCTCCAGGACTACATCATTGCACTGGAATTTCGTGCCGATCGGAAGTGTGGCAAAGTCGATTCCCTGAACCACCAGGTTCTCTCCGAATGCCCCGTCTTCTACCTCTGCACCTCTGCGCGAAAATCTTCAATCTTGTCAAAAGAGAGCAGACTTACCTGACGGTGCCATTTGCCGGCATGGGCATCACCCTCGATTCCCCAGTCCTCAATTACTTTAATCTCCGGAACACTTGTCTTCTGTATTCCCTTTCTTTCACTTGTACAAACCGCAATTACTTTTCCCATAAGATTATCCCTTTTACCTTCCTGTTTTCGTTTCAGATACTGTTTTCGTACCTGCTCTTCCGTTTATTGCCGTCAGCTTATATTCTCTGCTTTCTTATCCCTGTTATCGCCATCAGTTATCTTGCGCAGTTCCCTGCTTCCCCTGTCATGATCTCAATGCCATGTCCAAGCGCATCAATAATATACTCCAGGCTCTCTTTTACAGCTTTCGGACTTCCCGGAAGATTGATGATCAGTGTTTTTTTTCGGATACCTGCCGTAGAACGGCTGAGCATGGCGCGTTTCGTGATAGTCATGCTGTACGCACGCATTGCCTCCGGAATCCCCGGTACACGTCTGTCAATAATATCCTCCGTTGCCTCCGGTGTAATATCTCTGGGTGAAAAACCGGTTCCGCCTGTTGTCAGGATCAGTTCCGCTGTGCCGCTGTCTGCAATTTCCGCCATTCTCTCTGACAACATCTTTCTGTCATCCGGCAGAACATCTTCAGACACAACCTCATATCCATTCTTCTCAACAATCTCTCGGATCGCAGGTCCGCTTAAATCCTCACGTTCTCCGCGATATCCCGTATCACTGGATGTAATGATCGCTACTCTTTTCATTTTATAAAACCTCCCTGTCGGCAGATAATTTTTTCGTTATCTGCCATTCTGTATTTCCATTATACACATTTCTTTCATTTTACCCAACAAATATTTTGCAAATTGCAGAGCAATTCGTGGATATCAAAAATGAAATCTACCACTCTTACCACCCGTCTTTTCAACCAGATGAATATTGGACATTACCATATGCTTGTCAATTGCCTTACACATATCATAAATCGTCAGAAGCGTCACCTGAACCCCTGTCAGTGCCTCCATTTCCACACCGGTCTTGCCTTCTGTTTTCACTGTACAGAAAGCGCGGATAATTCCGTTTATCTCATCCAGTTCATAGTCTACGGAACATTTCTGGATCGGAAGCGGATGGCACATGGGAATCAACTCAGAAGTCCTTTTCACTCCCATAATCCCCGCTACACGTGCTACTCCAAGCACATCTCCCTTTTTCACAGAACCCTCTTTCACAGCCTCCATGATTGTTTCTCCTACATGAATCTCACCTGTGGCAACTGCTGTTCTGTAGGTGACATTTTTCCCCGGAAACGTCTACCATAACTGCGTTTCCGTTCTCATCAAAATGATTAAACCCTGTGACATGATCAAAATCCCCCTGTTTAATTTTTACAAAAAACGAGGCTCTTATTGTACGGGAACATACAATAAAAGCCTCGCCTGTTCATCACGATACGGTTGGAGTCTTTACCCACCGAAATTGACGACACCATGAATACTCATGAGTCAGTCACTCCCCTTTATCTAAATATTAATATAGCTTTTGAGAGTGTATTTGTCAAGATAATATTCGTAAGTTTTCACACATTTTCGCTACCATTCGCTTTGTTCTCAGTAATACAAAGATCAGCAGATTTCTGCACCTGCAGGCATTTCCTTTTCCGGTACCATCAGGGAAAGGTTTCCGTCTGCATCTTCTGCGCAGAGGATCATTCCTTCACTGAGTACACCGGCAAGTTTGGCTGGTTTCAGGTTTGTGACTACCATAACCCTCTTGCCTACCATTCTTCTGCACTGTAGTGTGCTTTGATTCCGGATACGATCTGACGCACCTGGCTTCCGATCTGTACCTGTGAGCAGAGAAGTTTCTTTGATTTCTTTACTTCTTCACATTTGATGATCTTACCAACCTGGAACTGAAGCTTGCCGAAATCTTCAAATGTGATCTCCGGTTTTGCTTCGATATCAATTACGTCTTCTTTTTTCTTCTTTTGCAGGTTCTTCTGCTTTCGGCGGATGAAGCTCTGCCACCTTTGCAAGTACCTCTTTCAGGTCAAGGCGGGCGAAAAGGATCTCCGGTTTTTCAGTTACTTTATTTCCTGACGGATAGAGGCCAAAGGTCTTAAGGTCTTCCAGTTCTCTGTCCTGTGCATTTAACTGGGCAAGGATTCTCTCTGTTGTTTCCGGCATAAAGGATTTCAGCAGAACCGCACCAATGCAGATTCCCTCAACCAGATTGTAGAGAACTGTTGCAAGACGGTCTTTTTTCTCTTCATCCTTAGCAAGAGCCCATGGCATTGTTTCGTCGATGTATTTGTTGCAGCGTTTGAAGATTGTGAATACTTCTGTCATTGCATCTGCCACGCGGAGTTTATCCATTTTTTCGTTTACTTTGGCAGGTACGGAGAGAATGAAGTTCTTCAGATCATCATCTACAGGTTCTGTAACGCCTTTGTTTTCTACCAAACCGCCGAAATATTTGTTTGACATGGAAATGGTACGGTTTACAAGGTTTCCAAGGGTGTTAGCGAGTTCAGAATTGAGACGCTCTACCATCAGTTCCCATGTGATCACACCATCATTCTCGAATGGCATTTCATGAAGTACGAAGTAGCGGACTGCATCTACACCGAAGAAGTCTACCAGTTCATCTGCATAGATTACGTTTCCTTTGGATTTACTCATCTTACCATCACCCTGGAGAAGCATGGATGTCCGAATACCTGTTTCGGAAGCGGCAGATCCAGTGACATCAGGAAAATCGGCCAGTAAATTGTATGGAAACGAATGATGTCTTTACCGATCAGATGCAGGTCTGCAGGCCAGAGTTTGTTAAACTGTTCTGTGCTTTCGCCATCGCAGTCGTAGCCGATTCCTGTAATATAGTTTGTAAGGGCATCAAGCCATACATATACTACGTGTTTCGGATCAAAAGTCTACCGGAATTCCCCCATTTGAAGGAAGTTCTGGATACACAGAGATCCTGAAGTCCCGGGAGAAGGAAGTTTATTCATCATCTCGTTTTTTACGGGATTCCGGCTGGATGAAATCCGGATGTGTATTGATGTAGTCGATAAGTTTGTCAGCATATTTGCTCATTTTGAAGAAGTATGCTTCTTCTTTTGCAGGTACACATGGGCGCCGCAGTCCGGACATTTGCCGTCTACAAGCTGGGATTCTGTAAAGAAAGATTCACATGGTGTACAATACATTCCTTCGTAGTGTCCTTTGTAGATGTCGCCTTTTGCGTACATTTTTTTGAAGATTTTTTGACCTGTTTTCGTGGTCTTCATCTGTGGTACGGATGAATTTGTCGTAGGATGTGTTCATCAGATCCCAGATTCTTTTGATCTCACCGGATACGTTGTCTACGAATTCTTTTGGGTGATTCCGGCTTCTTCGGCTTTTAATTCGATTTTCTGACCATGTTCATCGGTTCCTGTCTGGAAGAATACGTCATAGCCCTGCTGGCGTTTGTAGCGGGCGATGGCGTCGGCTAAAACTACTTCATAGGTGTTGCGATGTGCGGTTTGCCAGATGTATAGGCAATGGCGGTAGTGATGTAGTATTTCTGTTTTCCATGGTTTGTTGTCTCCTTTTTTGAATGTGGACGCTCCGGAAAATATAATTGTTTTCTGTGCGGTTTCGGGAGCTAGGAACTCTAAGTGTCTGAAAATCAGCTAAAACCATTCGAAAAAAATCTCAAACTCGCTTCGCTCAGACAGTGAGATTTTTTCGAATAACGCAGATTTCCAGGCACTAAGAGTTGCTACACTCCCTGCAAATGCACAGAAAACAATTATATTTTCCGAAGCTGGTGTTTAAAAATGGTAACAACTGCTCCTTATTTATGGAAGAAAAACATAAATTCTTCATGGTAGGAAGGAACTGGTGTTGGGGGAAATAATTCCTCTCTGTCGCAGTGTGATCCTGCCCGGAGGCTTTTTTATGTTATAGGAACATTACAGAGTAATTTCCTATAACATAAAAAAACGTCTCCTCAGATTATCTGAGAAGACGAGTATTACCCGTGTTACCACTTCTGTTCGTTTCCGGGCTCGCGCGGGGAAACCTTGGGAGGTACGTTGTGATACCTCTACGCTGTAACAGGCGTGCCTGTCGCTGCCTAAAGCTGTTGGCTCTCAGCAGTGCCTCTCGGAAGCCATCTTCAACCTGCTCCTTGCATATCCCTCTCAGCCTTTGAATCTGTGATATGTGATCCATGGGGATTTCTCTGTAATACGGTCTGCGGATCTACTCTCTTCTTCAATGAGTTTGTGTTATTTCGTGACAGCACTCCACTCTGTGATCGTGGAAGGCTGTTAGCTATAGGAAATAGTTATTTCCTATTATAGGGAAAATATAGCACATTTTTGATGGATTTTGTAAACCCACATCGTTTATTGTTCACTCCGTTCTCAGTAACGTAGCCAAAATTCATTCCAGATTGCCTGCGGCAATGTAAATTTTTGCTTGTATGTCTCGGGATTTTGGCATATTCATGCCAAAACACCTCGCGGGATAGTGGTGTGTGAACAG
>ENA-OQCD01000106-OQCD01000106.1-human-gut-metagenome-genome-assembly--contig:-NODE-106-length-20281-cov-4.156991_pt1 | contig 20281 bp, 20 predicted proteins | sample MGYA00242755_ERZ504571 | MGnify/ENA primary metagenome ERZ504571 (study PRJEB26092, sample SAMD00036274) | human gut metagenome | host: Homo sapiens | study: EMG produced TPA metagenomics assembly of...
CCACAACGCCTACAACAGCTCGGAAGATTATTTTCAAAAAAGCGCCCCATTGTGCGGTTGGTAGCAATATCCAGTTTGTTTTCTGCGCTGCGCAGCAAAAGGCGGCACACGGGGCAGCCATCCATGCGCCCCAGGCAATCAGGCAGATTGCGGTTACCTGCATGATGCGCGCCAATACGCTGCGGTATGTGGGGGTGTTCAGTTCCAGCGGCAAAACCCACAGTGCAGCATAAATAAACACGGCGCGCAGCAAGATCGTTGTTGGGCTCAGGTAGCTATCCAGAATGATGCTGATCCACTGCGGCTGATGTGGACGGAATTTTTCAATCAGTTTGCCCGCAATTCTGCGGTAAACCAGTGGGGCAAACAGCGCCAGCAGCACAAAAAGTGCCATCGGGGCCACCGCCGTGACAATGCTTAACAGCGAAATCTCTCCTATTTCCATTGCAACCTCCATTTTCTAAGGCAACACCGCACAATTCCCGCCTTACGGCTTAAGCACCGCTCCGACGGCTGCGGCACGGCATCTGCGTTGCCAAAAGACATCCAGTATTATCTGCGCTTTTGGCCTAGCAGCTGCCGCACCTCGCTCGCCGTATCGGCACTTAGAATTATGCGGTGTTGCCCTAAACCTCCTGAGTGTACCAAGCAGCAGGGAAACACCACCCAGTCTCCAAATTTATTTTGTCAATTATAGCACACCCTCTTGCAATTTGTAAAACCTGTGCTATACTCAAAACTAGAAAGTCTGTTTCAGGGCGGGGTGCAATTCCCCACCGGCGGTAAATGGCATTGCCACAAGCCCGCGACCGGCTGTTGATGCAGCCGCTGATCCGGTGTGATTCCGGGGCCGACGGTATAGTCCGGATGAAAGAAACGGAAAGCTGTTCTATTTGCTTTTCTGCGCCCTGTTGTAAGTATAGCTTGCAACAGGGCGTTTTTTTATTTGCAATTATCAGCCTCCCGAAGCTGTTACTGGCTTTCCAAATCATTTTATTTGGGGCCGCGCCCCCCAGGGAGGTATTTTTTATGAAAACCAAATTCAACACCCGCGTATTAACCGGAACCGCCATGCTTGCTGCCGTTGCCACAGTATTGATGTATATGGAGTTTCCCATTCCCATCATGCCCGCCTTTATCAAGCTGGATGTTTCGGAACTGCCAGCCCTGATTGCCAGCTTTGCTTACGGCCCGGTTGCCGGTATTGTGGTATGCCTGATCAAAAACCTGATCAAACTGCCCAGCACCAGCACCGCTGCGGTGGGGGAGCTGTTTAATTTTGTGATGGGCGCTCTGTTTGTCGGCGTGGCCGGTATGGTATACCGTTTTAAGAAAACCCGCAGCGGCGCTATCCTGGGCGCAGTGCTCGGCGCTTTGGTTATGGCAATCGTCAGCGTTCCGTACAACTACTTCATCGTCTATCCGGCCTATGTGGTCATGTATCATCTGCCGCTGGATGCCATCATCGGCATGTACCAGGCCATTAACCCGAATGTCAATGGCCTTTTGAACTGCCTGCTGGTGTTCAACCTGCCGTTCACTTTCTTCAAAGGGATGCTGGACGCCGTAATCTGCTTTGCAATTTACAAGCCGCTTTCGCCCATTCTGCATGGCCGCAACAGCGGTGGCAAAAGCGTAACCGCTTAATTGCTGCTGATTGGGCAGCCGTCATTGGTCATTTTTACCCGTTTTGACAAAAGTTCAATCCATTTTGTGCAAAGCTGACAATTTGCCCAACGCCACATCGTTGACTTTGCCGGTTGCCTATGGTAACATAAGCACGTTACATCAGAATAGCAACTTATCAAGAGTGGCAGAGGGAACAGGCCCTATGAAGCCCGGCAACCTGCGCGCAAGCGTAAGGTGCCAATTCCTGCGGGGAACCGAAAGATAAGCGTTCACGTGCGCTTTGGGTCCACACCCGGCGCGCGTTTTTTTTGTTCTCGGCAAGTTGCCTTTCTGACCCTATATTTTTTAAGGAGGCAGCTTTTTATGTCCAAAGTTCTGTTCACATCCGAATCCGTTACCGAAGGCCATCCCGACAAAATCTGCGACCAGATTTCTGATGCCATTCTGGATGCCATCCTGGAAAAGGACCCTGGTGCCCGCGTTGCCTGCGAGACCACCTGCTCCACTGGTCTTGTCCACATCATGGGCGAAATCACGACCGACTGCTATGTTGATATTCCCGGTGTTGCACGCCAGGTCATCCGCGAGATTGGTTATAACCGCGCCAAGTACGGTTTTGACTGCGATACCTGCGGCGTGATCACCAACATTGACGGCCAGAGCCCCGACATTGCCCTTGGCACCAACGATGATGTTGCCGGTGCTGGCGACCAGGGTATGATGTTCGGTTATGCCTGCAACGAAACCCCCGAGCTGATGCCTCTGCCTATCAGCCTGGCCCACAAGCTGGCCAAGCGCCTGACCGAAGTGCGTAAGAATGGCATAATGGATTATCTGCGCCCTGATGGCAAGAGCCAGGTTACCGTAGAATACGATAACGGCAAACCCGTGCGCGTGGATGCTGTTGTTATTTCCAGCCAGCACAGCCCTTCCGTCAGTCAGGAACAGCTGCATGCCGATGTGATGGAGCATGTCATCAAAGCCATCATCCCCGCCAAACTGCTGGATGAGAACACCAAGTATTACATCAACCCCACCGGTCGTTTGTTGTCGGCGGCCCGCAGGGTGACACCGGCCTGACCGGCCGCAAGATCATCGTTGATACTTACGGCGGTTATGCTCGCCACGGCGGCGGCGCTTTCTCTGGTAAGGATCCCAGCAAGGTTGACCGCTCGGCCGCATATGCTGCCCGCTGGGTTGCCAAGAACGTTGTCGCTGCCGGCCTGGCCGATAAGTGCGAAGTTGAGCTGGCTTACGCTATCGGCGTTGCCGAGCCCGTTTCCATCATGGTTGATACCTTTGGCACCAGCACCATCGAGCACGACAAACTGGAAGCCGCTGTGCGCAAAGTATTTGATCTGACCCCGCAGCCATCATCCGTGACCTGGATCTGCGCCGGCCCATCTACCGCCAGCTGGCTGCTTACGGCCACATGGGCCGCGAGGAGCTGGGCGTGAAGTGGGAGAACACAGACCGCGTGGAAGCACTGAAAGCCGCTGTTGCTGAGCTGTAAATCGTATTTATCCTGATTTTTTCAGATTCATTCAAGCCTGTACTGCCATCAAAGCTGTACAGGCCTTTTTATTTTACCTTGATTGATTCTATCAAAGGGGTTACAAAAATGAAAAACTGACCGCCTTTTCCTGCGCATTGCCTTGCAAACAGCGGCCAACAATAGTAAAATAAATAGTAAATATGTATTGGCGTTTGCTGCCTTTGGGGCGCTCCTGATTGCAGGTTACGGCAAGCGCTGCCTTGTAATGCTTTGATAACGAGGTGTAGGAATATGGTACTTAGTATGACCGGTTATGGCCGCGCGGAGCAGGTTTTGAACGGGCGCGATATCGTTGTGGAACTGCGCAGTGTCAACTCCCGCTTTTTTGAATATTCGTCCCGTGTGCCCCGAACCTGCTCATTTTGAAGATAAGCTCAAAAAAGCTGGTGGCTGCCAAGGTTAGCCGCGGCAAGGTTGAGCTGAACCTGAGCATTCAGAATGTTGCGGCGGCAGATACCGTTGTTCAGGTCAACTGGCAGTTAGCCAAAAGCTACCAGACCGCCATGCAGGCAATGTCGGAAAAGCTGGACCTGAAAAATGATGTTACCGTCAGCACCATCTGCCGTTTCCCAGATGTGTTGACCCAGACCGCTGCGCCCGCAGACCCGGATACCCTGTGGGCTGATGTGGAGCAGGTTGCCCAGCAGGCGATTGCTGCGTTTGTTTCCATGCGTGCCGTGGAGGGTGAGAAGCTGCGCACCGATGTGCTGAACCGCTTGGCAGCGATTGAAACGCTGGTTGCCCAAATCGAGCAGAACAGCGCCGGGCGTGTGCAGGCATATACCGAACGGCTGTACACCCGCCTGAAAGAGCTGCTGGAAGACCGCAACATTGATGATGCCCGCATCGTGACAGAAGCTGCTATCTTTGCCGATAAAACTGCCATCGACGAAGAGACTGTCCGTCTGCATAGCCATGTGGCCCAGTACCGCTCTATTCTGGAGCTGGACGAGCCGGTTGGCCGCAAGCTGGACTTTTTGACGCAGGAACTGAACCGCGAATCCAACACCATCGGTTCCAAGTGCCAGGATATCAACATCACCCGCCTTGTGGTTGAGCTGAAATCTGAGATTGAAAAAATTCGCGAGCAGATTCAAAACATTGAGTGAGGCCCGGCCATGAAGCTTATCAACATCGGCTTTGGCAACATGGTCAACGCGGACCGTGTGATCGCCGTTGTCAGCCCGGATTCTGCACCCATCAAGCGTATTGTGCAGGATGCGCGCGACAAAGGCGCGGCCATCGATGCAACCTATGGCCGCCGCACCCGCGCGGTGATTATTACGGATTCTGACCATGTGGTGCTTTCGGCTTTCGAGCCGGAGGAAGTTTTAGGACGTTTTGAAAAAGAACAGGATAAACCAACCGTGTAACCGCCTGTATAATATGTGTTAGGGGGATTTTGCATGAAAGGCGAAAAATATTTGTTTGTTGTTTCCGGGCCTTCCGGCACCGGCAAGGATACCGTTGTGGCAAAGCTGCTGGGCAGCCACCCAGAAATCGAAAAGACCGTTTCCGCCACCACCCGCACCATGCGGCGAAGGGGAAGTAAACGGTAAAAACTACCATTTTTTGACCAAAGAGCAGTTTGAAACCGCTCTGGCAGAAGGCAATATTGTTGAGCACACCTGCTATTGCGAAAACTATTACGGCACCCTGCGTTCCGAAGTTGAGCGTCATATGGAGCAGCAGATCCCGGTTATTCTGGTGATCGAAGTGGAGGGTGCCGGCAACATCAAGCGGATGTATCCCGGTTCCACCACCATTTTTGTCATGCCGCCGGATATGAAAGAGTTGGAACGCCGCCTGCGTTACCGTGGGACCGAAGCGGAGGAAGTCATTCAGAAGCGCCTGCGCCGTGCCGAAACTGAGATTGCCCGTTCGGCTGATTATGACGAGCATGTGGTCAACGATGTTGTCGACACCTGCGCCGAAGAGATTTATTCCATCATCCAAAAGCGCATTGCCGAGCCCGATGCCGAATAATCCGCTGCCCCAAACGCCAAAACAGGAGGTGCGTGTTTGCCCTGCATTGCAAAAGTGGCGGTAAACGACGCCACCATCCATTTTGACAAGCTGTATTCCTATCTGGTTCCGCCAGATTTTTCGGAATCCCTCTGGCCCGGCAGCATTGTGTTGGTGCCGTTTGGGCGTGGCAATCACCCACGGATGGCTGTTGTTCTGGAAGTAGGAACGGAAGAAGCCCCCGATCCACGTTTAAAAAGCCTGCTGGCCGCCGCGCCGGAAAAAGCCCGCTTGACCCCGGACCTGTTGGAGCTCGTGCATTTTTTGAAAGATCGTTATTTCTGCACCTGGTACGAGGCAGTCAAGGCGGTCATTCCGTATGGCGCGCAGTACCAGCCCGGCATGGAAAACGGAAAGCCCGTATTAAAAAGCCGCCTAACCCGCACGCTGGAAACCGTTTACATTCTGGTTGGTAGGTTGCCGGAGAAACCAAAACCCGGCGCACGCCAGATTCAGGCCGTGGAAGCGCTGCGCGCAGGGCCTTGCACCAAATCCGCTTTGGAAGCGCAGGGGATATCTTCCTCCACTTTAAACGGGTTATGCCAGAAAGGCATTCTGAAAACCGAACAACGGGATAAATCGCTGGATTTATTTGCTGATATCCCCTTTGACCCACAGCCGCTGGAACTATCGCCGGAGCAGCAAACCGCTTACGACCAGCTAGAACAGGATTTGCTGAGCGGACAGACCCGTGCGGCATTGCTGCACGGCGTTACCGGCAGCGGCAAAACCGCCGTATTCTTAAAGCTGATTGAAAAGACATTGGCGCAGGGCAGGCGGGCTCTGGTACTTGTGCCGGAAATCAGCCTGACCCCGCAGATGACACGCCGCCTGAAATCCATGTTCGGCAGCCGCCTTGCGGTGCAGCACTCTGCGTTGAATAACACCGAGCGCCTGCTGCAATGGCGGATGATCCAAAATGGCGATGCTGATATCGTGATCGGCACCCGCAGCGCTATCTTTTCACCGCTGCAAAACATTGGCTGATCATTTTAGATGAGGAACAGGAACACACCTACCAAAGCGAATCCGCCCCACGCTATTCCGCCCATGACGTTGCCAAAAAGCGCGCCATGATGGAGCATTCGCTGCTGCTGTTTTCCTCCGCCACGCCGCGCACCGAAACCTATCACGCCGCCATAAGCAGCCGGATGCGGCTTGTTACGCTGACCCACCGTTATGGCGGTCGCCCGCTGCCAACGGTTGATTTTATTGATATGCGCGCCGAACTTGCCGCTGGGAACCCGCGGGAAGTCAGCCAGCGGATGGTACAGGAACTCGCTGCTAATCTGCAGCGCGGGGAACAGAGCATTTTGCTGCTGAACCGCCGTGGCTACCAGACCGTTGGCATGTGCGGCACTTGCGGCCATGTGCTGAAGTGCCCCAACTGTTCCGTGCCGCTGGTTTATCATAAAGCGCAGCACGCGCTGCTTTGCCATTACTGTGGGCACCGGGTCAGCCCTGTACCAGGGCTTTGCCCGGAATGCGGCGGCAAAATCGTGTACAGCGGTTTTGGTACCCAGAAAGTGGAGGAGGAGCTGGCCGAACTTTTGCCCGGTGCGCGGATCCTGCGCATGGATCAGGATTCGACCATGCAAAAAAACGCCCACGAAAAATGTTGGCCCGTTTTGCCAAGCAGGAGTATGATATTCTGCTTGGCACCCAGATGGTTGCCAAGGGCTTGGATTTCGGCAATGTCACCCTGGTTGGTGTGCTGGGCATCGACTCCCTGCTTTTTGGGCAGGGGTTCCGCTCCTATGAGAATGTGTTCAGCCTGATCACTCAGGTCGTTGGCCGCGGCGGCCGGGCGGAACTGCCGGGTCGGGCATTGATTCAAACCGCCGTGCCGGATCACCTGTGCTCCAGTTGGCCGCAGCGCAGGATTACCCCGCGTTACCAGCAGGAGATCATGTTCCGCAAGTTCTCGCTCTATCCGCCGTTTTGCTCATTCTGCGTGGTCAGTTTTTCCGGTGCGCAGGAGATGGAAGTATTTCAGGCTGCGCGGCGTTTTGCCGCCATTTTGGGGCAGCAGTTCGCTGCACACCCCGGCCAGCCGCTGCGTGTGCTTGGCCCCACCCCCATGAACATTGCCATGATCAGCGGGAAATACCGCTATAAACTAACATTGAAATGCCGCAACGATGCGGGGTTCCGTACCCTGATGCACGCCGCATTGGATGCTTACGCCGCCGAAAAGCTGCCCGCAAAAGCCGGGATCGCTTTGGACTTTAATTCCGACGGCGATTGAATTTTAAGGAGGATTTTTATTATGGCTCTTCGTACAATCGTAAAAGATGGTGACCCCATCCTGAAAAAGGTCTGCCGCCCCGTTACCAAATTTGATGACCGCCTTGCCACTCTGCTGGATGATATGCAGGATACCCTGGTGGATGCTGACGGTCTTGGCCTTGCCGGCCCCCAGGTTGGCATGATGCGCCGCATTTTCATCTGCCTGGATGACCGCAACCGCCCGGAAGATGTCCCCGCCGATTACAAAGATACTTTTATTGAGTTCATCAACCCCGAAATCGAATACCTGAGCGACGAAACCGATGAACTGTATGAAGGCTGCCTGTCTTTTCCCGGCCACAACGGCGCTATTACCCGCTCCAAAAAGGTCAAGGTCAAAGCGCAGGACCGCAATGGCAACTGGTTTGAACTGGAAGCCGAAAACATGCTGGCCCGCTGCATCCAGCACGAGAACGACCACCTAAACGGCGTTACCATCATGGACCGTGCCACCCATTTTTATGAGGATGACTACCCGGAAGATACCGAGGATTAATCCCGCTTTGTACATCAATTTTCCCATACGCTTACGATAAGAAAAGGAATAACTTCTATGCGTATCCTCTTTATGGGCACCCCTGATATTGCTGCCGAAAGTCTGAACGCTCTGATTGCCGCCGGGCACGATATCTGCGCTGTGTTTACCCGCGCAGATAAGCCAGTTGGCCGCAAACAGATTTTAACCGCCCCACCGGTCAAGCAGACGGCTGAGGCCAACGGCATCCCTGTTTATCAGCCGCGCACCCTGCGCGATGGCAGCTCGGATGAGCTGATCAAAAGCCTGGCACCCGATATTATTGTCGTGGTAGCTTACGGCTGCATTATTCCGCCGCAGCTTTTGCATGTGGCCAAATATGGCTGCATCAACCTGCATGTTTCGCTGTTACCCAAGTACCGTGGTTCCGCCCCCATCCAGTGGGCCGTGCTGAACGGCGATGCCGAAACCGGCGTGACTATTATGCAGTTGGACGAAGGGGTGGATACCGGCGATATTTTGTATGTGCAGCCGGTTGCGATTGACCCGGACATGACCAGCGGCGAGCTGTTTGACCGCGTAAGTGCGATTGGTGCCAAAACGCTGGTTGAGGTCCTGCCCAAAATCGAAGCAGGGAAGCTGACCCCAAAAAAGCAAGAAGAATCTCTCGCCACCAAGGCGCCGTCCTTGACCAAAGAGATGGCACAGTTCGATTTTACCCAGCCTGCTGCCCACATCCACAACTGGGTGCGTGGTATGAACCCATGGCCAATGGCGTTCTTTATGCACGATGGCAAAAAAATCAAAGTCATCGCCAGCAAGCTTTCTGAAAATCCCGCCAACGCTGCGCCGGGTTCTGTATTGGCAGTTAAGCCGTTGACCATTGCCTGCCAGGATGGCGCAATCGTGTTGGATTCCGTCACGCCGGAAGGCGGCAAGTCGATGGCGGGTACCGCATGGGCTGCCGGCCGCCGCCTGAAAGCGGGGGACAGCCTGTGACCGCGCGTTACCTGGCCGTCAAGGCCCTTATGCGGCAGGAGCAAAACGGCTATGCAAACCTTGTGCTGGATTCTGAGCTGAAAGCCTGCAAGCCGCCGCTTTCCCCGCGGGATGCAGCTTTTGCTTCCGGTATTTTTTATACCGTGCTGGAGCGCCGCAGCCTGCTGGACTGGATGCTGGCACAGTTTTCCAAGCGCCCGCTGGAAAAGCTGGATGCCCCTGTGCGGGCCATTCTGCGCGCCGGGCTGGCACAGGCCAAGTTTATGGATGTTCCGCTGCCTGCGGCTGTCAATGAATCGGTCAAGCTAGCCAAAGCATTTGGCAAAACCAGTGCTGCGAGTATGGTCAACGCCATGCTACGCCGCACAGCCGCATTGGACCCCAAGCCGGAACATTGGCCGGATCTGGAAGAACGGCTGCGCACCTATTACTGTCTCTCTCAGCCGATTGCCGCGTTGTTTGCAGCACAGTATCCGCAAGATGCCGAGGCAATGGCTGCTGCGTTTTATCAGCGCCGCCCCACCGCCATCCGGGTCAACCCGCTGCGCACGACCGATAAAGCCCTGACGCAGACATTGCAACAGGAAGGTCACACCGTAACGGCTGGCCCATGGCCGCACTGTCTGCTGGTTATGTTCAACGGTAATCCCGCTGCATCCAAAGCATTCCACGCCGGGCAATTCCATGTGCAGGGGTTAGCCAGCCAGTTTGCTGCCTTGTGCTGTGATGCCCGCCCCGGTATGCGGGTGCTGGACCTGTGCGCCGCCCCTGGGGGCAAAAGCCTGACGATTGCCGAGCAGATGCAGAACCGCGGTGAGCTGTTCAGCGGTGAAGCCATGACAGGCCGCGTCAAACTGCTGAAGCAGGCCTTTGACCGCTGCGGCATTGAGCGCGCCAAGCCTTACCATGGGGATGCCACTATCCTGAACCCCGCCTTTGGCCTTGGCAGCTTTGACCGCGTGTTATGCGATGTGCCCTGTTCCGGCCTTGGTGTCATCGGCAAAAAGCCGGACATCCGGGAAAAAACGCTGGATGGGATTGAAAATTTACTATTAACACAGCAAAAAATCCTGCAAAACGGCGCAAAATATCTTGCCCCAAACGGCCGTTTGGTGTATTCTACCTGTACGGTGAATCATCACGAAAATGAAGCCCAGGTACGCCAGTTCCTGCAAGACAATCAAGATTTTTCCGTTATAGCGCCACAAATCACACTGTCCGGTATGCGGGTGGGGGAGTACGGCACACTGTTTCTGCCGCACGAAACATCCACAGACGGTTTTTTGCCGCTATTTTGGAGCGCCAAAAGAACTGCTGACGCAAAATACACAAATCGTCTATTCAAAAATTAGAGAAAAGGTATATAATAATTGGAGGGAAAGCACCGCATGCAGCAAGCACATATGCAGCCACAGAACGAACCCCAGGCAGACAAACAAAAAACTGTCTGACGGACCTGACGCTGCCCAAGCTGACGGATTACATTAAATCCATCGGCCAGCCAGCTTTCCGCGCCAAGCAGATTTTTAAGTGGATCCACCAAAAGCAGGCTACGGATTTTTCTGCCATGACAGATCAACCCAAAGCCCTGCTTGCCCAATTTGCACAAAACTGCACCCTGGCTGTGCCCACCATCCGCCGCCGCCAGCAGTCCAAAGACGGTACGGTCAAATATCTGCTTCAGCTTGCGGACGGCAACTGCATTGAAACGGTTTTGATGCGCTACCATTACGGCAACACTGTATGTGTATCCACACAGGTGGGCTGCGCTATGGGGTGCCGCTTTTGCGCCTCCACCCAGGCGGGCCGCGTGCGGGACTTGACCTCCGGCGAGATTGCTGCGGAAATTTATACCGCGCAAAAGGATACCGGGGAGCGCGTTTCCCATATCGTCCTGATGGGCATTGGTGAGCCGCTGCACAATTTTGATAACGTGATGGACTTTCTGGACATTATCTCCTGCCCGGAAGGCGTCAACATCGGGATGCGCAACATCAGCCTTTCCACCTGCGGCCTTGTGCCGGGAATTGATAAGCTGGCAGAGCGCAAATTGCAGCTGACCCTTTCGGTATCCCTGCACGCGCCGGACAATGTGACCCGCAGCTCCATGATGCCGGTTAACGATGCGTTCCCGCTGGAAAAGCTGATCCCGGCCTGCCGCCGCTACCAGAAAAACGACCGGGCGGCGCATCAGCTTTGAATATTCCATGGTCAATGGTGTCAATGATTCGCCCCAAATGGCAAAAAAACTGGCCGATCTGATCCGTGGCATGGGGGCCCATGTCAACCTGATTCCCATTAACCCGGTCGATGGCAGCCCTTACTCGGCAACGGATGAAGCCAATGTGCGCCGGTTCCAGAAAATGCTGGAAGATTTGGGTGTAAATGCCACCATCCGCCGCCGCCTTGGTACCGATATCAGCGCTGCCTGCGGCCAGCTCCGGCGCGAAGATGCCAAACAGGCCGAACAAGCAACACGGCAAACGACGAGCGAAAGGACCAACGCACAATGAAAATTGCAGCTCTAACAGATATTGGCAGCTGCCGCCAGGAAAACCAGGATAATTATTGTGCCCGTCAGTTGGTCGATGGTACTGGCTGGGGCCTTGTCTGTGACGGCATGGGCGGGGCTAACGGCGGGCGGGTCGCTTCCACCCTTGCCACCCAAACCATGCTGCGCTATTTTGACCATTCCCTGCGCACGATTGAAAACGGCGAAGAAAAAGCCTTTTATGATGCGCGCATTTGATAATGCCAACCGCGCCGTATATGAAAAGCGACCTCTGATCCCGAAGTGCTCGGTATGGGCACCACGGGGGTATGTGCTTTACAGCGCGGCAACCTGGCGCATATTGTACACGCAGGGGATTCCCGCGCGTACCTGTGGCATGGCGGAGCAATCCGCCAGCTGACGCGGGATCATTCCATGGTGCAGCAGCTGGTGGACAGCGGGCAGATCACCCGCGAACAGGCCGCCCTGCATCCGCAGAAAAATCTGATTACACGTGCTTGGCGTTTCGGCCAATATTGTGCCGGAATATAACCGCTGCGAGGTGGTTCCCGGTGACCTTTTGCTGCTTTGTACCGATGGATTAACCAACATGGTACCCGATGCAGAGCTTGCGCTGCTTTTGCAGGAGTCCGCCTTTTTTTGACGCGCCGGGGGTACTGGTTGACCGTGCCCTGAAAGGCGGCGGGCAGGATAACATCACCGTCCTTTTGCTGGGCGTGAAACTACGGAGGAAACAAATGGATAATCTGATCGGCAAAAAGCTGGATGGCCGCTATCTGATTGAAAGTCTGATCGGCGTTGGCGGCATGGCTAATGTTTATAAAGGCCGCGATGTCCGCACCGGCAACCAGATCGCCGTCAAGGTGCTGAAAGAAGAGTTTCTTGATAACGAAGAGCTGGTCCGCCGCTTCAAGAACGAATCCAAAGCTATCTCGATTTTGAACCATCCCAACATTGTCAAGGTGTATGATGTCTCTGTAACAGATCAATTGCAGTACATCGTGATGGAATATATTGACGGCATTACGCTGAAAGAATACCTGAAGCAACGCAACGGTGCCCTAACCTGGAAAGAGGTTGTCCACTTTGCCACACAGGTGCTCAGCGCGTTGGATCATGCACACTCCAAGGGCATTGTTCACCGCGATGTGAAGCCGCAGAATATTATGCTGCAGGCGGATGGCTCCATCAAAATGATGGACTTTGGCATTGCACGCTTTTCCCGTGCGCAGAGCCAGACTGTCAGCGACAAGGCCATCGGCTCGGTTCATTACATCAGCCCGGAACAGGCCAAAGGCGACCATACCGATGCCCGCACTGATATTTATTCTGTTGGCGTTATGATGTACGAGATGCTGTCCGGCAAGTTGCCGTTTGATGGTACTGGGGCAGTTTCCATCGCCATCATGCAGATCAGTGAAAAGCCGAAGCCGCTGGCTGAGGTTGCCCCCAATATCCCGGTTGGCTGCGCCAAATCACCGAGAAGGCCATGGAAAAGGATCCCGCCGACCGTTACCAATCCGCGCAGGAAATGCTGGATGCCATTGCTGCGTTCCGCCGCGACCCCAGCATCAGCTTTGAATACGAATATAACACGCAGGACAACCCGGATAAAACCATTAACCGTGTTGTCAGCAGCAGCACAGCCAAAACAGCGGGCAAAGCCGCTGTCAGCACCAGCCAGGCACGCCGTGCCGGCACCATGAACAGTGGGAAAGGCAAAAAACGTGAAAAAGCAGAAAGCCAAGGCAGCCAAGGGGTTCAGCATGCTGCCCATCTTCTTTGGTATGGCGGTCGCCTTTGTGATCGGTGCTGCCATTCTGGTCTATCTTATTTTCACCAATTCCACAAACTCTTTCTTCTCCAAGCATGCTGACGTACAGCTCATCAATTTTGTCGGCATGACGGAGGATGAGTTCCGTGCATCGGATTATAATTCCAGCCTGCTCGCCAAGTGGGTGTACGAATACAACGATGCACCGGAAGGAACGATTTTTCAGCAAAACCCTAAGCAGGGCCGCACTGTAAAGGCAGGCCAGAAAGTGACCCTGAAGGTAAGCCTTGGCACCCAGTGGGTCACTGTGCCGGATGTAAAAACATATGTAAGCGATGATGCCAAAAAGACCTTACAGGATAGCGGCCTCAGGTTGTAAGCAAATATGTGGAGGACGAGAGCGTTGCCGCAGGCACCGTTGTGTATACCGAACCCGCCGGCGGCGAAACGGTAGAGGGCGGCAGCACCGTAAACATGTATATTGCGCGCTCCAAGCGAGACAACATGGTTTCCGTTACCTCCGTGACAGGTTTGCAGGTCAGCGAAGGCACCGCCGACCTGCAGCGCCAGAACCTGGTGGTCAGCGTTGTGGAACAGCCCAGCAGCGAGGCCGAGGGCACTATTCTGAACCAGGAACCCGCTGCAGGCACCCAGGTACGCATCCGCAGCACGGTGCGCCTGTATGTGGCTACCGCAATGCCGGAAGTTGTGCAAGACCCCAGCACCTCGGATTCTCCGTCCTCTGGTGATGGTGCACGTTGGTCTCAGGAAATTACTGACGATAACGGTAATACATGGTGGGTCGATGTAGAACAGCGCGATGGCCATGTTTACCGCGTGGATACTGGTGAAATGCTGTGGTAATGACAAATTATATCACAAAGGGCATTGGCGGTTTTTACTATGTTAAAACCGAAACCGGCATTGTGGAGTGCCGCGCCCGCGGCATTTTCCGCAAACGCGGTATTACGCCGGTAGCGGGAGATCAGGTTGTATTAAGCGCCGACCGCACCACGATTGACGAAATTCTACCGCGCAAAAATGTTTTTATCCGCCCTCCGGTTGCTAACCTTGATGTGCTGTTTATTGTGGCAAGCACCACCCAGCCGGTGCCCAGCACATTGATTCTGGATGAACTGACTGCTGCCGCCGTTTATAAAAGACGTGCAGCCGGTTATTGTCATCACAAAAGCCGACCTTGCCGCCGCGGATGCCTTGGAGAAAGCTTATGCGGACAGCACGATTCCTTTGATCCGGCTGGATTACGATACCGGCGAAGGTCTGGATCAAATTCGTGCGCGCATTGCAGGGAACTTGTGTGCATTCTGCGGCAACTCCGGTGTGGGCAAGTCTACACTGTTGAACGCGCTGGCTCCCCAGCTGGAACGCCAGACCGGCGGTATCAGCCAAAAATTGGGCCGTGGCCGTCATACTACCCGTGAAGTGGAGATTTTTGAGGTATGTGGTGGTCTGCTTGCCGATACCCCCGGTTTTGCCAGCCTGGATGCCAACAAGATTTGCCGCATTCCGCCGGAAGAGCTGCAGCATGCTTTCCCGGAATTGAGCCGTATTTTGGGCAATGCCGTTTTACCGGCTGCTCCCACCGCAGCGAAAAAGGCTGTGCGGTGCGCGCGGCTTTGGAAGAGGGCAAGCTTTCGGATACACGCTATCAGAGCTACCTGACCATGTACGAGGAAGCCAGCCAGTTAAAGGAGTGGGAACGCTGATGCAGGATCTTACCAAACGTGCCGTTATTCTTTCGGCCATGCCGGTTACGCCCGCTTTGTCCGCGTACCTGCAGCCGGGGGATACCGTTGTTGCCTGTGATGCCGGGTACCGCAATGCGGCTGTGCTGGGCATTCAGCCGGATCTGATCGTGGGGGATTTTGATTCTGCCCCCAAGCCGGAAACCACCGGTGATATGATCATTCTGCCCCATGTAAAGGACGATACTGATACCCACTATGCTGCAAAGTGGCTGTGTGAACGGGGGTACCGTCATATCGTCATGCTGGGTGCCCTTGGCGGCAAGCGGATGGAACACACGTTTTCCAACGTATCCACCGCGTTGTACTTGGCAAGCAACGGCGTTGATGTCACCCTTGCAGACGAGCACAGCGAGCTGCATATTTTGTGTCCAGGCAAGCCGCTAACATTGCAAAAGAAAGACTGGATGTATCTTTCCGTGTTCCCGCTGGATGGGCCGCTGGGCGGTGTATCGATTCACGGCGTGTTTTATCCATTGAAAGATGCAACGCTGACACCGGATTACCCCCTTGGCATCAGCAATGAATTTACCGCACCTGAAGCTGAACTTTGCTGCCAAAGCGGCCATGGTCTTGTGATTTTGACCCGCGCTGACGGGTAACATTGCCTGCACCTGCTGCATAGTATGGCTTACAAACCTGGAAGGGGGAATATGCCATGCAGATTGTTGTGGTAAAATGTCCGCATGCCCTGCGCTGGCTGCTGCGCGCTGTATTTAAGGTTTAATTTTTCCATTGTAGCCCTGCCGGGCCGTATGTCTGTACGGTTCCGACAGGGCTATTTTTTTACCCCCGCGCATATAGTACACAAGAGGCAATCAAAAACTTTCCCCGTATCGGGGCAAGGAAAGGGGTATACCGCCATGCAAAGCAAAGCCGCCAACCAACCGCTTACCATTGAAACCGGCCAGGCCCTTGCCAATACTGGCCGCTGGGAAACCCGGCAGGAGCTGCCTGTTGAAACCGAGATTCTGATTCCGGATTACCTGCCCGCAGTGTTCAAAATTGTAAAGTGCCTGTTGGAACCCGTTATCATGCAAAACAGCGTGGCTGACCGCCGCTGGCAGTGCAGCGGCTACCTGCGCTGCACTGTGTACTATCAGTCCGATGAAGCCGGAACTCGCCTGTACCGCACTGAGCAGAAATACGCTTTTGAAAAAACCATTGACCTGCCGGAAGGCAATTATCTGCCCGGCGCCGCCCGCCTGTGGGGCGAACTTGAATACTGCAACTGCCGCTCTGTCAGCGAGCACCGCATTGACATCCGCGGCGCTTATACCTTAAATGCTGCTATTGGCATGGTTGAGCCGGTAGAGTTTATCACCAACCTGACCGGCTGCGGCGTTGAGCAGTGGAGCCAACAGCTTAACGGCATCATCTGCGCTGCGTGCGAGGAACGCACCTTTACTGCAGAAACGCCGTTTCCGTTGCCCGGTGAAGGTGAAACAGTCCTGGACATTACGGGCAGTTTTTTGCCCGGCACATCCAGCGTTCATACCGGCCAGCTGGATGCAGCCGGAACCCTTGCCATGCAGCTCTGCTCCCGCGCTGCCGGTACAGAACAGCTTACAATTCAAACCAAAGATGTTCCCGTCACCCAGACGCTTGACCTGCCCAACGCCGCAGAAGGCGACAGTGCGGTACTTTGGGGCGAAGTATTGGCCTGCACCCTGACTGCGACAAAGCAGGAAGAAGAGCCGCTTTTGAGCATCACATGGAAGCTGCACGCTGAACTCTGGCGCCCGACAGTGTACATGGCGGTTTCGGATGCTTATTCCACGATCTGTAACATGACGCTTGAAAAGCGGACTTTCAACCAGTTCATGCCTCTTGCCAGTGTAGATACCACTATCCCGGTTATGATCGAAGATGACCTGCCGGATGCCAATGTTTCCATTCTGGGCTGTTTTGTCACGATTGGAGCCCCACAGCTGACCGCCGCAGAAAAGGGTGATGTCATCCAAGTTGCCGGGCGCGGTACCGCGCACCTGATTTGTGCGGATGACCGCGGCGAACTGACCTGCTATGATAAAATCTTCCCCTGGGCCCTGGCAGAGACCTTCCACGGTTCTATCGGGCAAAGCATCCCGCACTTGCACGCAGCGGTACGGCATATTGCCAGCAGCCGCGCCGGAAGCAAAGCGCGGGTCGAGCTGGAACTGCAGGTAAGCGGCATTCTGCTGCAGGGGATTCCGCACGAGGTCGTTTTCTCCGCCACGCCGGGAGAAGAATACCCTAACAGTAAGGATGGGCCTGCGCTCTACCTGTACTATGCCCAAAAAGGGGAGGCCATTTTTGATATTGCCCGCCGTTACCATGCCCGCGCCAGCGACCTCGCCACGGCTAACCACCTGACCATCCCGGAAGGGCAGAGCGCCCAGGAGCTTACTGCTGACGCAACCTGCCTGCTGATACCGGCAGCTTTGTGAAAGGGGATGCTGCAATGACACAGGATCAAATTTATCAGAACATTGCACAGCGTACTGGCGGCGATATTTATATCGGCGTGGTCGGTCCCGTGCGCAGCGGCAAAAGCAGTTTCATCAAGCGCTTTGCGGAGCTGATGCTGCTGCCCCGCATCAAAAACGAAGCACAGCGCGCCCGCGCCAAGGACGAACTGCCCCAATCCGCCGCCGGGCGGACGATCATGACAACCGAACCAAAGTTTATCCCGGAAAAAGCGGTCAGCATTGACCTGAAAGCCGGCGGAAGCTTCCGCGCACGGCTAATCGACTGCGTGGGATATATGGTGGATGGTGCCCTTGGGCACGAAGAAAACAACGCCCCGCGGTTGGTCAAAAGCCCTTGGTTTGACCAAGCGGTTCCCTTTGACCAGGCAGCTGAAACCGGCACCCGCCGGGTCATCCGCGAGCACGCCACCATCGGTCTTGTTGTAACAACGGACGGCAGTGTGGCGGAACTCCCACGTGAAAAGTATCTGCCCGCGGAACGCCGCATCATTGCCGAACTGGATGAAATCGGCAAGCCGTATCTGATTTTGCTGAACTGCACAGAACCGGACAGCGAACCTGCCCATGCGCTTGCTGCCCAGATGGAAGAAGTCTATCATCACCCGGTTTGCCCCATCAATGCCGTCAACCTGACAGCGGAACAGCTAAACAATATCCTGCAAAAGCTGCTTTATGAGTTCCCACTGCGGGAAATTGCCGTTTCGATGCCGTCCTGGGTCACCATGCTGGAACCGGGGCACTGGCTGCAAAGTTCTGTCTACCAGGCTCTGCTGGAACTGGCCGGCAGCGTGCACAAAATGGGGGATATGACCCGCGGCAAGCCCCAGCTGAACTGTGCCAACACAACCGGCGTTACCCTAACCGGCATGGACCTTGCCTGCGGCCAGGTGCAGCTGCGGGTTGGTATTGAGCCTGATATCTTTTTCAAGATTTTGGGCGAGGAAACCGACCTTCCCATCACAGATGAAGCCAGCCTTTTGCCCTGTATGCTGGAGCTGGTTAAAGCCAAAGCGGCGTATGACAAAATCAAAAGCGCCTTGGAGCAGGTTCAGGCCACTGGGTACGGCATTGTTATGCCCGGTATTGAGGAGCTGCACCTGGAAGAGCCCGAAATCGTCCGCCAGGGCGGGCAGTATGGGGTACGGCTTTCCGCCAGTGCCCCCAGCCTGCACCTGATGCGCGCGACCATCCACACCGAGCTTTCGCCAACCGTTGGCAGCGAGGAGCAGGGAGAAACACTGATCCAGGGGCTTTTGAAAGACTTTGAGAGCGACCCCAGCAAGTTGTGGAGCACCAATATTTTTGGCAAAAGTCTGAACGAACTGGTGAATGAGGGTTTACAGGCCAAACTTATGCATATGCCCGCCGAAGCCCGCACCCGCCTGCAGCAGACACTGGAACGCATTATCAATGATGGCTGCGATGGGCTGATCTGCATTTTGCTGTAAGGAGGTGCCGCATTGTTCAGGCAAAAAAGGCTGGCCAGAGCTGCACAAATCCGGTGTGAGAACACCCGCCGGGCGTTCCACCTCTCTTTGCAGCAACTACGCCAGAACGAAGCCGCCTTCCAACAGGCGCAGGAAGACTTTGCCATCGAACGCACCATTATGAGCACGCCGCCTTAATGTGCCACTGCCGGGCAATCTTGCGAGAACTGAGGGGGAGTGGCACATGCCTGCATCTATAATCGCTGTGGGTATTTTCTGTCTGCTGGTCACTGCCCGCGCGGCTGCCTGCCGCCGCTGGCCGCTGCTTGGCATTTTTGGTGGGGCAGCATGCGGTCTGGCCGGGCTGGGGGCAGTGGCACTGCTTGGCCCTTTAACGGGCGTCGCTCTGCCGCTGAACGCCCTGACTGCGGGAACCGCCGTTATCTTAGGGCTGCCGGGTGTAATTCTATTGATGGTGCTAAACCTGTTATAGTATTACTTTTTAAGGCAATACCGCATAATTCCAAGTGCCGATACGGCGAGCGAGGTGCGGCAGCTGCTAAGCCAAAAGCGCAGATAATACTTTGTGTATTATCGAGCATTTTTGCAACGCAGATGCCGTGCCGCAGCGCCGGAGCGGTGCTTAAGCCGTAAGGCGGGAATTATGCGGTGTCGCCTTAAGCTCAGAACACGAAAAAAAAAGCCCCGCGCACAGTATTTTTACTGCGTGCGGGGGCTGATTTGTTATAAAAAAAAACGACTGGACCGTAAGCCGGGTTCTGTATTAAAACGACGATCTATCTTGGTTTTACGTTGCCGCAAAACTCCGCGGCCCCAAAGGGCCGTCACGCCAACTCCGGGACGTGCGAGGCTTCCACATATGTCCCATACGGTTGTTGCTTCTGACAGGGTTTACATAGCCGCAAAGTCGCCAGTGCGCTGGTGAGCTCTTACCTCGCCTTTCCATCCTTACCGCCTGTTGGGGGCGGCGGTCTATTTCTGTTGCACTATCCCTAGGGTCACCCCCGGCTGCCGTTAGCAGTTGCCATGCCTCTGTGAAGCCCGGACTTTCCTCAGGGCGGTCAAGCCGCCCCGCCGTCGTATGTTCCACTCGTTTGTGTATTATCATACCATATTTTTGTATCATTTGCAACTGCTGTTTTTTGTGTTATAATACATTGCGTATGAGCCGCTTCGGCGGTTCCGAACGGAGGTCAAACTGATGCAGATGCTGCATTTCCGCGTGCCACATCTGCAATGGCATGCGCTGAATATTTTTTTCTGCGCACCATTGGGTGTCAGCTCCGCCTGCATCAAGGCGGTCAAATATCAGGGCACCGCTTCTGTGTGCGGCTGGGG
>ENA-OQCD01000107-OQCD01000107.1-human-gut-metagenome-genome-assembly--contig:-NODE-107-length-20251-cov-2.464222_pt1 | contig 20251 bp, 23 predicted proteins | sample MGYA00242755_ERZ504571 | MGnify/ENA primary metagenome ERZ504571 (study PRJEB26092, sample SAMD00036274) | human gut metagenome | host: Homo sapiens | study: EMG produced TPA metagenomics assembly of...
CCTGTTCGATGGTTTGATCCGCATCCAACGGCATGTTCACGGACGGTGTGCCGCCGCGACGCCACACGATGATGTAGTCGGGCTTATCTTCCGGCTGAGGTTGCTGATCGTTCTGCTCGGCAGCCTGCTCATTCCAAGCGGATTCGCCGTACACATACGCGTCACCCATATCCGTTTCGACATGACGCAAGCCGACGGCAAGCCAATCGCCGTCGAAGTCGGGAAGTCCGGACGGCCAGAAACGGCACCATATGCTGCTGGTCGGCAAGTACACAACGATGTAAGGCGATAGCGTCGCGAACGAGCGAAAAGACGCGGCTCCGTCATGCGATCGATGAAACCAGACAGATACAGCCTGCCGAGCACACCCGTAGCAAGCGTGAACACAGCAGTCTCATCATCCATCTCTTGCTGAGCGTAACCCCAATTACCCTGCTGTTCCGGCAGAATCGTCATACCTGCACCAGCCGCAATCGCAGCATAAATCAGAGGATCGCACTGGTCGGAAGTGGACTGCAAATCCAAGCGGGACAACTGCGCGTAATCGGCGCGCATGGCACCGGAACCGCAGTTTTCGATCATCACATCCGGATGACGGCGACGCAGATCGTCAAGCCAATCCACATATGCGCGGCAATGCTCGAGCAGGCCATCGCCAACGGACTCGGCATTCAAATCAGTGCCGACGCGGGAATGGTGTTGTAGTCGAACTTGAAGAACACCGCACCGAAATCGTCAATCAAACGATCAACAGTACGCGTAACATGCTCTCGCGCTTCGGGAGAACGGAAATCAAGCAGATAACGACCCGAATCGCACACGCGAACACCATGACGCTGGAAGAACGCGGAATCCGGCAACATGCTCGCAAGCGGCGATTTCACGCCGATCACTTCAGGTTCGAGCCACAGTCCCAAGCCCATGCCATGAGCACGAATCGTGTCGGCAAGACCGCGCAGACCGGCGTCGCCGAAACGGTTGGTGGAGGCCTGCCATTCGCCGACCATGTCCCACCAGCCGCCGTCGGTGCTGTCGTACCAGCCGGCGTCAATGCAGAAAACATCCGCGCCAACGCTTGCCGCACCTTCAATCAGCGGCAGTTCCTTCTCAATACGAGGGTCACCGAACAGCGTATTCATGTAATCGTTGTAGATCACAAGACCCTGCGTATGCTCGAACTGATCGACGCGCCCCAACTCACGAGCCTTGGCAATGCGCAGCGCACGACGCTGCAACGTCATTTCGGCAACAGCCTGCTGCCAATCGCCTGCGGCAATGGCAAACGACACAGGAACGGACTCGAAATCATTGCCTTCACCAAGATTGGTGAACCAACCATGATCCTTATATTCCGGACCGAACGCAGTGACGTGCAGACCGGGATCGTCCTCGCCGACTTCCCACTCCCACGGACCGTTATGCTCGATCTGCCACATTACGGAAAAATCGCGGGCGCGGCGTACCGAACCTTCCACCTGCAGAATGCCGGCCGGCTCATGCTCTCCCGAGCTCCATGTAGAAGTCGAGCTCATGGCAAAACGCGAACTAGACTGACCAGGATTGATTTTCTGGTTGCGGTTACGCACCTGAGTGTCACGCAGCGGACGAACACGCCAATCGTTTTCCACAGCCCAAGCGGCATCGCCCCAGAAAATATTCGAACGATGTACCTTGCCGCAGTTGACGCGCATCGGAACGGTCAGATTCAACGATGACACCGCTTCAATCGGCAGTTGCCTGGCGGACTGCAGACGCGTGTAGGTGCGCACTGCGGAAAGATTCGGGGAACGCCTCGAATACGGAAGTGGCCACCAAGCCTGCATTGGAATCGGCGGAAACCGCCTCGGACGCGGAATTCGCGGCGGAATCGGCTGCGTCACGTTCGCTTGCCGTCGGCTCGAATTCACGACCTTTCGGTTCAAGATCGGCATACGGCGCGAACTGCGTGATCTCCAAACGGAACGGATCGGCGGAACCTGGTTCAGGTTCGGAAGCAAGCGCGGAAACGAATCGCAATTGGCTGCCGGCAACTGTGGCAATCAGCGTCAGTCGGTTGTCTTGCGAACCGGTATTGGCGGCACACACCTCAACAATCGGACGCGGATCCTTTTCAACCACTGGCTTTCCATCGTCAGACAAGCGACCATCGATCGGAACCATGTTGCGCCCTACAACGTTGCAGAGGCGAACGGGGGAATCGGCGGCAATGTCAAACAGCATGGAGACCACACCATTGCCCCATTCAAGGCGCCCATCCTGCCGAGGAACAAGGGGAGTCATATTGCCGTTCTCCATTGCCATCTCCTTCGAATTCCGAATGCCGCCTATCCGTTGACGTGCATCGTTTGACGTACCCTCACTAGCTTAAGCGGAAAACGGGGCAACCGCGATGTGCGTGTCTACGCACATTCAGCAAATATTCAGCAACTGAAATGACCGTTCGAAGACCAGCAAATACCTACTCGAATTGCAGATATTCCACGAATTGAATCGGCATATCCTTGGATTCCGTGATATTGCTGAATCCGAGAATAACCCCTTCTTTCGGCAGTCCCTTCATGGAAGTCCATGTTTTCGAATGGGACAAGTCGAATCCGACAGCGTCGTTCACATCGGAAACCGGATTGCCTTTGGCGTCGACCAGCGCATCCTTGACCTGCTCAAGATCGGCGGCACTCATCACTTCCGCGGGTTTGGTGATGTCGCCGCGATCATTGACTTCGGCGAAAATATCGGTTTCGGCAACAATCATGTTGATCTGACCTGCCGAAACGCGAGCCGTCAACGATGCGGAACCATCTTGCGCGGCATTCTCGCTAATCGCAATGGAGGCATCCGTCCGCACGAGACGCTCGTCTTCAATACCTTGCGTCTTCACAAAATCAGCGCCCAACGCATCAATCTGTTCGGAATATTCCGCCATATCGACACCTTCAAGACTCAGCTCGGCCTCGGGACCTTTGGTCACATACGAGATGACGAAAGCAAGTACCAAGCCGACCACTGCGATAATGATCAGCACATCGGTCAGAAAGTTCTGCTTGAAGTACGGCCACTTGTCTTTCGGCGGCAACTCGCGGAAGGTTTTGAATTTCGATTGCTTCGCATACACGTTGGTGGATGCGAGCGCTGCGACCGCATCTTGCTGCTCCTGGGTGAGAACTGGCTTCTCTACTGCCATACCAAACCTTCCCGCGTTGTTTCATCGACGCATTCACGCGTCATCTTCATGCGCAGCAACATGCGTTTGCTTTCTGACTTCCCCTATCTTCCGCCTCGTACCTGATAATTTGCGGCTAGCCGCGGCCGAAAAAACGACAAGCGGCTAGCAGGAAGGCTGATTTCAAGCCAATCAGTCCAAGCCCTAATCAGCCCATTTAGACCTTGATCATGGCGTATTGGGAGTCGTAGAGGCGATAGTAGGCGCCACGCTTGGCGAGCAGCTCGGCGTGGTTGCCTTGCTCCATGATCTGCCCATGATCGATGTAGCAGATCATGTCCGCGTTCTCTATGGTGGACAGTCGGTGCGCGATGATGAAGCTCGTGCGTCCCTTCAGCAGGTGGTTCAATCCGGCCTGAAGTGCCTCTTCGGTACGCGTATCGATATTCGACGTGGCCTCGTCGAGAATCAGAATGCGCGGATCGGCCAGCAGCACGCGGGCGAATGCAATCAGCTGACGTTGACCAGCGGAAAGCGTGGAACCGCGCTCCTCCACCACCGTGTCGTATCCGTTCGGCAAATCCATAATGAACTCGTGCGCATGCACCGCCTTCGCGGCCGCTTCGATCTCAGCATCGGTCGCATCCAACTTGCCGTAACGGATGTTCTCGCGCACATTGCCGGAGAAAATGAACGTATCCTGCAGCATGACGCCCATCTGCCGACGCAACGATTCCAATGTGACAGAACGCACATCATGACCATCAATTGTGACCGAACCTTCTGCAACGTCGTAAAAAACGCGACAGCAGATTGATAATCGTGGTTTTGCCGGCACCGGTCGGACCAACCAACGCAACGGTGCTGCCTGGCTCAACATGCAGATCAACCAGATTGAGAATATTGCGACCGTCAGGCTCGTAACGGAAAACTACATCGTTGAAATCGACGCGTCCTTCGATTTGCGGCAGTTCAGTCGCGTCAGGCGCGTTACGAATCTCCGGCTGCACGTCAAGCGTTTTCGAAAATACGCTCAAGATATGCGGAACAAGTGATCAGCTGATTGTAGAAATTGCCGATGCTGATCACCGGATTCCAGAAATTATTCGCATAGCCAACGAACGCGATCAGCACGCCGGTGGAAACGTTCACCGCGCCGAAGCCCGTGACGCCCACATAGTAGATGAATGCGATCGTCATGACGGAAATGGTTTGAATGCCCGGCCACATGAGGAACTGGATATGCACGGCCTTCATCCACGAGGTGCGCACGTCGTCTTGCTGCTCTTGGAAGGTTTTGAACTGCGCCGCCTCCTGGGCGAAGGTCTGCGTGGTTTTCACGCCGGTGATCGACTCGTGAATGAACGCGTTGAGATTGCTCTGCTTGTTCGACAACACCTGATACGCGCGGCGCTGGAAATGCTGCAATACCAGCACCCACGCGATCAGGAACGGGAAGAGCACCAGGCTGAACAGCGCAAGCCGCCAATCGACCACGAACATGACCACCAGCGTGATCAGGAAGGTGAACACGTCGGAAATCACATTGATCAGGCCGGAACTCAACGTGTCGGAAAGCGTGTTCACATAATTGACCACGCGAATCAGGATTTTGCCGTGCGGACGCGAATCGAAATAGCTGAACGGCAGCGTCTGAATATGCGTGAAAATATCGCGGCGCATGTCTTTCAACATGAGCTGACCGACGCGAGTAATTTCGACGGTACGATAACGCAATCCAAACTCATACATCACAATAAGTACGGCCATCAACCCCGTTAATTCACCAAGTAAGGTGAGATTTTTCGAAGGAATCGCGCTGTCAATCATGATTTTCGTCAAATATGGCACGACTACCGCAATGCAGCTCATCATGACGACGACGGCAAGAATGCGTATGATTCGCGACATATACGGCTTTACATAGACGCCGATGCGCAGAATATCATGCAGGTTGATCTGTTCTTCCAGCTCTTCATCTTCGCGGTATGTGTTACGTTTTGCCATGGGTTTTCCCCCTTTCCTGCTTTCCCGCGCCTACGCTTCGAAACCTTGCGAACGACCCGCCTGCAAGCCGAGCTGCCTGTAGTAGATCTCCCAATATCGGCCGTGCGCGGCCACCAGTTCGTCATGCGTGCGCGCTCCACAATGCGGCCATGCTCAAGCACGAGGATCAGATCGGAATCTTTCACCGATGAAATACGGTGTGCGATGGTGACGATGGTTTTCTGTTCGTCCAGTTCGCGCAGATGGCGCTGGATTTCCGCTTCCGTTTCCATGTCGACGGCGCTGGTCGTATCGTCCATGATGAGGATCGACGGATTGTCGGCGAGCGCGCGTGCGAGGCTCAGGCGCTGTTTTTGGCCGCCGGAAAGGCCGACGCCACGCTCTCCGACCACGGTATCGTAGCCTTCCGGCATGCTGCGGATGAAGCCGTCCGCGCCGGCGATGGTGGCCATGCGGCGAATGTACCGTTCGTCGTATTCGCGTTGTTCGCCCGCGCCGAAGCTGATGTTGCCGCCGATGGTGTCGGAGAACAGGAACGTGTCTTGCGCCACGACGCACACTTGCGAGCGCAGTGTGGCGAGCGGCCAGTCTCGCGCGTCGACGCCGTCGATGAGCACATGGCCTCGGTGGGGTCGTAGAAGCGGGAGATGAGGTTGACGAGGGTGGATTTGCCCGCGCCGGTTTCGCCGAGAATGCCGAGTTTGGCGCCTGCCGGAACATGGAAATCGACGTCTTCAAGCACGGGGGTGTCCGGTTCGTCGGGGAAGGCGAAGCTGACATGCTGGAAGTCGATGCTGCCTGCGATGCGGGTTGTGTTGGTTGTTGCAGCGGTTGCGGCCGCTGTGCTGGCGTGATTCGCGTCGGCGCTGTCTCCCGGTTTTTCCGTATTTTCCGGCTTTTCCGTAATACGTGACTGAGCGGTGAGCAGTTTGCGGATTTTGATGCAGGATGCGTTGAATCGCTGCCAGTCGTTGATCAGCCATCCGGATTGGCGTACCGGCCCGTCGATCATCCACAGGTAGGAGTTGAACGCCACGAGATTGCCGAGGGTCATGCGCCCGGTGATGACCAGGAATCCGCCAAATCCAAGCGTGATCAGCTGCAGTGAGAAGCCGAGACCGTCGAGCCATGGCATGTATTTGCGGCTGTTGTAGGCCTGGTCCATGTTGCGTTGCATGTAATCGTCGTTGTGTTTGTCGAATTTTTTCGGTTTCATACGGTTCGCGCACGAACGCTTTGACCACGCGGTTGCCTTCGATGTTTTCTTCGACCATTGAGTTCATTTCGGCAAGCGAGTTGCGGATGGCGAAGAACAGTGGTCTTGCGTGCGTGGAGAGTCCGCGCGTAAGGATGAAAATGAACGGCGTGACGCATGCGAGCGCGAGCGCGAGCCGCCAGTCGATGGTGAACATCATGGCGAGCGCGCCAATGAACATGACCACGCAGTCAAGCACCTGGTAGCTCACCCAGCTCAGCGCGTGGCGTATGGCATCGGTGTCGGAGGTCATGCGGCTCATGATGTCGCCGGTACGCGTGTGGTTGAAATAGGTGAAGTCGAGTTCGTGCAGTTTCTCGTATTCGTCGCTGACGAGACGGAATACGGAGTTCTGCCCGAAGCGTTCCATCCACATTTGGTAGCCGTAGCGCGAGGCGACGCGCACGATGGTGAACACGATCATCATGATGCACAGTCGCGTCAGTTCGTCGACTTGGCCTTGCACGATGACACGGTCCACGATGAGGCCTGACAATAGCGGAATGATGAGCGCCATGGTGTTGTTGACGCAGAACAGCACTATCGCGCCGGCCACTCGTGGCAGGTCGGGTTTGCAGTATGGCAGGATCCATTTAAGGTTGCCTGCTTCTGTATTACGATTCGGATCGACGTACATACGTAGCGTTCCTTCGGATTGTTTGCTGGTTGTCTGGGTTTTCGTGGGTTGGTTTTGCGTTTTTGCGTTGCTTTTACGGCCATTCGTTGCCGTTACGATTCACGTCCGTCGTTTGTCGAGCGTCCCGTTGCCGTCTCTCTCGGTCGAAACCCCTGTTCGGATTCGCAAACGCGACTTATTCTATGCGAACCGTTTTTTGATGCAACGTGAGTGATTTCGGCGTGTCGCAATCGCAATAAAATCAACGCATGTACCGTTACATAAATTCGCTCTGGACGTAAAGGAATATGGGTGATCGCAGTAGCGCTTTCTATATCGAACCGGTACGATATATCGAGGTGCGGCATTCCGATGACGGAACGGCCGCAATCGCATGAACATCATGAAAGGACGGCGTCGATGACGAGCACACAGACCATTGAGGAACTCAGCGCACAATGCGCGGCAAAATATGGCATCACCCGTGAGATGATCGACCATGCGGAACGTTGGACGGAAACCGACGGCGATCTCGAAGGCCTTTCCGAAGAGCGCGTCCGCGGCATTCTCGACATGCGTTTCGGCGCGATCGCGGTTGACACCCCGCGTTCCGAACTGTGGCACACACCTGACACAATCGACGTGATCGAAGATATTCCATACCTGCCTGACGGTGGCTACGATACGGAAGCCGGGCAGTGCAGAGGGCATTTGCTCGACCTGTATCTACCGCACGATGCGGTGCTGCGCTGCGGGCATACGCTGCCGGTGTACATCGATATACACGGCGGCGGTTTCACTTACGGATATAAGGAATTGAACCGCAACTTCAACGTGCATCTGGCCGAAACGGGCTTCGCCGTATTCTCACTGAACTACCGACCGGCCCCGCAAACCGATTTGAGGGGTCAGCTGGCGGACGTTCAGGCGGCATTGCGTTGGATCAAGGCGCATTTGACTGATTATCCGGTTAATCCGAACGCCGTGTTCCTCACCGGCGATTCGGCAGGCGGCGCGTTGACCATGCTGACGTTGGCGATTGAAAACAATGCCGAAGCCGCGGCCGCATTCGGCGTGGATGAGCTTCGGGCATTGGTTTCGCCGGTGCCGCTCCGGTGTGCGGTGCCTACAGTTCCGCATCGTTGGAAACCATGGGAAGCGAACTGACCGTAGGCTACGATCCGAATCGCCGCACCGGACTCGAACAGATGCTGGGCGTCGAATTCTTCCGACGGCATCGAAGCCGCCGACCCGTAAGTTCCTCACCGCCGAAGGCCTGGCGTTCAACGTCAACCTGCCGCCACTGTTCATCGTGACCTGCGGCGACGATTTCCTCGAGGCCGACAATCTGGCGCTTGCTGCCGCACTGGCCCGCAAGGGAGCCGATTTCGAACTGTTCGACCCGAAGCCACGCCGCCACGAAACGCTCGGCCACGTGTTCGTGATCGGCATGCCATGGCTTGACGAAAGCGTGGAATGCTTCGAACGCCTGCGCAGGTTCTCGTACGAGCGCTGCTGAATCACGAATGCCTGCACGCGACCACGCATAATCACCAGCATCACAAACAGCCGACCATGCATTACTCACGCATGGTCGGCCGTTTGTCTTGCAACTCTTTTCGGCAAAATCGCGAAACATAAATCGCGAATCGCACGAATCGCACGAATCGTGTTCAGAAAAGAAGAAAGCCGGCGGAAAGAAGGGCCGCCGGCTGAGAGAGAAGAGAGAAGAAGGGTTCAGTTATGGGGTTCTTCAGGAACCTCGCCAGCCGCCGTAACTGCTGACATGTTCTATATAAGCGCCCGAGTCTTGGAGGAATGATACGTGTTCCTGCCAATTAGCTGAGAAAAATGTATCAGACATGTGAGCGGCCATACACATTCGTGAATTCCGTCGAATGATCGCAACATTACTTCCGATTTGCCCAATCGCACGTCTATATCACTCACCCACTCCGCAAAAATCATCCATTCACCGGACGATTCTGAAAAAAGCAAAATCATCCATTTCACCGGACGATATGTCGAGCTCAAGATGCTGCCGTTGTCTTTCTCGGAATACCGAAATGCATTGCAACCGACAGCAAATGACAATGCGCTGTTCGACCGGTATCTCACATATGGAGGTCTCCTCTACGTCACACAGCTCACCTTGGATACCATCGGGCTCGGCGACTACCAAGACATTCGACACCGCAACATCCTCGACTGGCTGCTCGAGTAGGACACACTCTCCCGACTGCACAATTTGCGTCCACGGATCACAAGGTACGAAAAATAGCGGGACCAAATAGTTCCTGCATAACGTGCGCCGTGTTCCACCTATGATGGATATATGAAACATTTCGAATATGAAATCTCCGGCATCGACGGCAGCGCAGCGAAATTCGTCGGATATTGCCTTGATAACAGCGAAGAAGTCGTTCCCGACCGTGTGCGTCCGTCTGTGCTTGTGATTCCGGGCGGCGGTTACGAAATGACGTCGGATCGTGAGGCGGAGCCGATTGCGATGCAGTTTCTTGCGGCCGGTTTCAACGCTTTTGTGCTGCGATATTCGGTGAAGCCTTCCGTTTTTCCAGTTGCGCTGTTGGAAGCTGCCGATGCGATGACGATGATTCGTGAGCATGCCGCCGAGTGGCATGTCGATCCGGATGCGATTGCCGTGATTGGCTTTTCCGCAGGTGGTCATCTTGCTGCGAATCTCGCCACCTCCACCAGCGACGATGTTCTTGTCGCTCATGGTTACGATCCGGATGCGGTGCGTCCGAATGGTTTGATGCTCGCCTATCCGGTGATCACGTCTGGCCCGCTCGCCCATCGCGGCAGTTTCGATTCGCTGCTTGGTGAACGCCGCAACGATTCACAAGCGCTTGAATCCGTGTCGATCGAACGTCATATCGACGCCAAAACACCGCCGGTTTTCGCATGGCATACCGTTCCCGACGAAACCGTGCCATACGAAAACACACTGATGCTGATCGACGCTTGCAAGAAAGCCGGAGTCAGCATCGAAGCGCACCTATTCCCGCAAGGCGGGCATGGACTGTCGTTGGGCACTGCGGAAACCGCATGGCAGGGCGTCAACGGCATTGAACCGAGTATCCAGATCTGGCCGCAGCTGGCTGTCTCTTGGATGCGCAGAACGTTCGCACGATAATCAGCGCAGCAGACGCCGTGACATCTAACCCCATCTAGTCACGTTTCCCGCCTGCGCAACCCGCACCCTGCATCTGCACAACCCATAAAATCGGGTTAAAAACCCGGGTTGTGAGACGCAGAACGCAAGTCGCGCAGACAGCACAACACCCCCGAACCGACCGGATAGACCGAAAAATCGTAAGCTCGGGGGGCAAAAAATCAGCGGGGCTGACGGAAGCGACGATCGCCAATCGGATCGAACGGTGTATGCGGCTCGAGCTGATACCAGTACGCGACGGAAGCGACGTCGTCCTGACGCTCGAAAATTGCCGCCCTCCTCAGTACCGATCTGCTGCCATTCCACACGCAAATCATGTTCGAAATAAATCGGATCGGGAATGTGCCAGCGATACAATCCGCGGGTCACCGGCGTATTCACATCCCAATACGCGCTCTCGCGATGCGAGGCGAGACGCTGCGAATAGAACGGGAAACCGACGTACGGCGCACAGAACGTCTGCTCATGCATACGCCCATGCTCGTCGAAATCGGCGAAACTCCACGCGCCACCGAAATAATCCTCGGCACCGGTGCTGCACCACGTGGGATACTGGTCGTCCCCATCGATGTACATCTTGACTTCACCCTCGCCCCACCAGCGGCTTTCCAACGCGGTGAGCGCCAGATACGTGCCGATATACGCGCCACGACCATGCACGCCGTCGAGCACCACATAGTCGCGGGCCAGTTCGGTGACGCGCTCGCGACGCCACTGCGCATGAAAACGCATGGTGCCGGCCGGAAGCGCGTCATATTCGGTGTAGTCGATCTGGTAGAAGAACGCGGGAACGTCTTCATTGTGATCGTTGCGGAGCACGATGCGCGCATGTTCGAACGGCATGGAGAAGTAGCAGTTGAAACCGCGATTGGGCACGACCACCACCGGCATCGAATTGACTCGGCAGGCCTGCGCGTGGCCGCAGCAGAAGAAGTCGCCGACCGGGCATTGCACGGACGGGGTCTCCTCGCCATCCCAATAGAATTCCAGGATCAGGTTGCGAAGCACGTTCGGACCGGTAGACGACGTGCGGTCGGTGACCGTCATCCAAATATGGCGGATCACGCCCGGACCGTCCACATCCATCAAAGTGACGCTCTCCCCCGCTTTTACGGTCTGGATGCAGGGGCTGCCCTTGCGCGACGGGCCAAGTGCACTGGCTGCAGTGGCCGCAGCGCCCTTGCCGCCCGTGGGATTCTCGGCGTTCACGCAACGTGTGCGCCTGGTGCCGCAACCGCAAGCAAGTCCAGCGGACTGCGCGCGGCGAACGCACCCAACGAATCAACCTGCATATCGTGACGTGAGCTGTTTTGCATGGTGCTCCAATCGTTATCTCGAGTCATAAGAAACCCCTTTTCCCGCTACTTTACGGCACCAGCGGTAATGCCCTGCGACAACTTGCGCTGGAAAATAATGAAGAAAATAATAGTCGGCACAATGCTCAGCAGCGAAGCCGAAGCAAGTGTGGTCGCATCCATCGTGCGTTGGCCCTGCAATGTGGCGAGCGCCAGCGGAATGGTCTGCACGTCGTCGCCCATCAGGAATGCCATCGGAATCATGTATTCGTTCCACGTCCACACGAAGAAGAACACGAACAGCACGCTGATGGTCGGCCAGGAAATCGGCAGCACCACCTTACGCAGAATCTGCCAGCGCGAGGCGCCGTCAATGGCTGCCGCTTCGAGAATGGCCTGCGGGAACGTACCGTATACGGACGACAGCAGATACGTGCCATACGCACTTTGAATGATGGTGAAGATGATGATGATCGCCAGTTTGGTGTTGTACAGTCCGACCTGCTTGAACATGGTGTACAGCGGGTAGAGCAGCGCTTCCTGCGGCATCATATTGGCAAGCATGATGGCGAGCACAATCCAAGTGTTGCCTTTGACCCTGCCGATGCCGAGCGCGAAGGAGTTCAGCACGGAAAGCACGACGGCGGCCACAGCCACTACCAGCGAAATAACCAAGCTGTTCCAGAATTTCAGCGGGAACTTGGTGGTGGTCCAGAAGGAGATGATGCCGTCCATGGTGAAATGCTTCGGCAGCGAAAGCGGGCCTGTTGCATTGTAATGGCGGGTGTTTTTGAACGCGTTGACGGTGAGCACGAGCAACGGGAAAAGCACGAGCAGTGCGGCTGCGATGAGCACGATGAGGGTGATCCAGTCGCCGGTCGAGCGCACATGTTGGGTTTTCTTGGATGCTTTCCGCGCTGCCGATGCGGTCATGGTTTGCGTCATGGTTGTTTCCTCGACTTTCGAAGTCTTGCGAGTCTTGCGAGTCTACATGTTACGGGTCAGTTGCGGTTTGAACCGTTCAGACCAGTTCCTTTTCGACGTGCTTCTGCACCATGGTGAACACGATGGAGAACACGATGATGACCACGGTGAGCGCTGTGGAGATGGCCGCGCCGTAGCCGACTTGTTGCACTTGGAAGAATTGATTGTAGGAATAGTATGATGGCACGGTGGTTGCCGTTCCCGGCCCGCCTTTGGTGAGCAGATAGACCGGTGCGAAGGTTTTCAGCGCGCCGATGGTGGCGGTGAGGATGACCACCAGCAGCTCGGGAATGATGGACGGCAGCGTGACCACACGGAATTTCTGCCACCAGTTGGCTCCGTCAAGACCGGCCGCCTCGTAAAGTTCAGGATCCACGCGCTGCAGACCGGACATGAAGATCACGATCGGATAGCCCAACTGGATCCACACCAGAATGAACATCAGCACCGGAAGCGCGCTATCAGGGCTGCCGAGCCAGTTATGCTGCAACGATCCCAGGCCGAGCTTGACGAGCAGCGCGTTCACCGCGCCATCTTCCGGACGGAAGATCCAGCCCATGATGATGGCCGCGACAGCAACCGGCAGCAACTGCGGCAGGTAGAACATGGCTCGCAGGAAGGAAGCCGTCTTGCCGCCGAATTTCTTCTGAATAACGTCAGTCAGCAGTGACGAAAATAAAATAGTCCAAGAATCGTAGGAATAACTACGATAGCCACAATAATCCAGAATGAATTAGCGAATGAAATCCAGAACGTGGAATCAGCGAACAGACGTTTCCAATTCTGCAATCCAACGAATTTAACCGGGCCGACTCCACGCCATCGAGTGAAACTCAAGTAAATGTTCCACACGAATGGAATAACGACGATAACGAGCAGACCTACCAGTCCGGGAACAAGATATGGTACGAATTTTGCGGAACGGTTTCCGGGAAGCCTTGACATTTGAGACTCCCCCGTTTTTGGTCTTCTTTGACATTTTTGGCTTTTCCTTTGGTTGCGCTGCGTTGCCTGTGAATATTTACGATTGCGATATTGGTTCGCAAGTTGTAATTTGCGATACCGCACGGGATTATTCATGATTGATACTGAGCAAACCGGAATAATCGTGCGATGTCGGATATGAGATCAGATATACGATCAGTTGGTCTTGACGCCCATGTCTTCCACACCGACGTCGTACTTCTCGTGGATACCCTTGAGCACGTCGGCCGGCTTCTTGGTGCCGTTCACCAGTTCCTGGAATTCCGCCGGAACAGCATCGGTAAGGTTGGAAGCGGCGTAATCCGGGTAGTAGCTGAGCTTGCCATCATTGGCGTAGGAGGCGTATTCCTCGATCATGGCCTTGCTCTTCTCGTCGTTGATCTTGCTGGCGTCGCCCGCCACCGGAATTCCGCCGGCGTTGCCGAGGTAGTTCTGCACATCGTCGGAAAGCACGTAGTCAATGAACTTCGCAGCGAGATCCTTGTGGTGAGAGCGTTCCGGAATCACCAGCAGATTGCCTGCGCAGCCAATCGCGAAATTCGATTCCGGCATCACCGCGGCGTCCCAATCGAAAGTGGTGATCTGCTTGACGAAACGTCCCTGATTCCAGGTGCCGGTCTGATAGATCGGATACTCCCCCTTGATGAATGCCTGCGTGGTGTCTTCGGCCTTCATACCGGTGGCGTTGTGGGAGATGAAGCCTTTGTCGAGCCAGTCGTTGATGGTGCTCACGGAATTGGTGAGAATCTTGGAGTTCCAGTCGACATCGCCCTTGTAGAGCTGCCAGTTGTCGATGAATTTGGCGTCGGCCTCCTTGGAAACCAGCTGCCACCACAGCCACATCACGCCGTATTCCTGCGCGTCGGCGGCGATCGGCGTCACTCCGGCATCCACGAATTTCTGGCAGACGTCCACGAACTCGTCATAGGTGGTCGAATCTCCAGCCCGTACTTGGCGAACAGATCCTTGTTGTAGTAGACGCGCTGGAATTCCGCGTAACTGGTCATGCCGTACCAGGTGTCACCATCCATGATGCCGTTTTCATCATACTTGGCCACGGCCGCATTGGCGCCGGTCACCTTCTTGTCCCAACCGTATTGATCGACGTAATCACCCAAATCGGTGAGCAGCCCCATGGTGGAGAGCACGCCGGCCGAACCGTTGCCGCGATTGGATTCCATAGATCCGGCGCCTCATCGGAATTGAGGAATTGGCTGCCGTTCTGCGCGATCTGCGTGAACGACTTGCGTTCGAAATTGATTTTGACACCCGTTTCCTTTTCGAAGGCTTCCGCGGCGCGACGCCATGCCTGGGTCTGGCCAGCGTCGTCTTCCTCGTAATACCAGAACGACAGGCTGTCTGGCGTTTCCTCGTCTTGCGCGGTGTCGCTGCCGCATGCAGCGAGCGTGGTCAGCGACATTGCCGCCGCGGCCGCAAGTGCGATGCCTCGTGTGATCTTCATGGTTCTCCTTTGTTATTGGTGGTTGTGTTGTTGAGTTATGTCTCAAGTTGTTTTTTCAGTTATGAAGATTGATATGTGCGCCTTCCTTTTTTCGAAAACGTTTGACGATGGCCGCGGATTGGCGCTTTTTCAATTTCGGCAATCACCATCTTCGCTTCGGCTACAACGCCTTCACTTACTTTCGAATCGTTTCGATTATGGATACGGAAATCCGTCCGCCTTTCACGGACATACTCCTACAACCTTCTTTTCACACGTCACCAACTTTGGTAACGGAACCTCGACTATGCATGACCGGAGCGGACAGCTCCACCAATCCCTTGATGTCGCGATGCTCATCGATGGCGTCGACCAGCAGATCCACAGCCTTAGAACATAATTCCTGCGGCATGACCGGCATCTCGGTAATCGGCTGCGGCATCAGCTCTCCCTCGAAATACGTGCCGCACGACAATACCGAAATATCATCTGGCACCCGCAATCCCGAAGCCTGTAATTGCTGCAATACCAACTTCAGCACATTGGCGTTCGCCTGGTTGACAATCGCCGTGGGGCGCTCATCCAAAAGAACGAAGCTCACGCACGAATTCCGCGGCATCAAAGCGATCGTCACGATGCTTGGAGGATTCATGAATCGTCATGCCCAACTCTTCGGCACGTTCCAGCAAAGCCTTGCGGAACAGCAGCACATAGCCCGAACCGCGATCGTAATCGGTCTCATTGTCACGCAAAAACATAGCGCTCCGATGCCCCTTGGAATACAGGCAATCCACAGCCATACGACCAGCCGTGGCAAAATCGATATCGACACAGGCACAGCCTTCATGCTCTGCAGGGTAACCGATGGCCACACAGGGTTTGGAATATGAGCCAGCCTGGGCGGTACGCTCGTCATGTTCCTCAATGTCGAGCAGCACCACGCCATCAACCAAGTTGCTTTGCGTCACGCGCCGAATGTCGGCCACCGCGTCCTCGCCGGTAAGCAACAGCACATCGTAGCCACGGTTCTTTGCCTGCCATGCGGTCTGCAGAAAGTAAGCGTTGTATTTGGCCTGATTGATATCACCGCGAATCGGCGCGCTGAGCGCAAAAATATGATTACGCATACCACGCATTTTACGGGCGCTGGCATCCGGAGTATATCCAAGTCGTTCAACGGCGGCCATCACCTTATCGGTGGTTTTGGCGGAGATGGAACGCTTGCCGGAAAGTACGTACGAAACGGTGCTGACTGACACCCCCGCCTCCCGAGCCACATCTTTGATGCCCGTCATCTTCCGCCTCCTTCGGCTCTCCAAGTCATTTGCGTTACACGTCATGCGTACCGCAGCTCTCGTCCATCGTTCAACAAAGCCATCCGCCGAGCCTTCCGGAATTTCTTCCGCAGAATCACGCTCGTATTTTATCGAATCGTTTCGTCGAAACGTTTCACTAATCGTAAGCCAGCAACTCAGCTTTGTCAAACGTTTTCGACACACCTACCCGTCATTCCTCGAAATGATGGACACCAGGATGCTGCGACCCCGTTCCTTCATATCATGATTTTGATGTACCGACCGTTGCAATCTTGAGTCCCGTCGCACGATTGCGATTTGGTTTCGACCTTACGATTTTATTTTCCGCTTTTTCCCAAATCGTGAGGTCAGCAAGCCAAAAACGTGCGGCCATCCTCCCCAAACACTAGGACGTGCAGACGGAAACGCAAGTTGCATAGGAATGGAGGCATCTACAACCGCCGCCCGTACACGTACACACGGGCTAGAGAAGTCTCAAGGCTACAGCGGGCGGGACTCGTAGATCATTTGGCGGTCGCCGAAGTAGAGGGCGTCACGCCAAGAGGCCTTCTTGCGGGCCGCCTCCTGCTGAGTCCTTGATCGGCACGAAGAACCAACGGACCAGACCAACCACCATGTCTTGCACGGAATGCCAGATGCCGATATACGCGGTCAACGCCCAGAACGTCACGATCGCATTGAAGCCGGCGAACACCGCGTTGCCCCAATTGTGCGAAAGCGTATCGGCGTAGAACACCATGCACGAGTAAATGATGATCACCCACGGCATCGTCACATACAATGCCGGAGAAGCGGTACGATTATTGACTTTCGGCGTACGCGCGAACGGAATCTTCGTGTTCGTCATGCCCTGCTGAATCGACTTGAGCGTACCGGAAAGATTCACCGTCAACAGCACGATGTTGAAGCCGTAAATACGGAAAATATCGGAACGTTTATACCCGTTGCGTTTCAAATCGCTCGACATGGTGGCAAAATACGGCAGCGACGCGAGCACCACCCACGGGCTCAGCAACCGCTGGTCGAACGGATATGCCAAGAGGAACATCAGGCCGAAACTCGACCATGCGATGGACGCCATATAGTTCACGCGCAGCGCCCACTCACCCAGCTTCACATCATTGCCCTGCTGATGCCGCGCGTGCACAATGCGGAAGAATTTGCCGATGATCAGCAGACCGCCATTCGCCCAACGCCGCCGCTGCACCACCAACGAACCGAAATCAGGCGGGGTGGCACTATAGCTCAACCGCTCCGGATAGTTGACCAAATGCCAGCCGAAATAACCCAAATCGATACTGGATTCGGTGTCTTCGATCACCGTGCGATCCTGAATATACGTTTTCACCGTGCGCGTGCCCTCAGTCGACACCACGCAGATATCGTCGAGCGCGGCCTTGCGGATCACCGCGTTCGCACCTACCCAGAACGTGGCGTCATAGTAGGTCATGCCCTGATGCAGCATGTGCTGAATGTCGGTGGTGGCGGCCGCGATGCGTTCGATTCGCGTCGGCGCGCCACGATACGAGGAATACGGGGTTTGGATCACGGCCACGCGCTCATTGCCGGGCTGTTCCATCTGGTACACCAAGCGCAGGCAGTAGTCGCGCAACAGCATGGAATCGGCGTCCAACGTCAGCACGTATTCGGAATTGCGCATCACGAAATCGGGAGATTCTCCCTCGCGCACGTCACGCAGAATCACCCCGTCCGACGTTTCCACGCGCTTGAGCGAGTGCCCCATCAATCCGATGAACGAATTCAGATTCATGGCTTTGTTGCCTTCACGGGAGGTCGACGCATACAGCTTGCGTTCGAACGACATCCTTTTGCGGTGAAAATGCGTACCAAAACGTTCGTACAGTTGCAGAATGCGATTCGCGTCGACATGCTGCTGCAGGGTGATCGATTCGTTCAACGCCTGTTCCGTCAAACGCAGGTCGCGTGCAAGACCGCGCAATACCTGGTCGCAGAAAGAAATCGTCGGTATGATCTTCGACCAGCCATGTGTCGGCCTTATGCTCCAACCATTGCGCGGCCGCACGATAGTCTTCCGCACAGCGTGCGACCACACTACGCCTTGCGTCCATCTGATCGGCGAGCGCCGCAACGGTTTCGTCGCGCGCTTTGGTGAAACGTTCCGCAGGTGCCGCCAATTCGGCCAATACTTTCGGCATGAGTTCGCGGCTTGCTTTGAGAATCGCTCGCGCTTCGTCATTGTTAGGATGCGGAGGATCGTCGATTAGGAGTACGACTGCAAGGTCGGGAAATTCCTGCAATGCCGCCGACCAGATCGTTTTTTCGACGACTTTCGGCTGTTCCACGTACGAAGGAATCAGCACTGTGATTCCCTTATCGTAGTTGTGTGCGAAATGGTCGTCGAGCATCGCCCGAGGCACGCGTCATGCCGGATGAAACGGTATAGCGCCCCTTGCCGTGTGGTCAAGTAGACGAGCGCGCTGAAAATCAGCGTGGTCACAATCGTCATGTACAGCACGCCTTCAACCACGAAACGTAACGTGAGTGAAGGATTGTTGACGAACAACGACAGAATCATCGTGATCATGTAGATCAGCCATGAAACAACCGTGCAGATGATGGCAACGTAACCACGCACAACGCGCGTTGGCGAAGGCTTGGCATGCATGATCGCAAGCGGTTGCGTGGAGGTTTCAGCACCCCACTGGTGCCTGCGGTCATCGCCGTCAAAATCCCCTATTTTTGCCACCATATACCCCTTTGCCTTATCAGCGCTGCCTCACCTGCATAAACCATACATCACTGTTGAAATCGTCGTACTAGCCACAGACTACACTCCCTAACTGTAAGCGAGATATAAGAAAAACAGCGCACGAGAGGAAAGCTTAATCCCCCGTAAAATCCCCCGCATATGCACTGAAGCCCAGCGGGACACAGCCTGCTAGACGCCCCAATGTCCCCATCAGCATTGGTGACCTGACGATTTCGAAAGGGAATGATGAAACCCCTGTTTCCAGGAAGACGATTTTCCTTCCTCCGACTGTTCATAGCGATACTGTGCATCGCGCTCGTCGCGGCCGGCACATGGTCGTGGATCACGTTCACGCGAACGGCGGCTAAGAAATTGCCGGAACCTTGGTTCGGCGGCTATGTGGACGTGACCGCAACACCCTCATACGAGTTCGAATCCAAGGTAGGCAACGTCTACCGGAATGTGATTCTCGGATTCGTCACCGCCGGCGACGGCTGCCAGCCAAGCTGGGGCGGCTACTACACGCTCGACGAAGCGGCCTCCACGCTCGATCTCGACAGCCGTATCGCGCAAACCTACAAAACCGATCGCACGGTAACCGTCAGCTTCGGCGGGCAGAACGGCACCGAACTTGCCAGCGCATGTTCCGACGTCGATTCCCTTGCCGACGCATACCAGCAGGTGATCGACCGCTATCACATCACCTCGCTCGACTTCGACATCGAAAACTCGAATCTCGACGGGTACAGCGAAACCGCAACCCGGCGAGCGCAAGCCGTGGCAAAACTCATCGCCAACGAAAAAAGCCAAAAACAAAGGGAAAGACGATACCAGTCACGATCTGATCATCAGTTTGACGCTTCCAGCCGACGCGAAAGGTCTTACAACGCAAGGAATGCAAACCGTGAACGCGTTTCTGGATGCCGGCGTGACGCTATCCACCGTAAATCTCATGACCATGGATTTCAACGTGGCGTCCACGTCGATCACGCAATCCACGCTGATCAAAAGTTCGCTGAACGCGGCCCACGCGCAATACAAAAACGTTGCTGTACAGTCGCGGCAAACTCTTCAGCGACCATCAGATCTGGGAGCTGTTGGGAGCCACCGTGCTCATCGGCCAGAACGATACCAAAAACGAGTATTTCACGCTCGACAATGCGCGCGAAATCAACACGTTCGCACTGGAAACAAGCCTGGGCCACTTAAGCATGTGGTCGCTGAACCGCGACCAGCAATGCGGCGAAAACTATACGAACACCAACA
>ENA-OQCD01000108-OQCD01000108.1-human-gut-metagenome-genome-assembly--contig:-NODE-108-length-20179-cov-2.402803_pt1 | contig 20179 bp, 33 predicted proteins | sample MGYA00242755_ERZ504571 | MGnify/ENA primary metagenome ERZ504571 (study PRJEB26092, sample SAMD00036274) | human gut metagenome | host: Homo sapiens | study: EMG produced TPA metagenomics assembly of...
AGTGGGAGGATGAAGAAGATTCTCTGTTGCCTGATTTAAAAAGAGTTTGATAACTTCGTGGTTTTCGCCAATCCGAAAGGTCTGTTGATCGGTCCTGATGTGGCCCCATATTTTGCGGACAAACGCAACCCGCTCTACAATGCTGAACTGGCAGAAGAGGAAGCATACGAGCTGTTTTGTGAAGAAGGTTTGTGCCCGTTTGATTTGTTGAAATATGGAATGGAACATGAGCTGTTATCGGAAGCACAGTTCCCGTTTGAGAATGGAAAGGAACTGTTGCAGGAAAACTGGGATTTTGTGGCTCGCTGGTTTTTGGGCGAATATTACGAAGGAGAATAAGAATCAGATAATAAGTACTGTTTATATAAGTGTTGTCTATGCCAATCAAAAAAAGTAACAATCCCTTTCGTCGGAAAGACAAAGTCCGCAGCCGGTAAAAAGAAGACAACCGGAAAACGGGTTGGAAAATCAAAACGGGAAAAGGCTAATAATCAATTGAATAGAAGGGTAAAATAAGGATGTGGAGGATACGCCGTTTTTGCTTACCAGGCTACGCCGTTTTATGATGGCAGACTACGCCTTTTCTCCATACCAGGAAACGCCTTTTCTTCCGCGCAGAGAATAAAGAGGCTTATTATACATTTGACGGGAATAGTTGTCGTTTATGAAAAATAACAACTATTCCGTCTATTTTATTATTAACCAATGGCTTTTTCTGGTGGATGGCTTTCCTTTTACTAATCGGTAATTTCTTCCTGTGCTTTCCGTTCTTTCTTCTTATTGATGAATCCGATTTTCAGGTTGGCTTCCTCTTGTTCTTTTTTAATCTGTTCCATGGCCGAGAGGATTTGTGCTAATTCGTAAACACCTGCTGCGGCCTGGCGGTCGGTTGGACTCATTGTCGTTTTTATAGGTGCGGTCGCCTATATATTCCACACGGATATTTTTGTCTTTATTGAGATTCAGGAATTCGATCACATTTCCGTCTTCCAACTGGAACAGGTATTTCCTGGTTCCGTCGATTTTTGAAATCCTCACATCTGCCTGGCTGAGTGCTGTGATCGGATAAACCGACAGTTTCTCGCGGAGGCTTTTGGAAAGATTTGTCATTTCATCCCAGGAGGTAACCAGTTGCTGATGAAGCCATGCATAGATCTGCTTTGCGCGGAAAGCTTTTCGCCAATCTCTGTCATCAGATTTTTCAGTTCCTCCATTGTCATGGATTTTATATCTGTCATTTTTATTATTTCCTTCTGAATCTGGCAATAAAGAATCCGTCTGTCTTATGTATCCCCGGCAGAAGCTGCAGATACCCGAGTTTTGTGGATTTGCAGTGAAGTTCTTCCGGAATATACGGGTCCAGACTTTCCAGTCGAAACGGATAGTTCTTTAAAACCATAATACATTTTCTTCGTTTCCTCACGGGCAATGGTACAGGTGCTGAAGATCAGTGTTCCATCCGGCTTCACATATTTCGCCGCCTTATCCAGGATCATTCTCTGGAGCATTACAATTTCTTCCTGTTTCTGTGGTGTTGCCCGATATTTGATCTCCGGCTTCTTACCGATAACTCCATATCCGGAGCAGGGTACATCTGCGATAACGATATCCGCTGCCTGCTCGGAATCCGGATCATATACGGTCGCATCCTGAACCTTCGCATCTACATTGATCACACCGGTTCTGTGGATATTCTCCTTGATAAGGTCTGCCTTATACTGGCTTACATCCCTTGCATCCACATTTCCATAATCACCCATTTTATCGGCAGCATGAATACTTTTTCCACCCGGCGCCGCACACATATCGATAATGTAATCGCCCTTTTTTCGGACTGGCTGCCTCTGCCACCAGCATGGAGCTGATATCCTGCACAAGGATCTTTCCCTGGAGGAATGCATCCAGTGTCAGGATATGATTGTAATCCGAAATCTTCAGGGCATACGGAAGGTATGGTGCCTGCTGTACTGTCACTCCCTGTGCTTTCAGGCTTGTAACAATCTCCTTAAGAGAAGCCTTATGCGTCCGGCACCGCACAGTGATCGGTCTTTCTGTCAGAAAATCTTCCAGGATCTTCTCGGTTGTCTTCACACCGTAGGCAGCTTTCCATTTTTCTACAAGATATTCCGGCATGGAATATTTCACAGAGAGATAACGTACCTCGTCTTCCTCTCTGGATGGAAGTTCCAGTTTTCCTATTTCCCTGGCAATCGTGCGAAGTACACCGTTAACAAAAAAGGTTTCAGATTATAAAAAGCCTTTTTCTCTGTGCCAGCTTTACAGCCTCATTGCACACAGCACTGTCCGGAACACTGTCCATAAAATTTCAGCTGATATACCGCACTTCTTTAAAAATCTCACGGATCTGTGGTTTCATCTTATTTACAGGAACCTTGGAAAAAGAATCGATCACATAATCAATGTAGATCCTGTATTCCAGGGTTCCCTCACATACTCTCGTTATAAAACTACGTTCCTGTTTTGGAAGGAACTGATATTTGGAAAGGGCATTGCGGATCGCAATGTGGCTGTGCTCGCCTTCCTCCTCAATCTCCAGCAGGATCTCAAGAATCAGTTCTCTTGTATTTACTCCGCTGTTAATCACGATCTCTACCTCCTGCAAGGATAATCAGTCTCAGAAGCTGTAAAATCGATGCTGCCAGAGCTGCCACATAAGTAAGCGCTGCCGCTGTCAGTACTTTTCTTGCTCCTTTTTTTTCATCTGTACCAAACATCCCGGTACTTTCCAGCATTTTCAGCGCTCTGGAAGACGCATTGACCCTCAACCGGCAAAGTTACCAGCTGAAAAAGTACTGCCAGTGAAAACAGAACAATTCCCAAAGTCACCAGAGGACGGATGGAAAAGATCAGTCCCGCAATAAAACAGCGGCCAGGAAAGCTGTGAGCCGATATTGGCTGCCGGTACAATGGCAGATCGGATGTTCAGAGGCGCATAATTGATGGCATCCTGGATCGCATGTCCGCATTCATGGGCTGCCACGCCTACTGCTGCCAGTGAATTTCTTCCATAAATATCCTCAGAAAGGGAAACTGTTTTTTGTTCTTGGATCATAGTGATCGGTCAGGCTTCCCCTGATCGGAACCACCTGCACATCCGTGATACCTGCTGCCCTTAAGATCCTCTGTGCAGCTTCCGCGCCAGTGATCCCGGAATGATTCCGAATCTTTTTATAAACAGCAAACGTACTGTGCAGTTTCGCGGATGCAACCAGAGAAAGCAGCATTCCGATCACAAGCAGCAGAACCGTGGGGTCCATCCCCCAGCCATAATAACCATATCCGTACATCGCTTATCACTCCCTGGAATCTTTAAACATGTCTCCTGGTTTCAACTGATAGCCCCGCAGAAAAGCATCTACTTCCATCCGTTTCTTGCCTTCCAGCTGTACTTCATGAAGTACCAGCACATTCTGTCCGCAGGCTACCTGAATTCCTTCTTTATCTGCGGCAAGTACAGTTCCCGGTACTTTCCCGGCCTGCGTTTCAGTACAGAAGCCTTCCAGACCTTCAGCGTTTTTCCATTGATAAAGGTAAAAGCGCACTCGGCCACGGGTTGAGGCCTCTTACCAGCCGCTCCAGTTCTTCGCACTTTTTCCAAAATCCAGAAGTCCCATTTTTTGGAGATCATGGCTGCATATGGTGTCGGGCTTCTTCCGGCTGTTTTTCGCGGGTGGCAGTTCCGTCAAAAATAGACGGCAGTGTCTGTACCAGAAGCTCTGCTCCTGCCACAGCAAGCTTATCAAACAGGCTTCCTCCTGTCTCATCCTCTGAAAGTGGCACTACGATCCTGGAAATCATATCCCCGGTATCCAGGCCGGTTCCCATCTGCATGATAGTAACGCCGGATTCTTTTTCTCCGTCGATCACAGCCTGTTGGATCGGCGCTGCTCCACGGTACTTCGGAAGAAGGGATGCATGGATATTGATACATCCGAATTTCGGCATATCAAGGATACTCTTTGGAATGATCTGTCCAAATGCCGCTACAACGATAATATCCGGTGCAAGACTTTTAAGCTTCTCCACAAACTCCGGATCTCTTACTTTTACCGGCTGCAGTACCGGAATCTCATGTTTCAGTGCTTCTTCTTTTACAGGGGTAGGCATCATGGTCTTACCTCTGCCCTTAGGTTTGTCCGGCTGTGTGATCACTGCCTCGACCTCATATCCGTTCTCTACCAGCGCCGCAAGCGGTGCCACCGCAAAGTCCGGAGTTCCCATATAAACAATTTTCATATTATCCCGCCTTTAGTCTTCTTCATCATAAGTTACCTTGTGAAGTTCTCCCTCCACAAGTTCTGTATACATTTTTCCGTCAAGATGGTCGATCTCATGGCAGAACGCTCTCGCAAGAAGTCCCTCACCCTCAAGGATCTGCTCTTCCATGTTGACGTCAAGTGCTTTTACTTTCACGTAGTTCGGACGTGTAACCTGTCCTGCCATTCCAGGAACACTTAAGCATCCCTCATCACCGGTCTGCTCACCGCTGGTCTCAAGGATCTCCGGATTGATCAAGACAATCGGGCCTTCCCCTACATCAATTACAACAATACGTTTCAGGATTCCCACCTGTGGTGCCGCAAGGCCTACGCCCATTGCATCATACATGGTATCCAGCATATCTGTAATCAGTTCTCCGATCCTTGGTGTCATTTTGTCCACTGTGCGGGATTTTTTTGTCAGTACAGAATCACCCTGTACACGAATTGTTCTAAGTGCCATTTTTTCTTCTCCTTTAACTCATCTGCAGCGATTTCCTTTCTTTATGAAATCGTTACATCATATCATTATTGTATTATATATCTTCCGGAATCCGGAATTTATCTCTATATATTTCTCCAGCTTTTCTCTGACTGCTGTGAGAAAACGTATATCTGTGTGCTTCAGATGGAGCACCTGGCGGTAAACATCTTTTACTTTTCCTACCGATGCAGACGCAGGGCCGATCATGTGAAGCTCCTCTTTTCGGACTTACCCTGCGGATAAAAAAACTTTCTATATAATACATGGCTTTTTTTGAGAAGTTCCTCATCCTGGCAGCGCCAAAAAACTGTCATCATATGAGCTGCCGGCGGATAATCCAGAAGCATCCGGTACATCATCTCTTCTTTATAAAATTTCTCATAGTCCTGAATGGCTGCTGCCTGAATACTGTAGTGCTCCGGCTGATACGTCTGTATCACCGCATGCCCCGCCTTATTTCCTCTGCCGGAACGCCCAACCGCCTGGGTAAGGAGCTGAAATGTCCGTTCCCCGCAGTGATAATCATCCATGTTCAGTGAAAGATCTGCAGCGATCACACCTACCAGCGTCACATCCGGGAAATCATGTCCTTTAACGATCATCTGCGTTCCCACCAGAATGTCCGCCTCATGTCTGGCAAAAGCTGCCAGGATCTTCTCATAACTGTCTTTTGTCCTTGTGGTATCAAAATCCATTCGAGGCACGGGCTTCGGGAAATTCTTTTTCCAGGACTTTCTCGATCTGCTGGGTTCCGGCTTTAAATCCACCGATATGCGGAGAACCACAGGAAGGACAGGATTCTGGTTTCGCAATTTCATATCCACAGTAATGGCAGACCAGACGGTTGCCATTATGTTCACTTAAAGACACATCACAGTGCGGACATTTCATCACGTGCCCACATGCCCTGCAGGAAACAAAACCTGCATAACCCCGCCGGTTCAGAAACAGCATAACCTGTTCCCTGTTCTTAAGTGCATGATCCATCTGCTGTTTCAGTTCCATACTCAGCACGGAACGGTTCACTTTTTTTAATTCTTCCCGCAAATCAACAATTGATACCTGGGGAAGCGGCCGTTCTTCATAACGGGCGTTTAATCGTACCAGAAGATATTCTCCGTCACAGGCATGACTGTAAGCCTCCAGTGACGGTGTTGCAGATCCCAGAACAATACGGGCATGTTCCATGCCTGCTCTCTGAATGGCTGTTTCCCTGGCATGATACCTTGGTGTATTTTCACTTTTATAGGTGGGTTCATGTTCTTCATCGATAACGATCAGTCCCAGATTGGAAAACGGGGTGAACAGCGCAGATCTGGGTCCCACCATCACCTGCACCTCGCCACGTTTTCGCTCTTTTGAACTGGTCATAACGTTCTCCCTGGGAAAGTCTGGAATTCAGGACAGAAACTTTATCTCCAAACATGGCATAAAAACGCCGGACTGTCTGATAGGTAAGTGCAATTTCCGGAATCAGCACAATGGCCTGTTTTCCCTCTTCCAGTACTTCCTGGATCAGCCTCATGTAAACCTGCGTCTTCCGCTCCGGTCACTCCAAAAAGAAGTGCAGGTCTCGGTTCCGGTTTCTGCCATTCCTGAAAAATCTCTGCAACGGCTTCCTGCTGTTCCTGATTCAGAGAAAGTTCCCCCGTCCTCTTTTACCAGTCCACTGTTTTTCGGAATGCGGTACATTTCCTGACTTTCAATCTTTATAAGGCCCTTTTTTTCAAAAAAATCCAGGACAGAAATACTGGCTCCAAGCTCTTTTGACGCATAGGTATAATCCAAACTTCCTGCCTCCAGAATTGCCCTCAGAAATCTTTCACGAGCTTTAAGCGACTGCCTTCCAGTTTCTTCCCAGAAGCTTCTGTGCACGCGCTTTCTCCCCGGTAAAAAAGATCAGCTTTTTTTTCTTTGGCTCTTACTTTATCTTTTACAGGAAGTACTGTTTTCAGTGCCTGGATCATGGTAGAACCATACGTTTCTTTCATCCATGCCGCAAGTGCGATCAGTCTGGATTCCGTTGTTTCACTGTCCGTGGACACTCCCTGGATTTCCTTCGTCTTCGAGGCATCATATTTGGCTTCTGTAGAAGTTCCGATCACATAACCCTTTCGGAGTATATTTCCCTTCCCGAACGGTACAGTAACCACAACGCCTGGTTTTATGGCCGGTTCCAGTTCTTCCGGAATGCGGTACTGAAAATCCCGGTCAACTTTCTCATGAGAAATGTCAATGATCACATCTGCATAGACCATCCGATTACGCTTTCCGATCTTCTTCCAGGATTTCCCGGATCAGAACTCTCTCATCCATCGGATATTTCTTACCCTTGATCTCCTGGTAATCCTCATGTCCTTTTCCTGCGAGGACAATGATATCTCCCGGTTCTCCATGATGGATCGCATAGGCAATAGCCTCCTTACGGTCAGGGATCTCTACATATTTACCATCGGTTTTCGCCATTCCGATCTTGATATCATCGATGATGGCCTGAGGATCTTCATCACGTGGATTATCAGAAGTGATGATCGTGAGATCTGCCATCTTGCCGGAAACCTCACCCATCTCATAGCGGCGGAGCTTGGAGCGGTTTCCCCCACATCCAAACAGGCATACCAGTCTGTGCGGGTTATATTCCTTCAATGTTCCAAGAAGGCTCTCAAGCGCCATGGCATTGTGCGCATAATCGATCATCAGCGTAAATTCGTCGGATACCTTGATCATCTCAATACGACCTTTCACCTTGGCTACTTTCAGCGCTTTGATGATATTCTCTTCAGATACTTTGAAATGACGGCAGATGGCGATGGCTGTCAGGGAATTGTAAATACTGAATTTGCCAGGAATATCGATCTCCACCGGAAAATCAAGAAGTCCCTTTACATGGTAGGAAATTCCAAGATATCCTTTTCTTCCCACCAGTTTCGCATCTTCTGCACGGAGATCCGCTTTTTCAGAAAATCCGTATGTCTCAAGCTCACAGGTATGGCCATCGATAATACGTTCAAAATGTTCATCATCACGGTTTACGATACCAACCTTACATTGTTTCAGAAGCATGGATTTACAGTGAAGATAATCATCGAAATCTTTATGTTCATTCGGTCCGATATGATCTGGCTCAATATTTGTGAAAATTCCAAAATCAAAGACAAATCCCTGGGTTCTGTGGAGCATCAGTCCCTGTGAAGAAACCTCCATAACTACCGCGTCGCAGCCCGCTTCAACCATATCATGGAAATATTTCTGAACCATATACGATTCCGGTGTTGTATTGGCTGCCGGGATATGTTTCTCTCCAATAATGGCTTCGATCGTTCCGATCAGGCCAACCTTATATCCTGCATTTTCAAGGATAGACTTCACCATGTAAGTGGTGGTTGTCTTACCCTTGGTTCCCGTGATTCCGATCGTTTTCAGTTTCTTCGCCGGATGTCCGAACCATGCTGCGGAAATAAACGCCATGGCATAACGGGTATCTTCCACCTGGATCACAGTTACATCTGCCGGAGCTTCCACCGGTTCTTCTACGATGAGAGTTTTTGCACCTTTTGCCACAACATCCGGCACGAATTTATGGCCATCCACAACTGCGCCTCTGATGCAGATAAAAAGACTTCCCTCTTCTACTTTACGGGAATCATACACAACAGAAGAAACTTCCTGGTCTGTATTTCCCTGAAGGCATTTGTATTCAAGATGTTCTAATAAGGATAAAAGTTTCATTTTTTCTCCTCCATTTTCCCTTTTTCCGGCTGCCAGATGACAGTCAGGATACGGGAAGGCATACTGTTCTTATTTTGTGTACATACCATATAGAATAGCACACCTGCCCCCTGTTTTCAACGTTTCTTTACGCCAGGACACTCCCTGTAAAAAGCCCGTTTATTATTGTTTTCACCAGAACACGCAATGTCATTTTCCGCCATAGATCCGGGCATATTTTCTTCGCAGCCAGAGAACTCCCATCCCCGTCACCCCAGCACTCACTGCCAGCAGTACAAACAGCGACGCTCCGTATTGTCGCCCGTCTGTGGATGAGAAGATGCTGCCCTTGCCATTTCTTCCTGTCCGGAAGAAGGATCTCCTCCTGTCTTTTCCTCAGGGCTTTCTTCTGGTGTCGGTGTCTCGTTTCCTTCTACTGTGATCTCGGCGGATGCCTCCATCTGTTTCTCACCGGTTTCCTGGCTTGTGACGGTTACCTTGTTAAAAAGCTTCTGATTTACCGTTTTTTCCGGGATCTTCACCTCTGCCTGAAGGGATACTGCTTCCCCTGGCGCTATTTTTTCGATCAGAGCTTTGGTTTTCGTACTGTTTAATGTAATCCCTTCCTGTTCCACAAAACGAGCCTCAATCCCCTCTGCCTGAAAAACGTTCTGTCCCCACAACAGAATGAAGTGTTTTTTCCCCGGTATTGATGATGCAGATCTGATAAGTGACTGTTTCTCCTGGCATTGCAGTCTCTCTGTCCGCTGTTTTCTTTACAGAAAAATCTGCTTTCAGCGGCTGCAGCGGACTGACCATCTGCGCTTTCCGAAAAATCATCTCCTCCGGCCGTCCCTTTACTTTCGCACCTGCTTCTACTTTATGTTCCAGATCTTTTTTCCTGTTCATTTAAAAGCGGTGCCAGAATATAAAAACTCCGCTTCTCGCCGGCTTTCAGCTCTGCCACCTCTGCATCTGCACCTTCTCCGTCAAGTCCCTCAGCCTCCTCCCACTGCTGTGTGATCTTCGGGCAGGAAAAGCTGCTGGTCATTTGTATATCGATCAGATCCACATCGCCGGTATTAGCAAGGTCCACACGGTAGCGGATGGTCTTCCCTGCTTTCATTTCTTCCGTCTCTGAAGTCAGAGAAAGTGTCATATCTGCTTTTTTCTGTGTCTGCATCCGCAGAAGGCGAAATTTCCTCCGGTTCTTCTTCCGGCATTTCCTCAGGTTCTTCCGCATCTTCCGTATCTTCGGACATATCTTCCTCCATATCCATATCTTCCTCTTCAACACCTTCCAAAGGCAGTGCAGCACTTTCTACATTTTCTCCTCCGGTCTCCGTTCTCTCCTGTGTGCTCTCACTCTCTTCCTCCGGCGCTTCATTCTCTTTGCATACTGTTTCCCCGGATGCCAGCTCCTCCATGTGCTCATATCCATCCTCCTTTCCCGGTCATCTGACAATTCCTGTCCCGACTGAAGTTCAGAATCCGCAGCCATTCCCGGTTGAACACTTCCAAACAGCACAGTTCCGGCCACTGCAGCCGCAACTGTGATCTGCTTTATCTGTTTCCATATTCTGTTTTTCATTTCAATTCTCCATTTCTGCCTGTTATGGCATTATCTTTTACACATTCACTTTTAACAGAAGCTTACTTTTCCACAGACAAAGGCATCCCTCCCCGGAAAAACGGTGCATAACCGTCGGCAAAACAATATTTATCAGTAAAAATAGGATTTCTGCATCGAACTGATGCGTGAATATATTCCGCAGAACACGGACTTAAGACTCTTCCAATGTAGCACATTCCTCAATCAGGTGCAACCAGATATAAAAATTATAAAGTTTGTTTAAACTTTCTTTATAAATTTTCGATTTCTTTTAGATTACCGACATAATTTAAACATATTTCCTCTATATAATAGGTCTTGGATAGATGAAAAACCACTCTCTATCTCCCCCCTCAAAAAATAGTAGGAAATGAACCGCCTGACCGAATCAGGCGGTTTTTCCTTGTCTGAAAATTCACGGCCTGACAACTATCTGTAAACCGTATTCATCTAAAATTCTATTGCATTTCCAACATAGGTCTTTTATAATAAAATATAATACTCGTTACTATTGAACAGTAACCAATTTTAAAGAGAAATGAGGTATTTCCTATGAGCGAAAAAACTGTAGTAGTTGCATTAGGCCACCGAGCACTTGGTACCACACTTCCTGAGCAGAAAACAGCCGCCCGACTTGCAGCCAAGCAATCGCAGACCTAGTTGAAGAGGGAACCCGCGTGGTAATCTCCCACAGCAACGGTCCGCAGGTAGGGATGATCCACACCGCAATGAATGAATTCGGCAAGGCACATCCTGATTATACATTTGCACCAATGTCCGTATGTTCTGCCATGAGCCAGGGTTATATCGCTATGACCTTCAGAACGCCATTCGTGCGGAACTTATTTCCAGAGGAATCTATAAACCTGTCAGCACCATTCTCACACAGGTTGTCATTGATCCATATGATGAAGCATTTTCCGAACCGGAGAAGATCATCGGTCGTGTCCTGAATGCAGAAGAAGCAGAAGCCGAGGAAGAAAAAGGAAACTTCGTCACAAAAGTAGGGGAAGGACAGTACAGAAGAATCCTTGCAGCACCGAAGCCACAGAAGATCGTGGAGATCGAGACCGTGAAGGTTCTTTCCCAGGCAGAGCAGATCGTTATCGCAGCAGGCGGTGGCGGAATCCCGGTTCTTGAGCAGGGTACCCAGCTGAACGGTGCCAGTGCTATCATCGAGAAGGACCGTGCAGCAGGACTTCTTGCAGAGGAACTGAACGCAGATACTCTGATGATCCTTACAAGTGTTGAGAAGGTAAGCCTTAACCACAACACCGATCAGGAATCTTATCTGGATACCATCTCCACAGAAGATGCGAAGAAATACATTGCAGACGATCAGTTCGCTGCAGGCTCCATGCTTCCGAAGATAGAAGCAGGTGTTTCCTTCGTTGAAAAAGGCCCCGGACGCCGTACCATCATCACCGATATGGCTCACGCCAAAGACGGATACTGTGAGAAAACAGGAACCATCATTAAATAATTATCTATAAACACAGAATATAAAGTGAAATATAAATATCCACTTTGCCATGACAATATCCCGCAGAGAACTGCTGATCCTGCCAGCAGCTCTGCGGGATATTTTTTATACCGGAAAACTGGCGCAAAAAAACACAGATACAGCGCATAATGCCATATCTGTGTATTTTTATAATCTATGTCTTAATCTGTATCCGTTCAGACAGGCATCAAAAATCCATACTTTACTGCCTGGCTCCGCATCAGAGAACGGTTCCTCTGCCAATCTGTCCGGCCATTTTACATGGATTTTCGCTCAGCGATCTCCGCCATCTTCGCCTCATTCAGACGGGTATCTCCATGAACACGGCTGTAGGAAAGATATCCGTTCATACGGTCGATCTTCGTCAGGTTTCTGGAACCGCAGACCGGACACACATCCATCTCCAGCTCCTCGTGACCACAATCATCACAGTATGCGAGAGAAAGGTTCACGCCCTCATAATACCCCAGATCCATGGCTCTACGGATCAATGTACGGATGGCTTCTTTATTGTAGCCGATCGGATAACGTACATACTGGATCTTACCGCCATTGCAAAGCTCCCAGAAACGACCCTCCAGATCCTGTTTCTCGATCGGGGTTACATCCTCGGTTACATGGCAGTGGAAACTGTTGCTCACATATGGTCTGTCAGAAACACCCTCAATGATTCCGTACATCTTACGGAACTGTTCTACCTGAAGGCCGCAGAGACTCTCTGCCGGTGTTCCGTAGATTGCGTAAAGATAGCCATCTTCCTTCTTGTACTGATTTACCTTGTCATTGATATATTTCAGGACTTCCAGAGCAAAGGCACCATCCTCTGCAATGGATTTGCCATTGTAAAGCTCCTGCAGCTCGTTGAGTGCTGTGATACCAAAAGAAGCCGTCATCGGTTTCAGGATCTTGCCGATTTTTTCATTCGGTTTCAGATGTCCGCCGTAGAAACCACCCTCACAGTACGCAAGAGGATTGGTAGACGCACGCATCTGTCCCAGATACTCATACGTACGGATATGCAGATTACGGATCATTTCCAGATAGAAATCCAGAACTTCATAGAATCTCTGCTCTCCGCCCTGGCCTTGGCAAGGATCATCGGAAGATGAAGGCTTACCGCACCGATGTTAAAACGGCCCACAAAAACAGGCGTATCATTCTCATCTGCCGGTTCCATGCCGCCACGCTCATACCACGGACTTAAAAAAGCACGGCATCCCATCGGGCTGATGACTTTTTTTTGTATTTCTTGTACATGCTGGAAATATAGCCTGCTCCGGACATGGACAGCCAGTCCGGATACATGGTCTTGGAGGAGCACTCCACACCAGCCTCAAAAATATCCTCACAGCACTTTCCAGGACCGTGGATCTCTTTGTCATAGAGGAATACGATCTTCGGAAACAGTACCGGTTTCTTATGTCCGGCTTTTCCCTGGCCTCCCTGATGAACTTCAAGGAGAGAAACCGTACACATCTTCTCAAACTGCTCAGTTCCAAGACCAAGTGTTACTGTAACAAACGGATAATCGCCTCTGGAAGAACCAACCGTATTCAGCTTATACTCAATTCCCTGCCATCCCTGGTCATAATCCCTGCGGACTTTGTCAAGGGCATACTCGATCGCACGTTCCTCGCGGCCGCTCCAGCTCTCATCGGAGTATTTCAGAAATTCGGAAATATATTTATCATAGCTCTTCTTCGCATACGGTGCCAGGATCTTATCAACTTCCGGAACGGTAAAACCACCGTACTGCTGCGCCGCTGTGCTGAGGATGATATCGCCCATAACATCAAAGGCTGTGTCCAGAGTCTTCGGCTCATTATACCAGACATTACCCATCTCAAAACCGCCGCTTAAAACAGCTGCCACATCAAACAGACAGCAGTTCATAGTATCCAGACGTGCAGACTGATCATGAATATAAATATAACCGTCCTTACATGCCTGAAGCTCATTACGGTTCATAAAGAACTTCCGGTAAAGCTCCTTGTTCAGCTCATTAAAGATCAGGCTTCTCTTGGTTGCAACAAGCGCACTGTCTGTATTGGCATTGCTCTTATCACCGATGTAGCGGATGGCCTGGCTCTTGGTGTAAACGTCATCCATCATGTGGATGAAATCCAGCTTGTAATTCCGGTAATCGCGGTAGCTCTTGGCAACTGCAGGATTCACCCGCTCCAGTGCACCCTCCACGATGTTGTGCATCTCCTGGATCTCGATCTCATTTTTCCCAAGGGAATCCGCATGCTCCTGAGCAAAACGGCAGATAAAATCCTTCTCCTCATCGGAAAAAGTATAAAGGATACGCTCTGCTGATTTATTTACGGCAGCCACGATTTTCTGAGGATTAAACTCCTCTCTTGTTCCGTCTTTCTTAATCACATATAACATGACTCATCTCTCCCGAATACTATATATAGTATTGTTATTCTCTATATCTTGGTTTTTTTTCTATATATTGTGCTAGGCATGAGTATACCACAGCTGGGAGGAAAAGAAAAGGGGTATTTCTGTATACAAGAAAATACAGACTCTTAGCACCGCATGATCTCACTGCGGAAATATTCTTACAAATTCATTCTGATCCATTCTACGATAAAATCCCATAACTGGGGAAACAAAGCAACCAGTGCCACTATAAGCCATATGATCCAGCTTATACTGTTTCTTTTCCGTCCTTCGTTCTGCTGCTTTTTCCCCTGGTTTGAAACTTCTGTACGGTTCCTGTCTGCCGTTGTTTTATTCATGGTGTTACCTGCCGGTACGGTCTTCCTTACAGTTGCAGCTGCATTTCCTGTATTTCGATTTCCATTTGGATTCCGGTTCGCACCTGCATTCCGGCCTGTATTCATATTCCGGCCCGTATTCATATTCTGCCTGCATTCGTATTCCGGCCCATATTTGTACTCCGGTTCACTCTGCCGCCGCGCTGTGCTGTTTTGTCCACAGTTTGTCCATACTGTCGCATCATATCCCGCACTTTTTGCGGAAGCATGCCTGTAATGTACATCCCGGGGTTCATTAAGATGGTAGAGTATTTCATCATTTCTGTAAGGCATCCCGCACAGCGAACACCTGCCATTTACAACCCTGCCGCCACAAACCTGACACTTCTCACCTGCCATAAACTCCCTCCATTCTGTCCGTTAAAACGGACATTCACATTTCTTTTTATCAATCGGACATTCGCATTCTTTCCTGCTGTATGTCCCTGAATGCGATCGCTTCACAATTTACATTCAGTATATCATATCACGCTCTCAATACCCAGTATTTTTCCCTGGTCCGGGACCGGACTTCACATCTCCTTATATTGCCACCCTGGCCATTTTCTGCTATAATACCCCACAGAGCAATAAGCCCAAAAATCATCAGGAGGAGCCGATAATGAACACAATCACAATCCCCGCAACCTATCATGCAGACCTCAACCTCCATGACACACAGATTGCGATCAAAACAGTAAAAGATTTCTTCCAGCAGACACTCTCCCAGAAGCTTAATCTTCTCCGAGTATCCGCTCCAACATTTGTAGCACCGGAATCCGGCCTTAATGACAACCTTAACGGTGTAGAACGCCCGGTAAGCTTTGATATCAAGGCTATCGAAGGCAGCAACGCCGAGATCGTACACTCCCTTGCGAAATGGAAACGCTACGCTCTGAAAAAATATGGTTTTTCTCACGGTGAAGGCCTCTACACAGATATGGTAGCGATCCGCCGCGATGAAGATCTGGACAATATCCACTCTGTTTACGTAGACCAGTGGGACTGGGAAAAGATCATCTCTAAGGAAGAGCGCACTATGGAAACTCTCAAGGAGACCGTACGCACCATCTACAGTGTCCTTCGTAAAACTGAGAAATACATGGCTGTACAGTACGACTACATCGAAGAAATCCTTCCGAAAGACATCTTCTTCATCACAACACAGGAGCTTCTTGACATGTATCCGGACTGCACACCAAAGGAACGTGAATACAAGATTGTCCGTGAAAAAGGTGCCGTATTCCTTATGAAAGTCGGAAAAACCCTCACAAACGGAGAGCGCCACGACGGACGTGCCCCGGACTACGATGACTGGGAACTGAACGGTGATATCCTTGTATACTATCCGGTACTTGACATTGCACTTGAGCTTTCCTCCATGGGAATCCGTGTTGACGAGGTTGCGCTTGACCGCCAGCTTACAGAAGCAGGCTGCGATGACAGAAGAGAGCTTCCTTTCCAGAAAGCCATCCTGAACAAAGAGCTTCCGTACACCATCGGTGGTGGTATCGGACAGTCCAGAATCTGTATGTTCTTCCTGCGTAAAGCGCACATCGGAGAAGTACATGTATCTCTCTGGCCAAAAGAAATCACAGATGCTGCAGAGGCACACGGACTTCAGCTTCTCTAAAACATCTTGCAGATTTATTTATAATTTTGCGGAAATGAGGTAATAACGTGAACATTCTGTTTTTTCTGATTCCCAAAAGCGAAGTCGCCTACATCTTCGAAGATGAGACCCTTCGCCAGACCCTTGAAAAAATGGAGCACCGCAAGTACTCCTGCATTCCCATCCTCACCATGGATGGCAAATATCTCGGCACCATCTCAGAAGGCGACCTGCTCTGGGGCATGCGTCGGGCCGACATTCACGATATCAAGGAAACAGAAGGCGTTCCCATCATGGCAATTCCACGCCGTGCCACCTATAAACCGGTCCATGCAGATTCCAATATGGAAGATCTCCTGGATCGCGCCATCAATCAGAACTTCGTGCCGGTTGTGGATGACCAGGGCGCCTTTATCGGAATCATAACCAGAAAATCTATCATCAAATACTGTTACAACGAAATGAAAGCCGCACAGGGCGCTGCTGAGGAATAAACTCAGCCACCAGCGCCAAACAACAAAAACAAGGCTCGGTCGGCATAAAGCGAACATTCTCATTCCGCTTTCCGGGAACCGGAGCCATATTTTATTCAGACAGACATTTTTCACTTCAGGCAACAGTTTTGCAGTTTCTGTGCCATTCTTTATCTGATTCACTCAGACCTTCATCAGATCACTCTCACGATATTCAGCTTCTCATCTGCAAGTACCATATCCGCACGTTTTCCAGGCACAAGAGAACCCACCTCTCCATAGATGCCAATGCTCTTTGCAGGATTTCTGGTAGCTGCAAAAATCGCTGTATGTTCCGGCACGCCCATTGCGATCACGCACTGCATACATTCATAGAGGTTGGTTGCGGAACCGGCAATGGTGCCATCCTCAAGAACTGCTTTACGGTTGTTCATGATAACCTTCTGGCCGCCCAGCTCATAAACACCGTTTTCCATTCCTGCTGCCATCATGGAATCGCTGATCAGTACGATCCGTTCTTCCCCGAACATCCGGAATGTATTTCTTACTACAGCCGGATGAATATGAATCCCGTCTCCGATCATTTCTGCCATACACAGCGGATCATCTGCCGCTGCCGCGATCACACCAGGCGCACGGTGTCCAAGCGGATTCATGGCATTGTACAGATGAGTTACATGATGGGCACCCTTTTCCATGGCTTTTGCCGCACAGTCGTAATCCGCGCCTGTATGGCCGATGGAAATCACCACATCATCTTTAAGTGCTTCAATAAACGCCTCTGCACCTTCCATATTCGGAGCCACAGTCACAACCTTTTATCATTCCGCCGAAGCTTCCTGACATTCCCGGAAAAATCTGATGTCCGGTTTGCGGATATATTCCTCTACATGTGCCCCCTTTTTCGCAGGATCCAAAAACGTCCCTCCATGTTCATGGCCCACGATCCTGGCACAGCTGTCATCCTGCTCCACTTCTGTCGCGGAAGCAAAAATCCGGATCAGCTGTTCCATCGGAAGTGTCATTGATGTAGGACAATAGGAAGTAATTCCATGTGCTTTCTCATACTTGAGGATTTTTTTAAGGCCGGTGGCATCTGCATCTGAAAATCATGTCCCACAGCACCATGGCTGTGAATATCCACAAGTCCCGGCAGAACCTTCAGGCCCGAAGCGTCAATTTCTTCTTTATCAGATACTTCCTCCTCACTGGAAACAATTCTGCCATTTTCCACATAAAGATCCATCTTCCGGTAACTGCCGTCTTCCTGAAAAACATTTCCATTTCGAATAATCATAGTTTTTCCTTCTCCATTGTTTTTTATAAAAGTCCTTTTCACTGATCAGACTCCATATTTCCCCTTTTATCACTTTTCTTTCTGATTGTTCATTATAGCACATTTTTTATCTTAAAATCTGTCATACAGAAAAAAACTGATATTTTCCTCCGGCAATTTTTGTACCAGATATGGAAAATATCAGTTTTCAGTAATTGAAATTTATAAGGTTTTTGAAAGGAACTCACGAAGTCTCTTGTTCTTTGGATTGGCAAAAAAATTCCTTCGGGGAATTCTCCTCCTGGATCTTTCCCTCATCAATGAAAAAGAACTCTGGTTGCAACCTCGCGGGCAAATCCCATCTCATGAGTTACCACAACCATGGTCATACCGGATTTTGCAAGCTCCTTCATCAGTTCCAGAACCTCTCCGACCATCTCCGGATCAAGTGCGGATGTAGGCTCATCAAACAGCATCACATCCGGGTTCATGGCAAGGGATCTTGCAATGGCGATACGCTGCTTCTGTCCACCGGAAAGCATGTCCGGATAAGAATCTGCCTTGTCCGGAAGTCCGACACGCTTGAGAAGCTCCAGAGCTTTTTTCTCTGCTTCTTCTTTGCTCATCAGCTTCAAAGTTACCGGTGCCAGCATGATATTCTCTTTTACGGTTTTATGCGGAAAGAGATTAAACTGCTGGAATACCATTCCGATCTTCTGTCGGTGACGGTTGATATCTACCTTCGGATCTGTGATATCGGTTCCCTCAAAAAGGATTTTTCCCCCGGTTGGCTCCTCAAGAAGATTCAGCGAACGGAGAAATGTGGATTTACCACAGCCGGACGGTCCGATGATGGCTACTACTTCACCGCGACGGATCTGTGTGGTGATCCCGTTAAGGACCTGATTGCTGCCGTAGGCTTTCTGAAGTCCCTGCACGTCAAGAAGTACCTCATTACTTACGCTCATTGTTTCTCAGCCTCCTCTCAAGTCTTCCTACAAGGTATGTAAGGAAACAAACGATCACAAGATAAATTGCCGCTACTGCAAGCAGCGGGAACAGGGCACTGTAGGTCTGGCTTCGGATGATATCTCCGCCACGGGTCAGATCTGTAAGGCCGATGTAACCACTGATGGAGGTCTCCTTCAGAAGTACGATCATCTCATTTCCAAGTGCCGGAAGGATATTCTTTACGGCCTGTGGAAGAATGATCTTGGTCATAGTCTGTGTATAGTTAAGTCCAAGGCTTCGTCCTGCCTCAAACTGTCCCTGATCAATGGACATGATACCGGAACGGACGATCTCTGCCACATATGCTGCGGAGTTCATTCCAAACGCAATGATGGCAACGATCACTTTACCCGGATCTACGGTAGCAAAAATAACATAGTAAACGATCAGCAGCTGTACCATGGTTGGTGTTCCACGGATCACAGTCAGGTAAACTCTGCAGATCACATTAAGGATCTTAAGTTTCCCCGTCTTATCATGTGTGGAACGGACAATGGCAATCAGAAATCCCAGAAAAAACGCCAAGCAGCACCGCAAAGAATGTAATAATGATGGTGTTTTTCAGACCGGATACAATAAACTGCCAGCGGCTGTCGTCCAGAAAATTAAACTGAAACTGTTCAATAAGACTCAAAATTTCCACCCTTTCCAAAACTACAGGTTCCGAAATCCGGAAAAGTCCCCCGGATATCCGAACCTGCGTGTATTTTTGTAATTTTTTCGTCAAGCGGATATTCGCGATCCGCATTCGCTACTTGCTCATAACTCAGTAAACTGCCAAGCAATTTATTGAGTTAATTTATTTCTGTACGATGATAACCTGCTCTGCGGTTGTATATGGATCTGTGAAATCAATGCTCTTCTTACGATCCTCTGTTACAGTCATTCCTGCTGCGCCAAAGTCAGCTTTTCCGGATTTTACTGCATTTACGATGGCATCAAATTCCATATCCTCAACCTTCAGATCGTATCCAAGCTTATCACAGATTGCCTGTGCGATATCAACGTCGATACCTACGATATTATCTCCGTCATAATATTCATATGGCTGGAATGTTGCGTTCGTTGCCATGGTCAAAGTTCCCTTGGAATGATCTGCATCCTTCGGAGTCTCATATGGAGTCTTGCCTGCATCATCACCGATGTAGTTGTCTCTGATGGAATCCAGTGTTCCGTCATCCTTAAGCTCTTTCAGTGCGTCGTTGAATTCTTTGGTAAGATCTGTGTTGTCCTTGGAAATACAGATCGCATACTCCTCTTTATCAAATACGTTATCGATAAGCTTAAGGTCATCATTCTTATCAACGAACTTCTTGGCCGGCTCGCTGTCGATAACCACGCAGTCGATCTTGCCTGTTTCAGAGCCATTACTGCATCGTTACCTTTATTATATCTCTCTACTGTTGCATCTTTGATATCTGTAGCGATGGTGTCACCGGTAGTTCCACTGA
>ENA-OQCD01000109-OQCD01000109.1-human-gut-metagenome-genome-assembly--contig:-NODE-109-length-20134-cov-6.515620_pt1 | contig 20134 bp, 23 predicted proteins | sample MGYA00242755_ERZ504571 | MGnify/ENA primary metagenome ERZ504571 (study PRJEB26092, sample SAMD00036274) | human gut metagenome | host: Homo sapiens | study: EMG produced TPA metagenomics assembly of...
TATTATATATCCTTATGCTCAAATTCTGCCGCGTATACTTCTACACGTCCAACTCCTCCCGCCTCCCTCCTAACTGTTTTCTCTTTTCGCTATATCAAAAAACCGATAACGTATCATGTCGCATTTTCGATATTACCGCTCGCAAAATTGGTGGAGGGGGTATCGGGATTTTTTTATAATATATACAAAGAACGGCGTAAGGGACGCCAGATAAAAGGAAGCTCTGAAAAAGGAGGAGGACGGTATGGCACAGAAAGGCGAGACCTTGGTCGAAGTAAAAGACCTTTGCAAAAACTTCGGCGTGACGATCGCACTGTCCCATGTGGATTTTGTTGTCAAAACCGGTGAAATTCGCGGCCTGATCGGTGAGAACGGTTCTGGTAAATCAACAGTATCTTCCATCATTGCAGGTATGCAGCCGGCCAGCAGCGGCGAGATGTTCTACAAGGGCAAACCGTGGAAACCCGCTACCATGCTGGAAGCGCAGAAAGCCGGTATCGGCATGATCGTGCAGGAGGCAGGCACGATTGCAAACATCTCAGTAGCTGAGAATATTTTCCTTGGCAACTATGATAAGTTCAAAAAGGGCCCCATCATCAACAAGGTGGCCATGATCTCTGAAGCCCGCAAGGCACTGGAAAAGATCGGCGTAACCAACATCAACCCTGCGCTGCCCGCCCGCCACTATGACATGCAGGAACGCAAGCTCATCGAGATCGCCAAGTGCATGTACAACGACCCCGAACTGCTGATCGTGGACGAAACCACCACCGCACTTTCCCAGAGCGGCCGTGACATCATCTACCGCATCATGCACGAGATGGCCGATGCCGGCAAGGCGGTTATGATCATCAGCCACGACCTGAACGAAATGATGGAACAATGCAGCACCCTGACGGTTCTGCGCGACGGCGTGATCATTGACAACATTGAAAAAGAAAACTTTGATCCCGACGATATCAAACAGAAGATGGTCGGCCGTGAGATCAAAGGCCACTACTACCGCGTGGACAATGATGGCTACAGTGATGAAGTTGTGCTGAAAGCCGACTGCATCACCACTATGGAAAGTCTGCTCTGCTTCGATTTGGAGCTGCACAAGCAGGAGATCTTGGGCATCGGTGGTCTGTCTGACTGTGGCATGCACACCTTGGGCCGGGCACTGTACGGCCTGGACGAGATCGTAGACGGCGAAGTGGTGCTGCCCAAGACCGGCGTGAAGATCAAGAACGCACAGGTTGCTTTCCGCAACAGCATGGGTTACGTTTCTAAGAACCGCGACACCGAAAGCTTGGAACTGAACGCTTCGATTTTTGCCAATATCGCCTCTACCGGTTATGACAAAAACAACATCGGCCCCTTCATCCTGCCCTGGAAAGAAAAAGCCTACGTGGACAAGCAGATCAAGGCGCTGCAGATCAAGTGCCAGAATGCTTACCAGCCGGTGCGCGCACTTTCCGGCGGCAACAAGCAGAAAGTCGTCTTCGGCAAATGGTGCGCTGACGATGCAGACGTTCTGATTCTGGACTGCCCCACCCGCGGCGTTGACATCGGCGTTAAAGCCGCTATGTATCAGCTGATTTACGATATGAAGAAGCAGGGCAAATCTATCATCATGATTTCTGAAGAGCTGCCCGAACTGATGGGCATGTGCGACCGCCTGCTGATCATGCGCGACGGTGCCGTTTCCGGCGAGTTTTACCGCAAGGACGGCTACAATGACCGCGAACTGATCGAGCGGATGATTTAACGGAAGGAGGCAGCAGCCATGGAAGCAACAAAACAGACCAAAATGACCAAAGAGGATCTGCACCTTTCCTGGAAAGACAAACTCAACATCATCCGGGATAACCGCTACTTCCTCATGCTGTTCCCCATCGTAATGCTGGCGGTCATGATCCTGATCTTCGGCGTTGCAACGGCGGGACGGTTCTTCAAACTCTCCGTCATGAAAGGCATCCTGAGCCAGGCCATCATCATTGGTACCTGCGCAACGGGCGTTGCCTTTATCTACTCCAACGGCAACCTGGATATCTCCATCGGTGCGGTGCTTGGCCTTGCCGCCACACTGGGCGTTAAGGCTTATAACGTAACACAGTCCGTTGTTGTCATGATTTTGGCAACGGTGGCCGTGGCCCTGGGCCTGATGGCGTTCAACTGCACGATGTCCGTTGTGTGCAACATCAAAACCATCACCGTTGCATCGTGGTTACCCAGATTTACGGCGCAATCAGCACCCTGCTGATCGGCGGCAGCGGCAAGATCGACCTTGATATGAGCGTTGCCGCTATGCTGGAAGACGGCGGCTTCCGTTACGTTGCATTCTTCGGGTACTTTATCTTCTGCGTGGTCATTTACCACTTTACCCGTGTTGGCCGTGAGTTGCGGTTCCTGGGCGGCAACGAAAACTGCGCCGCACAGACCGGCATCTCCAACTCTCGCGCAACCTACATCAGTTTCCTGATGACCGGCGTTGGCGTTGGCCTGGCCGCCGTGTTCAGTGTGATCAATGTTTCCGCAGTCAGCGTTGAGACTGGCAGTGGCCTTGGCATGGATGTTATGCTGGCAACCGTTCTGGGCGGCATGTCCATCTTCGGCGGTTCCCGCTCCAATGCTTACGCTGGCCTGCTGGGCGCTTTGACCGTTGCAGCCCTGAACAAGGGCCTGCTGATGGTCGGTGTTTCCAGCGCATTCATCCAGGCATCCGCGGCGTGATCTTCCTGCTGCTGGTCTGGATGAACAGCGAACGCCAGAATCTGCTGCCTTCCCGCGTGCAGTTCTGATTCCCCACTGCAAAATTGTATATCGGGTGCCTGGCACCCTTGAACACACATGAAAAACAAATTCAAAGGAGAAAACACCATGAAAAAGAACAAACTGTTCCAGTCCGCGCTTTCGCTGATGCTGGTAGGCGGCATGCTGACCGCCTGCGGCAGCTCTGCTTCCTCTACGGCAGCTTCCACCGCTGCCTCTACCGGCAGTGACAGCACTGCAGCCTCCACTGCTTCCGACTCCGCTGCACCGGCTGCTACCAAGCAGTATGTCATCGGCATTGCCGAAGCCCAGGCCAACGACGAAGTTACCACCCGCCGCGCTTACCTGGAAGATTTCATCGCCCCCACTTACAACGTCAAGTTCATCTTCTCCGAGACCCTGAAGGACGATGCAGCCACCAAGACCTTTATTGAAAACTGCATCGACTCCGGCGCAGACGCCATCATCGATATGAAGTCTGCCTCCGGTCAGATGGCTCAGCTCTGCATGGATAACGGCCTGGTTTACACCATCAACGGCAACTACACCCAGCATCCGGAGCTGCTCACAACTGATTATACCAACTTTGCAGGTTGCATCGGCGCTAACAACGCTCAGATCGGTTCCCTGTTTGGAGACTGGCTGGAGGAGAATGTCAGCGAGGACGGCAGCGAAGGCTTCCTGATCTCCACCAGCCTGGCTGCCCAGGGCAACACCCAGCACGTTGAGATCACCCGCGCTATCCTGGAAGGTCTGCAGCAGAAGTACGGCATCACCTATACCAAGAGCATCGATGACCTGATCGCTTCCAGCGAAACCACCAATGTTGAGAACGATAAAAACATCCTGATCACCCTGTACCCTGGTTCCCCCAACAAGGATACCTGGCTGCCCGGCATCTCCACCCTGCTGCAGACCGGCAACTACAAGATGTTCCTGAGCTCCGGCCAGACCTACAACCAGAGTGCTACCGTGGTTGACGAAGTGGAAAAGAGCTTCGGCATCAACATCAAGGTCGCCAGCGTCGGCGCCCTGGGCACCACCTTGGAAACCGCATTCAACACCAAAGACTCTTCCGGCAACTCCAGCGTTGACCTGGTTGCTATCAAGGCTGTTTCTACCCAGACCGCAGCTATGTTTGCCGCTACCTACAACGCACTGGTTTCCGGTGCGGAGTGCCGCGCCTGCCGCGGCGAAGACGGCCTGCCCGTTTACTTCACCTTCAACTTCATCCCCATCACCAGCGCTGAGCAGCTGACTGAAATGTCCGGCTGGGATGCAAAAGAAACCGGCAACTGGATTGCCAACAAGGACTTCGTTGATCAGATGCTCGTTACCGTCAACCCCGACGTACCTCTGATGACATCAATGCCATCATGCAGAGCCTGAGCTATGAAAAGATTAAAGAGATGATGGGCTGATCCCCGCAAAAGGTCTGCGGCGGCACGCCTGAACGGATAAGGAGAGAAAAACAATGAGCAACTGGCAATCCTTTAAGAAAAAACACGTTCTGCTCATGAACGCTGCATTTACTGTGGCAATTCCGGCAGCGGTGTGGCTTATCATGGAGCTGCTGAACCTCGCCTTCTGCGGCGTGCACACCCTGAATTCCACGGTAGACTACACCACCCTGATGCGCAACCTGGTCACGTCCTTCTGCTTTGCGCTGGGCCTGAACTGCAACCTTCCCGTTGGCCGTATGGATACCTCCACCGGCTCCCAGATGTACCTGGCCTGTATCATCGGCGGTAACATCGCGCTGTCCCTGAACCTTGGCGGTGTTGGCGTTCTGGTGTTCAGCATGGTATTCGGCATGCTGGCCGGCGGTTTCGTTGGCTTCCTGTTCATCAACATGCGCATCCTGCCCATGGTTCTCGGCCTTGGCATCTCGCTGGTTTACGAGTGCATCTCTTTCAGCATGTACAACCAGCAGGGCCTGAACCTGTTTGGTAAGCCGGGCGTTTCCATCCTGTCCAACTGGGGCTTCATCATCGTTGTTACCCTGCTGGTCATGCTGGTTATGACCTACCTGTTCCAGTACAGCGGCTTTGGTTACAACCGCCGCGCCATCCAGGGCAACCAGAAGCTGGCCCACGATGCAGGCATCAACATCTACAAGAACGCTTTCCTGTGCTACGTTGCAGCCGGTGCGCTGGTTGCCATCGCCGGTGTGTTTGACACCGCCTACAAAAGCAGCCTGGTCCCTGTGCTGGGCATGAACTCCAACAGCACTGTGTTCGCCAACATGTTCCCCATGCAGTCGGGGTTTGGCTGGCTAAAAAATCCAACCCGGTGGTTGGCATCCTGGCTGGCTCCCTGAGCGTACAGTTCCTGATCCTTGGCCTGGCAAAGTTCACCGCCATCGGCGTCAGCGATTATATGCAGACCTGCATCAAGTACAGCGTATGGCTGATTTTTATGATCTACCGTATGAACGAAGACAAGTTCGACCACATCAAAGCAAAGCATGCACGCATCGCATTGGCTCGTAAGACCCGCGCACAGCGCGCCGTTGCGGCATAACCAAACATCAGCGGCGCGGGTCAAAAAAAGGCCCGCGCCTCATTTTTTAGTTAGGAGGGAGGAAGTAGGAGGGGAAGAAAATTAGGAATTAGAAATTAGCAATGAGTAATTTAAGGCGGGACAAGACAACCTCCAAAACAACCTCCAATTTCTAATTTCTCATTGAAACAAACTCCTGCCTACCCCCAGAGGTGCTTTATGAAACATTACAATTTTTTATTTCTGATGGCCGACCAGATCCGCACGGCAACGCTGGAGGGGATGGGGGATGGCATCCAGACCCCTAACCTGCGCCGCCTGATGGACGAAAGCGTGCTGTTTACCCGTGCATCCTGCACCTGCCCGCTCTGCACCCCAAGCCGGGCATCCCTGGCAACGGGGCGGTACCCAAGCCGCTGCGGCGTGCCCATCCATGATGCGGTGCTGCCGCCGGAGCAGCCTACTTTCTATCAGGCCCTGCGGGACAGCGGCTACCGCGTTGGCATTGTGGGCAAGACTGACCTGCATAAGCGCGATACATATTGCGGCGTAAAGGGCGATCTGCCCAGCATGTACCATTACGGCTTTACCGACCCGGTGGAAACCGAGGGCAAAATGAACAGCGCCTGGTACGGTACCAACCCGGACGGCAGCATCTATCCCATGGGTCCCTATCAGAAATACCTGATGGATAAAGACCCGGAACTGATGCGCACCCTGGAAAAAGATTACCGCAGCTATATGCGCCAGAAGCCCCGCTATCACGCCCAGCCCAGCGTGCTGCCAGATGAGGTGTTCCTGGATACCTTCATTGGTGAAAAATCCCTGGAATGCTGAACGAACACGATAACACAGGTGCTCCTTGGCACCTGACCGTCAGCTTTGCCGGGCCGCACAACCCCTGGGATCCCCCGAAGGAGGATTATGACGCTGTGGGCGATACCCTGTGGCCGGATCCCATCCCCAATGATATGGAAGGCAAGCCCGCCTGGATCCGCCGGCGCGCGGCCCAGCAGACCGGCGGCATGACCCAGGCTGATCTGCAGCAGGTCAAACGTTGCTACGCCGGCAGCGTGCGGGTCATCGACCGGTGGATCGGCAAACTGCTGGACTGGCTGGAGACCTCCGGCCATAAGGATGATACGGTCGTCATCTTCTGCGCCGACCACGGCGAGCTGCTGGGCGACCACGGCCTATTGGAAAAGAGCTGCATGTACGAAGGCTGCCTGCGCATCCCCCTGTTGGTCCACCTGCCGGGTATGACCCAGCGGCGGGACAGTGATGCCCTGGCTGAATTGATGGACCTGGCTCCCACCTGTCTGGAACTGGCCGGTGCGGATTGGAACCGCCGCGAGATGGACGCGGTTTCCCTGGTGCCGGTGCTGAACGGCAGCACCGAACCCCTGCGCCCCGTGCAGCGCAGCGAACTGCACAATTGCACCATGCTGTTTGACGGCCGCTACAAGTGGATCCGCAGCTATAACGACACCGATGAACTGTATGACCTGGAAACCGACCCCCAGGAACTGCACAACGTGATTGACGAACATCCGGAAGTGCTGGACCGCATGCGTCCCTACAGCTTCCGCCATTGAGTTTTTAAGATAAGGAGAACACCCATGAAAGCATTGATGGTCATGTATGACTCCCTGCGCCGGGACCTGTTGAGCGTATACGGCGGCCCCATCCCGGCCCCCAACTTTGAGCGTTTGGCAGCCCATACCGTCTGCTTTGACAAAAGTTATGTGGGCAGTCTGCCCTGCATGCCTGCCCGCAGAGAGCTGCACACCGGCCGCTATAACTTCCTGCACCGCAGCTGGGGCCCCATGGAACCGTATGATGATCCATGCCGGAAATCCTGAAAAAGCACGGCATCCACAGCCGCCTTGCTACCGACCATTACCATTATGTCGAGGATGGCGGTTGCACCTACCACAGCCGTTATTCCAGCTGGAGCTGCTACCGTGGCCAGGAAAGTGATAACTGGGTGGCCGATCTGGCCCCCACCCCCACCGAGTTTGCACCCAACCAGCTCAGCCCTGAAGGAGCAACCGGCACGCTGCGTGAAATGCGCCGCCATGGCGGCTGGCAGAACATGCACAACCGCGAGCGCCTGCATAGTGAAGAGGACTTCCCGATGAGCAAGACGTTTGAGGATGGCATCGACTTTCTCAACCGCAATGGCCGGTACGATAACTGGTTCCTGCAGATCGAAACGTTTGACCCGCACGAACCGTTTACTTCTCCAACCTCCCACTTTGACCCAGACTGTGCTACCCAGCCCGATTGGCCGCCGTATGCAGATGTGACCGAAGGCCACGAAGAGATTGAAGCAATACGCACCAAGTATGAAGCCTCCGTTCGCTTCTGCGACCGCCAGCTGGGCCGCGTGCTGGATCTGATGGATGAGCTGGATCTATGGAAAGATACCATGCTCATCGTCAACACTGACCACGGCTTCTTCCTCAGCGAGCACGGCTACTGGGGCAAGGGCGGCAGCCCCAACTATGAGGAACTGGTCCACACGCCGCTGTTCATCTGGGATCCGCGCTCCGGCCGCAAGGGCGTACACAGCCCCGCGCTGGTGCAAACCATTGATTTGGCCCCCACCGTGCTGGATTACTTTGGCATCGAGATCCCCGCCGACATGCTGGGCCGCCCGCTGACCCAGACCCTGGCCGATGATACCCCCGTGCGGGAATACGCGCTGTTCGGCTACCACAGCATGCCCGTTGGCATTACCGATGGCCGCTACACCCTGCTGCGCGATGTGAAGGACTTTGACGAAAAGACCTACGAATACACCCAGATGCCCACCCACATGCGCGCTATGTTTAGTGTGGAGGAGATGCGCACCGCCACCATGGCACCGGGCTTCAGCTACACCAAGGGTACCCCGGTGATGAAGATCGAGGCACGGCCCAACCCGCGTTTCCTGCACACCCTGAAAGGCGGCGATATGCTTTTTGATCTGCAGAGCGACCCCCATCAGGAGCATGTGTTAGAGGATGCTGAACAGTCTGACCGTCTGCTGACCGCCATGACCGCTGCGTTTGAAGAGAACGATGCCCCCGAAGAAATGTACAGCCGTTACGGCTGAGCAGTACCGGAAGAAGGCGGAATAAATGACTGTACTCCAAGCAATTCTGCCCGTGCTGGGCCTGTTGGCCGGCGGGGCGTGCGTGGGCGCGTTCGCCTACTTCGGTAAGCGTAAGCACGAAAAAGACGGCCTGCCCACCGACCCCCTGACCGAACTGTTTGTGAACGATGACGATACTATTTGAGAGAGGGAGAGAATTATGATCGACCTGGCTGCGAAACCATTTTACCTCAAACCGGAAGATATTGAATGGGTGAACACTACCCTGGCCGGCATGACCACCGAAGAAAAGGCTGGCCAGCTGTTCTGTGTGCTGTTCAAGGAATGTAAGCCCGAGGAGTTTGAGTATGTGTTCAATATCCTCAAACCGGGCGGATGTATGTACCGAGTGGTGCCCACCGAGCGCGCCATCGCCGCCACCCAGAACATTTATAGCCGCAGCAAGGTGCCACCATTGATCGCCGCCAACTTGGAAAAAGGCGGCAACGGCATTGTGACCGAGGGCACACTGGTCGTGCACCGATGGAAATTGCCGCAACGGATGATATCGGCATGGCCACCAAGATGGCCCATGCCTGTGCCGCCGAAGCCAGCGCCGTTGGCGCAAACTGGGCTTTTGCTCCCATTATTGATATTGACACGAACTACCGCAACCCCATCACCAACACCCGTACCTTTGGCAGCGACCCGGAGCGGGTGCGCCGCATGGGCCGTGCTTATGTGGAAGAGGTGCAGAAGATGGGCCTTGCCGCTTCCATCAAGCACTTCCCCGGTGACGGCCAGGACGAGCGCGACCAGCACCTGGTCACTTCTATTAACAACATGGATTGCGATCCCTGGATGAACACCTATGGCGCAGCTACAAAGCTGGTATTGAAGCCGGTGCCCTGACCGCCATGGTGGGCCATATCATGCAGCCCGCCTGGACTCGCCGCCTGAACCCCGGTATCAAGGATGAGGACATCATGCCCGGTACCCTGAGCCGTGAGATGATGCAGGGCCTGCTGCGCGGGGAACTGGGTTTCAACGGCCTGATCTGCACCGATGCCACCACGATGGCGGGCTACACCCTGGCCATGAGCCGCCGCCGCGCTGTGCCCGAAAGTATTGCCCGCGGTGCCGATATGTTCCTGTTTGCCCGCAACCTGGAAGAAGACTATGGCTTTATGCTGCAGGGCATCAAGGATGGCATCATCACCCCCGACGCCTGGATGAAGCTGTGACCCGCATCCTGGCCACCAAGGCTGCCCTGGGCCTGCACCGCGGCGCTCCGGAGCTGGATGTGGAAAAAGCCAAAACCATTGTCGGCTGCGCCAAGCACCAGCAGTGGGCCGAGGAATGTGCCGACAAGGCCATCACTCTGGTTAAAGAGCAGCCTGGTGTGCTGCCCATCACCCCGGAACGCTACAAGAAGATCCTGTTCTATACCATCGAGCCCGCAGCGGGCGGTGAGGGCAACTATAAGGTTGCCCCGGCCTGCGCCAAGCTGCGCGCCATGCTGGAAAAAGAAGGCTTTGAGATCGACGATTTTGTGCCCCAGCCTTATGGTGAAGGCTTTACCACCAAGTACGAAGAAGTCGTGAACAATTACGACCTGATTTTATACGTGGCGAACCTTTCCACTAAGAGCAACCAGACCGTGGTGCGCATTGAATGGAAGCAGCCCATGGGCGCGGACTGCGGGCATTATATGAATGATATTCCCACTGTGTTTGTCTCGCTAGAAAACCCCTACCATTTGCAGGATTTCCCGCGCGTCAAGACCTATATCAACTGCTACAGCAATAACGACCACTGCCTGCACCAGTTGATAGAAAAACTCACCGGCCGCAGCACCTTCAAGGGCCACAGCCCCGTGGATGCCTTCTGCGGCAAGTGGGACGCACACCTGTAAATTAGTTAGGAAGTAGGAGTTAGGAGGTAGGAGTTTTTTCAATTAGAAATTAGGAATGAGCAGTTAGGAATTGGGGCAGGGGAGAGGACCCCGGTGCCGGAAAAGAATCATGAATAAATCAGAAAGAATAATTGTGGTGGACCGCGGCGTCCCCGACGCCCCGGACGGACCTTGCCACAAATTCAATCACGCCATTTATTCCACCGCCCCGGAACGGCCAAGACCGTTCCCTACAGAACATTTTTATAATGTGCAATCAATGTCTATCACACATGCTGCCCCACCAATTTTTAATTCCTCATTACAAATTCCTAATTCTCCCGACGCACGGCTTTGTCCCGTCACCAACTCCTAACTCCTCCCTCCTAACTCCTACCTAACCAAAGGAGGTCCCCATGAACACCCCGCTGCCTGCGCTGCAATGGAAACAGAACGGCGTGAATCATATTGTAAAGCTGCTGCCCGGTGGGCGCTTGGTGCGCTGAGCGATGAAATTCTGGCGGAGATCCGGGAATCCAACGGCAAACCGGACGCCAAGATCATGGCCATCCGCAGCGGCAACGTTCAGCTGGTGCGCCAGCTGCAAAATGAACACATCGAGGGCAAAGAACTTGCCACCACCGAACTAGAAGAGTGGGAAGAAAGCATGGCCGGACCGTCTGGTCCATTTGATATGACCTATTGCCAACCCCAAACCCCCACCCCGCCCAAGGGCCGCCCCTGCATTTTGTACCTGCATGGCGGCTGGCAGTACGGCAGCCGCAAGGTTGTGCTGCCTTTCTGCCGCTATCTGGCCGAGCAGGCCAACGCTGTTGTGGCGGTACCGGAATACCATCTGGCCCCCGAACACCGCTGGCCTGCTGCGCTGGAAGATTGCTGGCAGCTGCTCTGCCGCCTGCATGCCCAGGCCGAAACAAGGGGCATTGACCCCGCAAGAATCACTGTGGCAGGGGACAGCGCCGGCGGCAACCTGGCCGCTCTGTGCGCCCACCGCGACCGTGACCGCAGCCTTGGCATGGTCAACAGCCAGGTGCTGTATTACCCCGCGCTGAGCGTGTGGGAAACCGACGGCCTGAAGGACTATCACTTTGGGTTGGAAGATTATATTTACGATGATGCGCAGAGTGAGTGGATCGTGCCGCGCATCCTGGCCATCTGGAACGCAGGCAAGCGCAGCGAGGATAACTACCTGCCGGAGGGCGTCAACTCCCGCATGCGTCCGTTTCGCCCCTGTGGGACAGCGATTTTTCCGGCCTGCCGCGCACGCTGTTGATCACCGCCCAGTACGACTATCTGACCAGCCAGGCCAAAACCTATGCCCATTACCTTGCCGCCGCCCATGTGCCCGTTACCTGGGTGAACTACTGCGGCGTCGGCCACGCCTTTGTGGATAAATGCGGCGTGTACCCCCAGGCCGATGACAGCCTGAAGATGGCAGCGGAATTTGTGAGATAGTTAGGAGTTAGGAAGTAGGAGGGAAGAGTTTAATTAGGAATTAGGAATGAGAAGTTAGGAATTGGGGCTAGGGGAAGGCTCGGTGTTGAAAATTAGGACAGACGGCCACTCTTTTGTAAGGCGCGATGCGCTTATCGCGCCGGGGAGAAACATGAAGGATATGCCGCAAGCCAAATCCTTGATCTGTAGGGGGCGATGCTCGTCATCGTCCCGTGGGTCTTTCCGCAAATCCCATCATGGCATTGGTCCAATCGTTTCGGAACGGTCAAGACCGTTCCCTACGGATCGGCTTATGGGTCATTCATCTATTTTCAAACATCTGCCAACCTAATATCTCCTGAGCGGCGCAAACGCGCCGCGGTCCACCACCATTATTCATTATTCTCTATTCTTTTTTAATTCGCTTTCCAATTCCTCATTCCTAATCAACTCCTAACTCCTAACTTCAACGAAAGGAGTCCCTCATGTCTCCCGATATTTTACTTTTTATCAGTGACCAGCACGCGCCGCAGTATCAGGCGGGCGGGCAGATGCCGGTGGATACACCCAACTTGGCAGCGCTGCGGGGACAGGGCACCGCGTTTGACGCTGCATATACCCCCTGCCCGCTCTGCGTTCCGGCGCGCATGGCCATGCTCAGCGGGCTGGCTCCGCACCATACCGGCATTTTTACCAATAACGATACCCTGCCTCAAACAACGCCCACTTTCCTGCATGCGATGGCAGCTGCCGGGTACGAAACCGTGCTGGTGGGCCGGATGCACTTTATCGGCCCCGACCAGCGCCACGGCTTTACCCGCCGTGTGGCCCCGGATTTTACCAACAGCGGATGGGTGCGCCCACAAAAAACGCTGGAACAGGATTTCGGCGTGCATACCCAGACGATGGGCTATAAATGGTGCATTGATGTGGTCGGCGGCGGCGCTTCGCCCGTTGTGTGTTATGACGATATGGTGCTGGATGCTCTGGAACAGTACCTTGCCCAGCCCCACAGCAAACCGCAGCTCATTGTGGTGGGCACCTATGGCCCGCACTTCCCGTATGTTGCACCGCCGGAGCTGTTTTTGAAGTACCTGAAAACCGCCCAGCTGCCCGCCACCTGGCAGGGGAATGAACCCTGCTGAACGCCCAGCAGCGTAATTTGCAGGAACCCAACACCCGTGCGGAAATCGTGCTGGCCTGCCAGGCTGCCTATAAAGGATTGGTGGAGCACACGGATGGCCTGATCGGCCGTGCGCGCGCCGCCTTTGATGTGTTCACCCAAAACCGCGGTACCCCTGCACTGTTCGGCTATCTTTCCGACCACGGCGATACCGTGGGCGAACACGGAATTTATGGCAAAAAGTCCTTTTTTTGAAAAGTCCGTCCGCATCCCCATGGTGTTTGCGGGCAGCGGCGTGGCGGCTGGTCAGCGGATAACAGCACCTGTCAGTCTGCTGGACCTTGGCCCCACCGTGTGTGATTGGGCCGGGGCAGATCCGCTGCCGGAACCCGATGGCCAGAGCCTTGTTGCCGTGCTGCGCGGTGAATCCGCCGATGCTGACCGCACCGTGTGGAGTGAAATTGTGGACAAGTTGCCGCAGGGCGGCTGGACCTACAGCTGCATGGCCCGCCATGGGCAGCAGAAGTTCATCACCTGCCACCGGGACGAAATCCACAACCAGCTGTTTGATGTGATTGCTGACCCGAACGAAACCACCAACCTGGCCGATGCCCAGCCGGACGAAACCGCCGCCTTTGCCGCAGCTGCCGCCCGCAGAGTGGATTTTGCTGCCGCCGAAGCGCTGCAAAAACGTCATGCGGCTGCCGCCGCTGTACTGGCCAAAGCGGAAACCGGGGCCGGCGGTGATGACCGCGAACGCTACCGTGATTATCCCAGCGCCGCCAAGGAAGCCCCGCAATACTGCGTGACCAACCTGACCAGCGCACCGGGAAAAAGCCAGACCTACGAATTTTACGGCCTGCCGGATGTAAACAACTGACCCCAACCAACAACAGGAGGATACAAATGAGCCAATACGGATTTTTGTTTGACCTGGACGGCGTCATCGTGGACACCGCCAAATATCACTTTCTGGCCTGGAAGCGCCTGGCCGATGAGCTGGACATTCCCTTTACCGAGCAGGACAATGAGCGCCTGAAAGGCGTCAGCCGGATGGCCAGTTTGGAGATCATCCTGGAGATCGGCAACCGCACAATGACCGAGGATGAAAAGCAGGCCCTCTGCCAGCGCAAGAACGACTGGTATGTGGAGTACATCAAAAAGCTGGAAAAAAGCGAACTGCTGCCCGGTGTGGAGAACTTTTTGAAGCAGGCACATGCGGCAGGCATCAAGATAGCCCTTGGCTCCGCCAGCAAAAACAGCCCGCTGATTTTGGACCGACTGGGCATTACCGAACTGTTTGACGCTGTGGTGGATGGAACCCGCGTGAGCCGCGCCAAGCCCGACCCCGAAGTATTTGTGACCGGTGCCGAAGATCTTGGTATCGACCCCGAATACTGCGTGGTGTTTGAGGACGCCGTGGCCGGTGTTCAGGCCGCCCACAATGCGGGCATGAAAGCCGTTGGCATTGGCAGCCCCGAAATTTTGGGCCAGGCTGAACTGGTCATCCCCGGTTTTGCCAACGTGACGGTGAACGACCTGCTGCAGAAGCTGGAGAACGTATGATGCCGGTTGGAGTATTGACGGATTGCAGCTGCGTGCTGATCGGCGGGCTGCTGGGCACTGTGCTTGGCAGCCGCTTTACCCTCGCTGCGGGAAAAATTGACGATGGTGCTTGGTTTTGCTTCTATGGCCATTGGCATTAACTCCATCGTGAAAGCCAACCAAATGACCCCCGTGGTCATTGCCGTGATTTTTGGTACTCTGTTGGGTGAGCTGCTCCATTTGGAAGAGCACATCACCCATGTGTTTGGCGCTGTCACCCGCAAACTGCCGCACGATGAAGCTAACTTTGATATGGAGCGTTACATCACCGTTGTGGTGCTGTTCTGCGCCAGCGGGTTTGGCATTTATGGCGTGCTGGTAGAGGGGATGAGCGGCAGCCCCGCCGTGCTGCAATCCAAGGCTGTGTTAGATCTGTGCACCGCTGCAGTGTTTGCCGTCACGCTAGGCGTGGCGGTGGCAGTGATCGCGTTGCCCATGCTGGCGGTCATGCTGGCGCTGTTCTTTGCGGCCGGGGCCATTGCACCGTTTGTCACGCCCGAAATGCTGCAGGATTTTATCAGCTGCGGCGGTGTGCTGACCATTGTGGCCGGTATGCGGGTCAGCGGCATCAAGCAGTACCTCATCGCTAACATGATCCCGGCACTGCTGCTGGTGCTGCCAGCATCGGCAATCTGGCAGACCCTGATGGTGTAACCACAATGCAATAAAATACGGGCGGCGAAAGCTGCCCGATAGGGGAGAGAGCAAGATGAACCAAGCCAAACAGGCAGTCAACCCGTATTTGCCATCCTATGAGTATGTGCCGGACGGCGAACCTCATGTGTTCAATGGCCGAGTGTATGTATACGGCAGCCATGACCGCTTTGGCGGGAATGATTTCTGCCTGAACGATTATGTCTGTTGGTCTGCCCGCGCGGATGACCTTGCCAACTGGCGGTACGAGGGCACCAGTTACCGCAGCGTGCAGGATCCCCTGTGTGCTGAAGGCAGTACTGCCATGCGCCTGTTTGCCCCCGATGTGCAGCGCGGCGGAGATGGCCGCTATTATCTGTTCTATGCACTGGAATTCTGCGGGCGCATCTCGGTGGCGGTGTCGGAATCCCCGGTGGGGCCATTCCAATTTTATGACCATGTGCATTACCCGGATGGAACCCTGTTGGGCGCGAAAGAAGGGGACGCTTTCCAGTATGACCCCGGCATTTTTGTGGACGATAATGGTCGGGTATATCTTGTCAGCGGTTTCTGCCCCATTCCAGGCATCAACCCCAAGTTTGCTGCCATGAATCTGGTTACCAAGGGCTGCCAGCTTATTGAACTGGCAGACGATATGTGTACCGTGCGCGAAGCCCCACAGATCGTTCTGCCCCAGCAGGCGGATGCTGAGGGGACCGAATTTGCGGAGCACCCGTTTTTTGAAGCACCGTCCCTGCGCAAAGCGAATGGCCGTTATTATCTGATCTATTCTTCCACCCAGAATCACGAACTGTGCTATGCTGTGGCGGATAAGCCCCAGGGCGTTTACCATTACGGCGGAACCATTGTTTCTAACGGCGATATTGGGCTGGATGGCCGCACTGTGCCCTGCAATTATACCGGTACCAACCATGGCAGTATTGTGGAGATCAACGGTCAGTGGTATGTGTTCTACCACCGTCAGACCAACCGCACGCCCTATTCCCGCCAGGGTTGCGCCGAAAAGATCACGCTTTTGCCGGATGGCAGTATTCCCCAGGTGCGGGTCACTTCCTGCGGGCTGAACGATGGCCCGCTGAAAAGCGGATACAGCTACCCTGCGGGTATTGCCTGTTGCCTGCAAACCGCCAACGGTGCCGGCCCCTATCGCGCCAAAACCACCATCGGCGAAGAGCACCCCTACATCACCCAGGATGGCCCTGACGGCGATATTTTTGCCCAGCAGTATGTTGCCAACCTGCGCGATGGCTCCACGCGGGCTACCGCAGCTTTTTGCTGCATCCCGGTACCAATCTTACAGTTACCTATCGCTGCACTGGCGATGGTACGCTGGAAATTGCCGCAAAGGAAGTGGTGCCTTGGCCCTTGTATTCCCGGTAACTGCCAGCAATACCTGGCAGACTGCGATGGGCACTTTGCAGCTGGATGGCGAACAGGAATTGTGGTTCACCTACCGCGGCACAGGCGCACTGGACCTGCGCGGTTTCAAATTGTGAAATATGCGGAATTTGGCAAAAGTGCGGTCTACCTACTTGCCAAATAGGAAAAAAGAATATACTGATGTAAAACGAAACGGAGTTGGCAGCCTCATCATCCCTGCCATCCCCGCCGCGTTTTATAAAAACCGCTCTTCTGCCAGCTCCGCGGCAGTTTTTTTCGCACTGGCGCAGGTAGACGGCATAATTTTCGGCCGCTTTCTGGAAGATCTCGGCGCAGTGGGTGCTTTGTTCCGCCAAGGTCGGCACATCAAAAAGCCAGCGCAGGTCATCCGCAGGAGAGGTACGGTCTTTTACAAATTGGGAAATCAGCATCCGGGGTACGTGGTTATAGAACTGGTCACCCACGCGGTCGTCTTCATTGGGGCCATAGGGCACGGTAAACTGTGCATAGTCGGTCAGGCACTGGGCAACATCGCTCCGATGCAGCAGCCCATAATAGGCAACCGTGTAGGCGATGCTCTGCTGTACCGCGTCCACGGTTCCATCCCGCCAGCAGCGGGCAATCAAATCCAGCAAAAAAGGCGTACGGCTTGATGTTGGAACAGTTGATAAGCCAGTAATCATCCGCACCATGGATCAGCACAATGGTGTAATTCTTCGGGCTGCCGACAAAAATCAGCGGCTGGAAGAAGTCCTGCCAGATCCAGTAGAACGCGAAGATGGCCGCCGAAACGATAGCGGGCTGAACAACGGGCACCAGAATTTTGAACAGGATACCGATTTTGGAGCAGCCATCGATCATGGCCGCTTCATCCAGCTCTTTGGGGATGCCGCGCATGTACTGCACGATCAAAAAGACGAAGAACGCACCGCCGAATGCCCACGGCAGGATCATGGCCAGCAGCGTATCGTTGAGGTGGAGCTTTTTCAGGATAATGTACTGCGGAACGACCATGACCTGTGCGGGGATCATCATGGTCATGATGATGCAGCCAAACCAGAAGTTGGCACCGAAGAACTTGACGCGGGATACCGCATAGGCTGCCAGCAGGAAGGAGAAAATCGTGCAGACAACGCCGATGACCGTAACGATGGCAGAGTTCATAAAGAAATGCCCGAAACTGTACCCCGTCGTGCTGGCAAAGCCGGAATTGTAGTTTTTGATGATGCCCCAGCTTTCCGGCAACAGGGAATAGGTGTTCTTGAACATCGTATCATTGGATTTGAATGAGCTCGCCACCAGCCACAGCAGCGGGTAAATCATGATAAAACCCAACAGGCAGGAAAAAACATGGAACACAACGGAAGCCATTTTTTTGTTCTTCTGTTCGCCAACCATGGAAAAACCTCCTTATTCAGCTTCGTAATGTACCCATGCGTTCTGGGTTTTGAACAGGATAGCGATAGCAAGGCCGATGATGACCACCAGGATCCACGCCAGTGCGCAGGAATAACCCATGTGGAAGTTCGTAAACGCCGAGCGGTAGAGATGCGGTGGAAGCAGGGGTGCTGTCAGCAGTGCTGCTGGCGGTAGTGGAACCGCCGCAGGCTGCCAGAGAACCAGCCATCAGAACGGCTATGGCGGCGCTCATCATGCGCTTGTTTTTCATTTTGATTTTCCTCCTTCAATCTCTGGGGCGCTTTCTCGCGTGCCCCTTTCGTTGTCTTTATCATACACATTTTTCCACAATTTGAGAATGGACGCATCCGACCTGTTTCTTGAACAAATCCGACTTTTTACAGAAACCGGACTTTTGCTGCTGACAAAGTCGGATCCGTTCAAAGGCATGTGCCCCGGGTGGAATAGATTTTATGGTAAAATCATGCTTTTGTCGGTGCGAGATGTATTCTGATGTGTGTATTGAGATGAAAATCTTGATACTGTACAGTGCTATTGGTTCGATGGCGACAGTGGATTCTGCGCTTTTTAGTAGTAGTGCAATTCGTGTGATAAAGATGGTTGTTCTGCCTCTCCTCTATATTTCGCTAAACCTATCTTTAGCGAAATTGGTAATGGGGCACATTTCTACCCTCTCCATTTTACAGCTAACAATTCAGCAAAGCCCGCCCATGACGATGCCCGCATCGTGCCGCACGATCGATATACTTTGCAGCTGCTTTTCAAATAACATCAAACCCAATATTTCCTGAGCGGCGCTCCTGCGCCGCAGGCCACCATAATGATTCATTATTCTTTATTACTTATTCTTTTTTTTCGCGCCCAACTCCTAACGGTCTCTCTGCCTAATTTTCTTTCGTCAAACTTGCTATTTTCCGTTTTCTCCAAACTTTCACACACTTGTTTGTAAATAATCATGAATTTATCACAAATGTATTGACGATGGGGCAGGTTTGGCGTATGATACAGATATTGAAACAAATATTCCGGTAAACATGAAATTTGAGAAACAATAGTTCGAAACCGTCTTCGTGTGGCAGCCAGCCGCGGGGTATTTGTTGCCGGGTAACCGGGGCGCAAGGCAGTATTGGCCTTGGTTTACCCATTTTTGTGGAACACGCCGCTTTCGCTTGCAACCCTGATAGCGGCATTATAAAAAGGAAAACCATATTAAGGAGGATACCCCATGAAAAAGTCAGTCAGCCGTACCTTGGCCATGGCTTTGGCCGCCTGCATGGCAGCAGGCACTTTGGCCGCCTGTGGAAGCAGCGGTTCTTCCGCGGTCACTTCCAGCGCAGCTGAGTCTACCGCAGATTCCACTGCCGCTTCCACCGAATCCGGCACCCCGGATTACTCCAATGAGGACCCCATCAACATCCGAATTTATCTGTCGGATAATGCTACCCTTCCTTATAAAGAAGACTGGCTCACCTTTACCGAAGTGCAGAAGCGCTGCAACGTCAACCTGGACGTTGAGGCCATTCCTATTGCGGACTACTCTACCAAGGTTTCGCTGGCACTGAATACCGGTGAGAACGTTCCCGATGTCATCCTGTACCAGTCCACCACCGGTGAGAATGCTTCTTTGGCTCTGAACGGCGCTCTGGTTCCCATCAGCGACTACAGCGACTGGACCCCCAACTTCAACGCCCGCGTGAGGAAATGGACCTGCAGGACGATGTGGATATGCTGAACCTGCAGGACGGCAAGCGCTACTATATGCCGTCTTTGACCGATAAGCCGTTCTACGACGGCGGCCTGATCCTGCGTGAGGATTATCTGGAATCCAAGGGTCTGGAAGCCCCCAAGACCTTTGATGACCTGTACGAGATCCTGAAGGCTTACAAAGCTGATTATCCCGATTCTTACCCGCTCACCATTCTGGCTGGTCCCCGCGTTCTGTTCCGTATGACGATGCCTTCCTTCGGCATCAGCGTTGGCAAGAACAGCGCCGATGGCTCTTACGTTCTGAGCTATGATTACGACAACAAGGATTTCTTTGCTGGCGCAATTGATGATAAGTGCAAAGAATACTTCGCATTCCTGAGCAAGCTCTACTCCGAAGGCCTGCTTGACCCCGAAATGGCTGACCCCATTGATGGTGATAAGTGGAGCCAGAAGTTGGCTACCGGTTCTTCCATGGCCACCTACGCTTACTATGACCAGATCGGCGGCGTGGAAGCTGCCAGCGAGATCGACGCTTAAACTGCAGATGTATGCACCGCTGGAA
>ENA-OQCD01000110-OQCD01000110.1-human-gut-metagenome-genome-assembly--contig:-NODE-110-length-20064-cov-5.473291_pt1 | contig 20064 bp, 27 predicted proteins | sample MGYA00242755_ERZ504571 | MGnify/ENA primary metagenome ERZ504571 (study PRJEB26092, sample SAMD00036274) | human gut metagenome | host: Homo sapiens | study: EMG produced TPA metagenomics assembly of...
CTGTCATACTTATAATTAAAAAGGATTCCGAACACAAAAATAATGTTTTCTGTTCACATAATCACTACTTTATGCTCCAAAACAACCGGCTGTACGGTTATAAAACCAGGAAACAAGCCCCCCGTTAAGGTAACGGAGGTTGTTTGCGGGGTGTTTGTGTTCATTTAGTTCTGTTCCGGCAGGAGCTTGCAAAGCACCGGGTCGTTCTTGATACGTTCCAGTTCCTCGGCGACGATGCGGCCGGCCTCTGCCTTGATACGTTCGTAGTTTTCCTGCACGACCTGTTTCATGTGATCCGTCCCGTTCTCGTCCGTGAAGTCGGTAATTTGTGGTATCTTCTTGTACCGGGCCGTTTCCGCTTTCACTTTTTCGTTGTCCACGACAATCTCGCAGTGGAAAATCTTCTGCTCGATACGTTCGTCGAAATTGTCCGCCACGGCCCCGACGAACATTCCCTGCGTGAGCGTCGAGATCTTCGAGGCCGGGATCAGGCTGTCCAGCTGCGTGGATATGGATGTCGATTTGTCGCTGCGGCTCAACGTCATGCTCTGCCGCTTCTGCAATACCTTACCGAACCGTTCCGAGAGTGTCTTGGCCGTTTCACCTACGACCTGCCCGGAGAAGATGTTGCCCACCGTGTTCATCACGACGGCGGCCTCCTTGTCCCCGTAGTCCCTCTTCAACTGTGAAAAATCCTGGAAGCACAGCAGCACGGCGACCTTGTTGCTTCTGGCCGTGGCGATCAGGTTGTCGAGTCCCTTGAAGTAGATTGTCGGCAACTCGTCGATGATGATGCCCGATTTGAGCTGGCCTTTCTTATTTATGAGCTTGACAATCCGGGAATTATACAATCCCAAAGCCGCTCCGTAAATGTTTTGCCTGTCGGGATTGTTCCCCACGCAGAGTATCTTGGGATCGTCCGGGTTGTTGATGTCGAGCGTGAAATCGTCGCCCGACATGACCCAATATAGCTGGGGCGAAATCATGCGGGAAAGCGGAATTTTGGCCGATGCTATCTGGCCATAGGCTAAGCACCCAGCGCCTTGCCATTTGTTACAATGGTAGGTTTCCAAGCACTCGCCTCCGAACCGTGCATACAGGTCTCCCCGTACACGGCTCTCCACCTTATCATTCAGTCTAACTTTCCCGAATGTATTTTGTGATGACATACTGAACATACTGCTAATGTTTTACGGTTACGAGAAATCATTTTTATTTCCCAATCACTTTTACCTTTCAAGTCTTTGAGTTTGCGAACATGGTGCATTTCAAGATTATCGGTTGCACCGCAGTTTTCACATACACGTGCATTTAGTCTTGTAATTAATCCATTTCTGCCACCCGTTATAGCGACTGTGTTAGGTAATCTGTCATCCAAAGTACGGTTCGGTAATTCCTTGCGTTTGAAACCTTTGTCATAAAACTCACGTCTGACCTCATACCCTTTCTTGTTTGTGTATGGTATGGAGAATACACCGTTTTTCTTGTACTTCGCAATAATCTTCTTTTTGGAAGTAGTGTATTTTGCGGCGTATGTCTTGTACATACTATACTCCATAATGTTGTAGAAAGAGTCAATAACGGGGCTGTTGTTTGCTATCGAGTAATAGTTGTAGAACCCCATGATTTCAGAGTTATATTGACTTATAATCTCCAAATCATCAAGACATCTCATATATGAACGACCTTTTGGCTTCCAAACTTCTTTCCCGTTCTGCTCGGTAATTTTAACAGCATCATATTCAAGAAGTTTCTTTCGCATTATTTCGGTAGTCACATATAGTACTATCTTGTGGTCTAACGGCCTTGTCAAATGACCGTTCTTATCTCTGCGTGTATCATTGGATTTTCGTACAAAGACATCATAACCAAGAAATTTTAGCGTGTTTTCTTGCATTGGTAATCAGAGTTTTCTCGTCAGATAGTTCCAGTTTCAATTTATCAGCCATAAATTGCTTTATGTCCTCTTTGATTTGGATACAATCTTGCTTGCTACCGATTACTCCAATTAGAAAATCATCTGCATATCTTATGTATTTCAGTCGTTTGATACTGTCATCCATTTCATCACCGGCAGGATATTTCAGTCGTTCTTTGACTGTTTCTCTAATTCTTGCAAACAATTGTTTACGTTTCGTTTCATCAACAGTGTTTCGTAGTTTTTCAACTAACTTGGCTTTACGATGTCCGAGTTGTTTTGCAATCGGATTATCCTTGCGTCTTTTCCCCTTGTTGAATTTTGTGATATACTCCTTGATATACTTATCGAATTTGTCAAGGTATATGTTCGCCAATATAGGGCTTATAATACCACCTTGCGGAGTACCACTGTATGATTTGTGGAATACCCAATCTTCAACATATCCCGCATTCAGGAATTTTCTGATAAGTCTGATAAACCTGTTATCGGAAATCCTTTCTGAAAGAATGGCTATCAATACTTCATGGTCTATGTTATCGAAGAATCCTTTAATGTCTCCCTCGATAAACCACTTTGTGCCATTGAACGACTTTTGAATGCTTGAAAGTGCAGTTTGAGGACTTCGTTGCGGTCTGAAACCATGTGAAGTGTTTTCAAAACTGCCCTCGTAGACAGCTTCCAAAATCATTCTGATAACCTCTTGCAGAAGTTTATCCATAAATGACGGAATACCCAGCGGTCTCATCTTTCCGTTTTTCTTCGGAATGTAAACTCGCTGTGAGGGTTTAGGCTGATACGTCTCGTTTTTGAGCGTATCAATCAACTGCTCAATATGGGATATACTGAAGCCGTCAACGGTTTTTCCGTCAACTCCCTTTGTCATATTGCCTTGTTTGGCATATATGCGTTGGTAGGCTATGTAGTACATCTCTTCATTAAACAGTATCCGATACAAACGTTCGAACTTGTATTCCAAGTCGGAACTATGTTGTGTTAGACTGTTTAATATTTTTTCTGGATTTCTTTTCATGTCTCTCACATTTTCCAAAATTAACATTAAACGATAATGGCTGCTTCCCTTCGCCATGTACAAGGTTTTCCCTTGCTCGGACTACTACGGAAGCTCTGTTGCCATATGGGTTGCCCCACTTAGGCAATCCCCATTTAGACATATAATAACTATTTGGCTTGATAGATTGTCGGATACGACTTTCGTCCTTTACTATTTATGTAGTTGCTCTGTGACAAGTTCTTTTGCCCAATCGACCTGCAAGGAGAAGTTGGGTGCCACAGCATAACGTCTGTAACTGTCTTCCGTTAAGGCTTAACCATCGAGCCGCTCGGACTATCGTTCAACCAGTATAGGCTTTATCCTCATATCTATCGTTTCACCTCGCCACTCGGTCAAGACTTGACAGTTAGTCCACTCGTGGCTTTGCCGACATGCTACACTCCCCATCGTCTTTCGTTGAATGGATAAGTCGGCTGGTGATAGGTTAATTAATTTCAAAGAACAACGAACCTAATAGCTTGCCAAAGCTATATTTATTATATGCCCTTATGGGCGCACCTGGAGCTGGTCTTGAGCGCCTCCGAGCCAGGCATCCATAAAGGGGCTGAGGTAGTTTTCGAGTTCCGGGTAGGATGTCAGAATCGGGAAAATATCCTCGTACCGCTTGTTCAGGAACTCGATGGCGTGCGGGAAGGTACAATACCGCCCGTTGTCGTAGATGCGCAGGAACCAGATCACGGCCGCAAAAAGGATAATGGGGCTTTCCACAAAAAAAATCGCCCTGCTTCTGCACCCAGCTTCGGTTCAGGTTGAGCATGATGGTATAGGCGCTCTCGTAGGCGTCCGAAATATCGGTCATGAAGTCCGGGTGAATGGGGTTACAGCGGTGCGAGCGGCGCGGGTCGTCGAAATTTATGACGTAGAAAGTCGGGATTTTCTTGTAACCTTTCTGGTGATTCAGCAGGTGGTTGTAAGCGATTTCCGAAAGATCGGGAAACTTGTAGTCATAGATGTATTGGGTATAGCCCTTTTCGATTTGCTGTTTAATGAACTGGTTTACAACACAATAACTCTTCCCGCTGCCCGGGCTTCCCATGCAGATGCAAGCCCTTTGCGGGTTTACGACATTGGCGAACCCGTTGTTCCACTGTTTGTTATAGTAAAATTTCGTCGGCAGATTTATGGAGTACTCGTTCTCGATCAGGCGTGTTTCCTGCTGGAATGATTCGTTCTCGTTGTTGAAAGGGTCATCCATGAGATTGTTCTTCAGCAGGCGGGACATCCACACGCCGCCCATCAAGAGGCAGATATACCCGGCCGATAGGGTCAGTATGTAGAAAGCCGCGTTCGCCATCGCCGTCAGCGGCAAGTCCAGCAGCCACCAGTTGAAGAAGAACAGCACGCCTCCCGTGGCCAGCGATGCCGTGATTTTCCGCCAGGTAATTTTCTCCTCTTTTACTCCTTTTGTCCCGAGGCATGAAAGGGCGAGGAACACGACGGCGAAAAGTTTCGTCCATAGTATATTCCGGAACAGCCCCGCGGTGCGGTCGAAGTTCAGCAGAATCCTATCGACCACGCCGATATTGATTCCCCATTCCCGTATCTGCCCGTAACAGAACCAGTAGATGTTGATAACCACGAACAAGATACTCAATGCCCGCATGAAATCCATTGTTTTTGCAAGACCCCGAAGGTCGTCTTCCTGTTGCATAACCGTAAAATTTAATAAATGAATGATAATTGAGATGTTATACTTTCCTCCGTCGTGAGGTATTCCGCTTCCGTTGCCCGTCCCGTCCGGCAGGCGCTTGTTTCGGGGACAAGTCCCTCGTGTTTTCCCCGGGATTCCGTTTCCCGCCGAAGCGCAGCTCGAAGGCGTTGGCCGAGTATGCCTTTCCCAGCCGTGATCCGTTCACGACCGTCCGTGTTTCGTGGTCAATGAACGTCACTCCCACGATGCGGCCGTTTTCGTTGCGTCGTATGTAGAGATCCACCCGGGCTCCCCGCAGGCGTTCGCGCAGTTCTTCCTCCGTGGGTTCTCCCCGAAGCGCTTTATCGACCCGGCCACGGATTTGCCTCCTCGTGTCGTCCTTCCCGAACCGTTCGGCGTTGCGCTCCATGTGCCGTTCCAGCCCGTCATACCCGACCTCTTTACCGAACAGTGAGGATTTGAGCGGCGCGGCCACTGCCTTGTCCCCGTTCTCGTCCAGCAGCGTGTAGAGCAATCCCCGGTAGGGGGTTCCGTTCCGCTCTCCCCGGACTTCCTCTATACCTATATTATATAAGGACAACAATGCCCGGAACTCGCCGAGGGTCTGGAAGCGGTATGTCGCCACGGCCGGTTTTATTACCGCTGCCACCTGGCGTTTCAGGTCGCCCCGCGTGTAATCGGCGGGGACGATCCCTTGCCCTTTCTCCCGCCTTCTCCTTGGCGGGATGCAGTCCGTACTCCCGTTCCAGTTCCTCGGTAACGGCCACGCTGCGTTCGTTGCGCCTGCTGTCGTTTATCTTGCGCCCGTCCTGGGCCACCTGCACCGACACGATATGGATATGCTCCCGTCCGATGTCGGTATGCTTGAATACGATATAAGGTTGTCCTCCCCAGCCCATGCGCTCCATGTAGGCCCCGGCTATCTCCGCGAGTTGCCCGTCGTCGAGGCGGTCTTCGGAGCCGGGTTGAGCGACACGTGCACGACGGGTTTTTCCGTCCGGTAGTGCGAGGGCATCCAGCGCAGGAGGTCTTCTGCCGTCGCGGCCACGTTGAAGCGCCCATCCGCCGGCTCCCTCACGATGTGGGTCAGCAGCACCTTCCCGTCGCCCCGATCGACTTTCTCCTGGTTGTACGCCAGCGCGCCGTACACGTCTTTTCCGGTGGTGATATTGGCTACCATCGCTGTTTGAACTCTTCGGAGAGCGACACGACCTGCTGCCCGACGGCCGCCAGTTCACGTGTCGCTCTCTCCAGTTTATAGAGCAGCGCGAGTGTTTTCTTCTCGGAAAAATGCGCGTGCAGCTCCTTCACCACCTGGTTGTAATTCGTTCCCACGGCACGGAATTGGGCGTGGAAAGCGGTCAGCTTCGCCACGTATTCGAGCGTTCCCCGGTCGGTCTTTACCACCCGGAACGCCTCGTTGAACACTCTCGCTTTGATAAAAGCGGCTTTGGACAATAGCCCGGACTGCTCGTAAAGGTCGAGGAAACGGGCATGTTCCACGGCTGAAAAGTTTACCGAAAAGCGGTAAACGGCCGGGTCGTTTTTCGCGGGTCGTCCCCCTTTGCCCCCTCGGGGCTTTCTGTTCTTTTCCATCGCATCGAAATTTTAAGGAGAGGCCAGGGCCCCACCGGTTCCTGAAAATTCCGATCCCTTCGCGGCTTGCCGCCCTTCTGAAAAAGCACCGACTCCGGAGGTGCTTTCTCCCCCTTGCGGGCAAGCTGTTTTCTGCTGCAAAACGAGAATCGTGCAGCAGAAAACACAGCTTGCTATTTGCCCTTTGCAAATACCTTCTGCCCGCTCGCGGACAGAACATTGAAAGAGCCGCCGTAAAACGGGGCAAGGACGGCTTCATTAGCGTCGGGATCGTTCACGAGGCAAAGATACCGACCTATTCAATCGCTTGTACTACAAGTGATTACGCCACTTGCGTCCACTTTGATGCCACACGCGGCCATAGCGGAAAAAGAGCATACAACCCGTGTTTTTAAGGGTTTACTTTGCACGTGAGAACGGATACGGGCAATGACACATCCTCCTGTCCGCACACGTGCGGACGGATGCAGAAAACACCGTGTGCAGAGGAAAAAGCGGGTCTTTGTCCGGATAAGCAAATGCGGTTGCGCATGAGTATAAAATCGGACACGCGCCCATGCACCGGCATACCGGCGTAACAGCCTGCCAGCGCACCAGCATATATGCGTGCCGGCATACCTGCATAAAATCTCATGCCGTCACTTGCCCGGATACGTGAAGAGATGAACGATTACCCGATTGTATAACTAAAAACGCATGGAACAATGAAAGAGAAAACGAAATTCGTGGCCTTCTCCACCCAGAAAGGCGGAGCGGGTAAAACCACCCTCACGGTGCTGGCAGCTTCTTACCTGCACTATGTAAAGGGTTTCAATGTCGCGGTCATCGACTGCGATTATCCCCAACACTCCATCGTGGAGATGCGGGAACGTGACCTGAAGCTTGCCCTCGAAGACGAACATTACAAGAGGTTAGCTTACGAACAATTCACCCGGCTTCAAAAGAAAGCCTATCCCGTCGTGGAAAGCAACACGAAAGAGGCGTTGGCCGATGCCGACTACCTCCTGCCGCAAGGTGATTTCGATTATGTGTTCTTCGACCTTCCCGGTACGATCAATAACGAGGATCTGATTCATTCCCTGGCCGGAATGGATTATCTCGTCGCCCCGATCAGTGCCGACCGGGTTGTCATGGAAAGCACCCTGAATTACGCGGTTGTGGTAAAAGAGCATATCATGGGCCGCGAGAAGTCCCGGATGAAAGGGCTGTATATGCTATGGAACATGGTGGACGGACGTGAAAAAACAGAGTTATATCAGGTTTACGAGGCGGTAATGAAAGAGCTGGATCTTCCTGTTCTGAAGACCTTCCTGCCTGACACCAAGCGTTTTCGTCGTGAGCAGAACGCCAGCCGTCGCTCTGTCTTCCGCTCCACGCTCTTCCCGGCAGACCGTTCTTTGATCCGGGGCAGCAACCTGGATAAACTCGTGGATGAATTGATCGAACTGTTAAAGTAGGATCTTATGAGCGGAAAAGAACATGACGACGGTTTGGACGCTTCCTTCATCATCAGCCAGGCCAAAAGCCGAAACCGGCCATTACATCCTTACACGCCGGAAAAAGAGGAGGAGGCATCGGCTCTATCGGAACCGTCCGGCGAGGCCGCCTCCTCGTCGGCTACGAAAGAGGAGGGACGCCGCCGAAGAGGGAAAGGCCAGGATTACGAGCGTCTTTTTATCCGGAACGCCCCCTCCAATACCCGAAGCGGCAAAACGGTGTATATCCGCAAGGAGTTTCACGAGCGTATAACCCGGATAGTGCAGGTTATCGGTAAGAACGAACTCTCGCTGTATAGCTACCTGGACAATGTGCTGGAGCAGCATTTCGCTACCTATCAGGAGGAAATTTCGGAACTCTACAAGAAACGGAACTCCGATATTTTTTAGTTATGAACCCAATATTTACAACCTATTAAAAACAATCCATCATGTCAGACAAAGCAATTATTTTATCTGTTATCCTGGCGGCCGTCCTTTGCGTCGCCGTGCCCTTCATCTTCCGCGTGTGCCGCTACCGGCGCAGGATGAAAACCCTTATCGTCCCCGACGGCCCTTCGGGGGAGGTCGCCGTGGGGACTGTCCCCACCCCCGAGGCCGAGTACCTGGCCCGTTACATCTGCCTGCTGCGGCTGCCTTTCGCCGGTAACAAGCACGTGAAGATACGTCCGTCGTATCACGAGCGTATCCGCGAGATCACCCGTGTCATCGGTCGTGGCGACGTGACGATCACGGCCTACGTGGACAAGGTTCTCAAGGCGCACCTGGACGATAACCGGGAAACCATCGAGCGGCTTTTCGAGGAGCGTGAGGCCGTGGCCTCCCTGCAACCCAAAGCGGAGGAGCGATGAACGGGGCGTTGTGGCTGCTGCCCCTCTTTGCCGTGGGGTATGCCTTGTGGGCGTTTTTCCGCCTGCGGCGGATGGAACGCAACGAACCGGCAGACGGGATCGTTGCCGAAGACACTCCCTGCCGACAGGAGATCATCGGCAGGAGCCGCTTTGTCCTCGACCCGCGCCACTCCCGGCCACAAGCTGCCGTAGAATCTGAAACTGAAAAAGTTACGGAAAAAGCCGATATATTTGTGCCCACGAATGTACCCGAACACCCCCGGCAGATTCCGCCGGAAGACCTGGATGAAGTGTTCGGTGTCGCTCCCGAGGGGGAGCCTAACGAACCTCTGGAAATCGACTTTCCGCTGTACGATGAATCTTTCCCGGATGCGGACGCGGAGGAGCCGGATTATGACGAGGATGAAGACGACACCGAAGAGCTGCCCCTTTTGGGCCGCTCGCTTGCCCAGGGGGTTAGTTTTGAACAGATGGGCGAAGCTACCGCCACGTGGTACATGATCCACCTTCAACAGACGAGCAAAGGGAGGAAACGGGACGTGTCCTCCTGGGCCTGAAACAGACCGACATGTTCGAGGTCATCGTTTCGGGCCGCCCCGACGGGAACGACAGGGTAAAATCCCTGATCGACACCTACCTCTCGGCCTTTCACCGGCGTATGTCCGAGAGGTCTGCGGAAAGCCCATCTCCGCAGGGTTCGGTTCCCACGGGTTTCGACGTCCGTGAGTTTGTTTAACCCCATAATGACATCACGATGAAAGAAAAAGACTACGGGTAGCGCATGAGGTTACCCGCGAACCACTGAAAAAATCCGAATCAAGAAGTTTAACCCGGTGCGGGGCCTATCCATCCCCGCGCCACAATTCAAACATTATCGAGTTATGAGAAAGAACAAGATTCTTCTTCCGGCGGCATTTCTCTTTGCCGCCATCTCCTCCGCTTTCGCGCAGGGCAACGGCATCGCCGGCATTACGGAGGCTACCAACATGGTAACCAGCTACTTCGATCCCGGAACGAAGCTCATCTACGCGATTGGGGCTGTGGTCGGCCTTATCGGGGGCATCAAGGTCTATAACAAGTTTTCGAGCGGCGACCCCGACACGTCGAAGACCGCCGCGAGCTGGTTCGGCGCGTGTATTTTCCTGATTGTCGCCGCGACGATCCTACGCTCTTTCTTCTTGTAGTCCAACCTGTCATGCAAATAATTATGGAATATGGAATCAACAAGGGAATCGGCAAGAGCGTGGAGTTCCGGGGCCTGAAGGCGCAGTACCTCTTCATCTTCGCGGGCGGCCTGCTGGCCGTCTTCGTGGTGTTCGTCATCCTCTACATGGCAGGGGTCGATCAGTGGGTATGTATCGCTTTCGGCGTTGCGGCGGCTTCGGTGCTGGTCTGGCTTACCTTCCGCCTGAACGCCCGTTACGGGGAACACGGGCTGATGAAGCTGCTCGCCGCGCGCCGGCATCCCCGCTACCTGCTCAACCGCAAGTCCCTGCGCCGGTTGCTGAAAAGAAAGGGGGGCCGCGTATGAGAAACATCTTGAAAGCCACCACGCTGGAAAGCAAGTTCCCGCTCCTGGCCGTGGAAGGCGGTTGTATCATCAGCAAGGATGCGGACATAACGGTCGCCTATCGGGTCGAACTCCCGGAGCTGTTCACCGTCACGTCCGCCGAGTACGAGGCGATCCACGCCGCCTGGTGCAAGGCCCTGAAGGTCTTGCCCGAATACAGCGTGGTACACAAGCAGGACTGGTTCATCCGCGAGCGTTACCGCCCGGCCACGGGCGAGGGGGACATGAGTTTCCTCTCCCGCAGTTACGAGCGGCATTTCAACGAGCGTCCGTTCCTGACCCACGCCTGCTTCCTCTACCTGACGAAAACGACGAGGGAGCGTATGCACATGCGTTCAGACTTCTCGACCCTCTGCCGGGGCAACATCATTCCCAAAGAGGTAAACCGGGAATCGGCGACAAAATTCCTGGAGGCGGCGGAACAGTTCGAGCGTATTCTGAACGATTCGGGTTTCCTGACCCTTGTCCGCCTCACGGGGGACGAGATCACGGGTACGGCGGATTGTCCGGGCCTGCTGGAGCGGTACTTTTCCCTCTCGCTCTCGGAGACGACTTCTCTTCAGGACATCGAGCTGGGGGCCGAGGTTCTGCGTGTGGGTAACAAACGGGTGTGCCTGCACACGCTCTCGGACACGGAAGACCTGCCGGGGCGCGTGGGTACGGACACCCGTTACGAGCGTCTTTCCACCGACCGTTCGGACTGCCTGCTCTCGTTCGCGGCCCCCGTGGGGCTTCTGCTTTCCTGCGACCACCTTTACAACCAGTACGTGTTCCTGGAAGACAGCGACGAAAACCTGCGTATGTTCGAGAAACGTGCGCGTAACATGCAGTCCCTTTCCCGCTACTCCCGCGGGAACCAGATAAACAAGGAGTGGATCGACCAGTATCTCAACGAGGCGCACTCGTTCGGTCTTCAATCCGTCCGGGCCCATTTCAACGTGCTGGCCTGGTCGGACGACGTGCAGGAGCTCCGGCATATCCGCAACGATGTGGGCAGCCAGCTCGCTCTGATGGAGTGCCGCCCGCGCACAACACCGTGGACGCCGCCACGCTCTACTGGGCGGGTATGCCGGGCAACGCGGGAGATTTCCCCGCCGAGGAATCGTTCTACACGTTCATCGAGCCCGCGGTCTGTTTCTTCACGGAGGAAACCAACTATAAATCCTCGTCCAGCCCTTTCGGCATCAAGCTGTGCGACCGCGTAAGCGGCAGGCCCCTGCACCTGGACATCTCGGACGAACCGATGAAAAAAGGGATCATTACGAATAGGAATAAATTCGTGTTAGGCGGCTCGGGGTCAGGCAAGTCATTCTTTATGAATCATTTAGTCCGCCAATACTGGGAGCAGGGCACGCATGTCGTGCTGGTGGATACCGGTAACAGCTACCAGGGCCTTTGCGAGCTGATCCGGCGTAAGACCAAAGGTGAGGACGGCGTGTATTTTACCTATACCGAGGAACATCCCATCAGTTTCAATCCGTTCTACACCGACGACTACTATTTCGACGTGGAGAAGAAGGACAGCATCAAGACGCTGCTGCTGACACTCTGGAAAACCGAGGACGACAAGATCACGAAGACCGAGAGCGGCGAGCTGGGCAGTGCCGTGAACGCCTATATCGAGCGTATCCGCGCCGACCGGAATATCGTGCCGTGTTTTGACAGTTTCTACGAGTACCTGCGGGACGACTACCGCCGCGAGCTGGAGGAGCGGGAGATCCGGGTCAGCCGCGAGGATTTCAACATCGACAACATGCTCATCACCCTGCGGCAGTATTATAAGGGCGGACGCTACGACTTCCTTCTGACTCCCGGGCCAACATCGACCTGCTCTCGAAGCGCTTCGTGGTCTTCGAGGTGGATTCCATCAAGGAAAACAAGGAGCTTTTTCCCGTGGTCACCATTATCATCATGGAGGCTTTCATAAACAAGATGAGACGGCTCAAGGGGGTACGCAAACAGCTCATCGTCGAGGAGGCCTGGAAGGCGCTCTCTACGGCCAATATGGCTGAATATCTGCGTTATATGTATAAAACCGTCCGCAAATACTACGGTGAGGCCATCGTTGTGACGCAGGAGGTCGAGGACATCATTTCCAGCCCGGTGGTCAAGGAGGCGATCATCAACAACTCGGACTGCAAGATCCTGCTCGACCAGCGCAAATTCATGAACCGTTTCAACGCGATTCAGTCCTTGTTGGGGCTGACCGACAAGGAGAAGGCGCAGATTCTCTCGATCAACCAGTCCAACGACCCTTCCCGTAAATACAAGGAGGTCTGGATCGGTCTGGGCGGCGTTCAGTCGGCGGTCTATGCCACGGAGGTCAGCGTCCCGGAGTACCTGGCCTACACGACCGAGGAAACGGAGAAAGTGGAGGTACAGCGGCTTGCCGGGGAGCTGGGCGGTGATATGGAACTGGCGATCAGGCAGCTCGCCGAGGGCAAACGTTAAAGGGAGGGCAGGCCATGTATCGCAAGTGTATCGGATCAGACCCCACGGCGGCGCGTTTGGACTTCGCGCTGTACGAGGTGGCGGGCGAGTGGGAAAGCCGCTCGGGTTCTCCCCGGGTTCGCATCTACCGCAACCCGGGACGCGGGGCGGCGGTTTTTACGTGGAGGTGTCCTACAAGGATGGGACACGCTTCTCCCGTCCCGTGAGGAAGTATTGGGGAGGTATCCGTTACTTCGACCTCTACGGGTATGTCGCCCTGGCCTACGATGCGGGGCGCGAGGTGCTCCAGCTCTCCGCCTACGGGGATTATTACCGGGCGTCGGAATGACCGCCCAAGTATTCACGAATTAAATAATGAAAAGGATGAAACGATTGATTTTAACGCTGTTCGTGGGGCTTCTTTGCTTCACGTACCAGGCAAAAGCGCAGTGGACGGTCATCGACCCGTCGAACCTCGTTCAGAACATCAAGAGCGCGGTTCAAAGCTCGACCACGGCGACCAACATGGTCAAGTCGCTGCAAGAGAGTATCAAGATTTATAACCAGAGCAAGGCTTACTACGACGCCCTCAAATCGGTGCATAACATCATCAAGGATGCCCGGAAGGTGAAGCTGACGCTCGAAATGGTCAGCGAGATCACGGAAATCTACACCTCGGGATTCAACCGTATGGTTTCAGACCCGAACTTCACGGTGGACGAGCTGGCGGCGATCTCGGCGGGTTACGCCCGGCTGCTGGAGGAGGGCGGCGCGCTGGTGACGGAACTCAAGACGGTCATAACCGGCGGCAACGGCCTCTCGCTCTCGGACAAGGAGCGGATGGACGTGGTGGATCAGGTTTACACGAAGATGCTGGAGTACCGCAACCTCACGCGCTATTACACGCGCAAGACCATCTCCGTGTCCTTCATCCGCAGCCGCGAAAAGGGCGACGCGCACCGGGTGCTGGCACTTTACGGGAACCCGAACGACAGATATTGGTAACCTGAAAACGGAGGCAGTCATGGATTTCGACAATTTACACCAGGTTCTCCGGAACCTGTATCAGGAGATGATGCCGCTATGCGGCGACATGATCGGGGTGGCGAAAGGTATCGCCGGCCTGGGTGCGCTCTTTTACGTGGCTTACCGGGTATGGAAGGCACTGGCCAGCGCGGAGCTATCGACGTGTTCCCGCTCCTGCGGCCTTTCGCCATCGGCTTGTGCGTGATGTTCTTTCCCACCGTGGTTCTGGGGACGATCAACGCCGTGATGTCGCCCGTGGTGCAGGGCACGCACGCCATACTGGAGGGGCAGACGTTGGATTTGCAGGCATACCAGCAACAGAAGGACGATTTGGAAGCCGAGGCCGCAGCGCGAGGGCAAGGCTTGGTTAGTGGACGACGAGGTGTATGAACAACGGCTTGCGGATATGGGTATCACGGACTTGGGCGAGATTATCAGCATGTGGGCCGAACGCACGTGGTACGACATCAAGGCCGGTTTCCGGCAGCTTGTCCGGGACTTTTTCGAGTTGTTGTTCAACGCCGCGGGGCTTACCATCGACACGCTGCGGACATTCTTTTTAGTCGTGCTGTCGATTCTGGGGCCCTTGTCGTTCGCCCTCTCCATTTACGATGGCTTCCACTCGACGCTCGCGAGCTGGATTTCCCGCTATATCAGCGTGTACCTTTGGCTTCCCATCGCCGACCTGTTCTCCGCGGTGCTGGCCAAGATCCAGACGTTGATGCTCCAGGCGGACGCCTGGCCCTGCAAGACCCCAACTACATTCCCGACAGCGGCAGCGGTGTCTATATTATCTTTTTGATTATAGGTATCATAGGCTATTTCACGATCCCCACCGTTGCCGAGTGGGTGATCCAGTCGGGCGGAGCCGGCGGGGCTATGGGCGGTATCAACAAGGCCGGGGCATTCGCCACGGGTGTCGCGGGCGGTATCGCCGGCAACATGATCGGCCGCACGTTCGGGCGTCGCGGCGGTGGCGGTTCCTCCTCCGGTAACGGCGGCGGTGGCCCGGCTTCGGGCAGTGCCCCCAACGGGCGCAACCTGGCAACACAAGGTAACAATAATCATTCATAACAATTTGGACAATGGAATTCAAGTCATTAAAAAACATCGAAACAAGTTTCAGGCAGATTCGGCTTTTCGGTATCGTGTTCCTCTGCCTGTGCGCGCTGGTATCCGTGTTCAGCGTGGTCGCGAGCTTCCGTTTCGCCGAAAAGCAGCGCGAGAAGATCTACGTCCTGGACGGGGGCAAGTCGCTGATGCTGGCGCTCTCGCAGGATTTGAGCCAGAACCGCCCCGTGGAGGCGCGCGAACATATCCGGCGTTTTCACGAGTTGTTCTTCACCCTCTCGCCCGACCGTGCGGCCATCGAGAGCAACATCAACCGCGCGCTGTTCCTGGTCGATAAGAGCGCCTTCGCCTATTACCAGGACATGCAGGAGAAAGGTTACTACAACCGTGTGGTGTCGGGGAACATCAGCCAGCGTATCGAGGTGGACTCCGTGGTGTGCGACTTCAACGCCTATCCCTACCGGGCCATGACCTATGCCCGGCAAATGATTGTCCGCGAGAGCAACATCACCGAGCGTTCGCTGGTCACGCGCTGCGAGCTGATCAACTCGGGGCGTTCGGACAATAACCCGCAGGGTTTCATCATGGAGAAATTCGAGATTCTGGAGAACCGCGATTTACGTACATTAAAAAGATAAGGCTATGGCAAAGAAGAGAATAAAGGCTTTCGGGGAGTGGGTCGAAGACCACCTGCGCCGCGCTTGCGGGGCGCTCTCGCCCGATAAGCGGATTATCGTGATCCTCACGCTGCTCTTGTTCTTTTCCGTCTTGTCGCTCTACTTTACCGTGTCTTCCATCTACCGCTTCGGCAAGGGAGCCGGGGAACGGATGCAGATACGGCATATCGAGCGGCTGGAACTGGAATTAAGACAACGGCAGGAGGCCGACAGTGTAAAACATCTAAAAGATTTCAATTATGACGACGAACGAAAAACAGAATAAACAGCCGGAGGCGGGGAAAAAGGAACTCACGCCCCGGCAGATACAGATGCGGAAGAAGATGGTGGTCTTCCCGCTCTTTTTCCTGGCCTTTGCCGGGTGCATGTGGCTGATCTTCTCCCCCGGCGAAAAAAGAACGGGAGGAGCCTTCGGCGGGTTTCAACACGGAGCTGCCGACCCCGGAATCGGAGGGTATCCTCTCGGACAAGCGTGATGCCTACGTGCAGGAGGAGATGCGGCGCAGGGAGCGGGAAAAGATGCGCTCCTTGCAGGATTTCGCGTTCGGGATGGAGGACGAGGAGGAAGAGCCCGTCATGCCCGCTGCCGTGCCGGATAAGTCTTCCGGCCCTGCCGGCGGTTCGTCGGGAGCTTTCCGGACTTCCCGTGCCGCCTATGCCGACATCAACCGCCAGTTAGGCAGTTTCTACGAGGAGACCGCCGGTGAAACGGGGGAAGAGCGCGAGATGCAGGCCCGCATCGAGGAACTGGAACGCCGCCTGGAAGAACAGCAGGCGCAGAAAACGGCCCAGGAGGAGCAGGTGGCGCTGCTGGAGAAGTCCTACGAGATCGCCGCCCGCTATATGAATGGCGGTCAGGCCCCTGAAGCCCCGCGTCAGAAGACCTCCGTTTCCGGCAAGGCTTCCGTGCAGCCCGTGCGCCAGGTGCGCCGTAACATCGTGTCGCTGCTCGCCGCCCCGCTGCCCGATTCGGTCTTCGCCCGTGAGTTCGTCAAGCCCCGGAACTGGGGGTTCAACACGGTGGGGAGCGACCTTCGCGAGCCCGAGCGCAACAGTATCCGTGCCGCCGTGCAGCAAACCGTGACGCTCACCGATGGCGGGGAGGTTACTTTCCGGCTGCTGGAACCGATGATGGCGGGAGATCTGCTCATCCCCTCGGGTACGCCCGTAACGGGGGCGGCGAGGATCAACGGCGAACGGCTGACGGTCAAGGTCAGCGCTGTCCAGCACGGCGGGGCGGTCGTTCCGGTCGATCTGTCGGTCTATGACACGAACGGCAACGAGGGTATTCCCGTGCCGGGGTCGGAAGAACTCAATGCCGTGAAGGAGATCGCCGCCAATATGGGCGCGGGCATGGGCAGCAGTATCACGATCACGGACGATGCCGGTTCGCAACTGCTCTCCGACCTGGGGCGCAGCGCCATCCAGGGCGTGTCGCAATACGTGAGCAAGAAGATGCGCTCGGTCAAGGTCACGCTCAAGGCCGGTTACAGCGTCCTGCTACTCCCGCCCCTTCAATAAGGGTACAAACGACGTACTTCCGTACACCACTGAAAAAATCCATTTTTATCAACAATCAAAAATTTATCGAGTATGAAAAAGATTCTTCTGGCACTCGCTTTTATCGGGTGCATGTTCGCTGCCCACGCGCAGGAAAAGCCCTCCACGGGCGATTTGTACGACGGTCTTACCCGTCCGCTGACTTTCAACCGGGTTATCCCGCCCTACGCGCTGGAGGTGACGTTCAGCAAGACCGTGCATGTGATTTTCCCCTCGGCCATCCGTTACGTCGATCTGGGGTCTTCGGATCTTCTGGCGGCGAAAGCCGACGGCACGGAAAACGTGCTGCGTGTAAAGGCGGCCCTGCGTGATTTCTCGCGCGAGAGCAACCTTTCGGTCATTACCGAGGACGGGGCCTATTACAGCTTCAATGTCAAGTATGCCGACGAGCCGGTGAAACTGTCGGTCGAGATGGCGGACTTCCTGCATGGCGGGGAGGCGGTAAACCGCCCCAATAATGCGCTGGACATCTATTTGCAGGAGTTGGGATGCGAATCTCCGCTGCTGGTCAAACTGATCATGCAGTCCATTTACAAGAATGACCGCCGCGAGATCAAGCATATCGGTTGCAAGCGTTTCGGGGTACAATACCTCCTCAAAGGTATCTACGTGCATAACGACCTGCTTTATTTCCACCTCCAACTGAAAAACTCCTCCAACGTGCCTTTCAACGTGGACTACCTGACGTTCAAGATTACGGACAAGAAGGTGGCCAAACGCACGGCCATCCAGGAGCAGGTCGTATGGCCCGTGCGTGCGTACAACAACGTGCAGGTCATCGGCGGCAAGCGTACCGAGCGCATGGTCTTCACGCTCCCGAAGTTCACGCTGGCCGACGACAAGCAGCTGGTCGTGGAACTGCACGAGCAGCAGGGCGGGCGACACCAGACTTTCACGGTGGAGAATGCGACCTGGTGCGCGCACGTGTTATCAACGAGTTAAAGGTAAAGTGATATGAAACGGGCGATATTCATTCTCACGCTGGGGTTATGCCTCCTCCTTTCGGACGGGGCGCACGCCCAGCGTGCCCTGCCCGCCATGCGCGGGCTGGAAATACGGGGAGGCATGACCGACGGCTTCTATACCCGGGACAGCCGCAGCGAAACGGGCTACTGGTTCGGGCTGGCCATGAGCCACTACGCGAAGAATGCCGACAAGTGGGTGTTCGGCGCGGAGTTCCTGAACCGTTATTACCCCTACAAGTCGGAACGTATCCCGGTGGCGCAGTTCACGGCCGAGGGCGGTTACTATTACAAGTTCCTCGCCGACCCGTCCAGGACTTTTTTCTTCTACCTCGGCGGCTCGGCGCTGGCCGGTTACGAGAGTGTGAACCGGGGCGAAAGGCGGCTCTATGACGGCTCTACGCTCCGCCACCGCGACCGTTTCCTCTATGGCGGGGCCGTCACGCTGGAGGTCGATGCGTACCTGACCGACAGGATTATCCTCTCGCTGACGGGGCGTGAGCGTATCCTATGGGGCACTACAACGGGACATTTCCACGCGCAGTTCGGCCTGGGCGTGAAATTCATAATCCATTAAACTTGCAAGCGACATGAAAAAGATGAAAAAGATATTGGCCCTGGCGGTCTGGATCGCCGCCCTGGGTCTTTTTATGCGCATCCTGCGACAACGGGCTGGATATACAGCAGGCGTACACGTTCTCTCTGGAAACGATGCCCGTTCAGAAGCGAATCTCCGTTGGTGAAACCGCTGAAATCCGCTGCACGCTCGTGCGGGAGGGGAGATATGACGGCGCGCGTACACGATCCGCTATTTCCAGCCCGACGGGCGCGGTGAGTTGAGGATGGACGACGGTACGGTGTTCCTGCCCAACGACCGCTATCCGCTCGACCGTGAGGTGTTCCGCCTCTATTACACATCGCGCAGCGATGACCAGCAGACCATCGACGTCTATGTCGAGGACAACACGGGTCAGGTCGTGAAGACCTCCTTCACGTTCCAGAGCGAGAACGGGACGGAGGAAACGGAACGATAACGGAATATGTCTAACCAAGAGAAGCGCCCGTCACCCGGGCGCTTTCCATAAATACTGAAAACCATGACAGAGCAAGAGAGAATAGATATAGCCTATCTCGATACGGGGGTGTACGAGAACCCGTGGCGTGAGAACCTTTTCGAGACGCTGCCCGAGGATCGGAAAACGGCGGAGGTCTGCCGTTTCGCCATCAAGAAATCGGCTTTCAACATCGAGTTCGTTCCCGAAGCGATGAAAACGCCGGAACTTTGTCTTGCCGCGGCCGGCCACCGGGGCGAAACACTGAAATTCGTCCCTGACCGTCTGAAGACACCGAAAATGTGCCGTGCCGCCGTCGATAGCAACAGCTACGCGCTGTATTACGTTCCGGAGGGGCTGAAGACCCCCGAACTGTGCATGGCGGCCGTGAAGCGCAACGGCCTGGTGCTGGAGGTCGTTCCCGGGGAATTGAGGACGCCGCAAATATGCCGTGCGGCGTTGAAAGCGGTGGACAGTGCCGATTACAAGATACTCCCTTACATTCCGTATCCCGATATATGCCTGGAAGGGCTGAAAAAATTCGGGATGTCGTTCGTGGACAAGTTCGAGATTTTCGCCTCCATTGCCCCGGAGGTCATGACCGGGGAACTGGCCCTTCACGGCGTGGGGATGGACGCGTCCTGCCTTTCGCTCGTGCCGGTGGAACTGCGCACGGAGGCAGTCTGCCTGCGTGCCGTCAGCGGGGACGGCATCCTGCTCCATGAAGTGCCGGAGGAATTACGCACGGAACGGGTCTGCGAGGCCGCCGTGTCCTCGAACTACCTGGCACTGGAGTACGTTCCGAAACATCTGAAACCGACCGTCTGTGCGGGATGGCGCTGGAGCGCGATCCCCTGGCCATCCGCTTTTTCAACCCCGAACAGCTCACGCCGGAGGTCTGCAACCGGGCGTTGGCCCGTACCGACGACCTGCGTGTCCTCCGCTATATCCCCTTCGAGGAGATACACCTGAAAGTGTTGGGGTTCTATTGCACGAATTACGATAAGACCTTCGATTTTTTGGAGAACATGAACCCCTGGTTCCTCACGCCGAGGGTGGCCCGGGAAATTTTCGCCCTGGAGCCGGAGCTGTTCTACAACCTTCCCGACCACGCCAAGAACGAGGAGAT
>ENA-OQCD01000111-OQCD01000111.1-human-gut-metagenome-genome-assembly--contig:-NODE-111-length-20055-cov-2.245383_pt1 | contig 20055 bp, 29 predicted proteins | sample MGYA00242755_ERZ504571 | MGnify/ENA primary metagenome ERZ504571 (study PRJEB26092, sample SAMD00036274) | human gut metagenome | host: Homo sapiens | study: EMG produced TPA metagenomics assembly of...
AACTGAACTTTATTGAGGGATGCTGGTGGCTTACGGATGGTCGGGCGGCGATGGCCTTGGGATGCGGCAGTCGTCCGGGCCGGGGGCGGGAGCCATAAAACGCCTTACGGTAGTAGCGCAGCTCGTCCAAGGACTCGATGATGTCTGCGAGAGCACGATGGCCACCGTTCTTGGCGGGCGGTTCTCGTACACGGCCGGGTACCAGCGGCGGGCGAGCTCCTTGAATGTGCTCACATCCACGCTGCGGTAATGCAGGTGGCTCATGAGGTTCGGCATGTAATGGTCGAGGAACTTCTTATCGGAGCCGATGGTGTTGCCGGCCAGCAGCGGGCGCACGCCTTCCGGCGTGAAGCGCAGCACGTATTCGGTGACCTTCTGCTCGGCCTCGGCCAGGCTCAGGCCATTCTCCCACTCGTTGATCAGGCCGGAACGGGTGTGCATCTGGCGCACGAAATCGTTCATATGGTTCACGGCCTTCTCGGACGGCTTGATGACGTAATCCACGCCCTCGTCCAGCACATTCAGGTCAAAGTCAGTGGGCACTACGGACACCTCGACGAGTTCGTCGCCGCCGAAGATATCCAAGCCCGTCATTTCGCAGTCAATCCAAATCAGGCGCGAATCCTTTGCGCTGTAAGTTTCTGCATCATGGCTGTCGACCATGGTAAGCCTCTTTTTCGTCATGTCACCCGTTATTACAAGAACAGTTCAGACTATACCCCAGCGCATACAAGCTATCTCGAGCCACATACGCGAAAAGGGCCTGCATAAGCAGACCCTTTTCACAAGGAATCAACCCCTAACTAGCGCAAGCAGCGGGCATCAACCGATCAGTTGTTGTGGAAGCCGGAGTAGTTCGGGGCTTCGGTGGTCATCACGATATCGTGCGGGTGCGATTCGCGCAGACCGGCGTCGGTGATGCGGATGAACTTGCCACGCTCCGGCATCTCGGCGATGTTGTGGGCGCCGATGTAGAACATGGACTGGTGCAGGCCACCGAGCATCTGGTAGAGCACGGCGTTCAGCGGTCCGCGGTACGGCACTTCGCCTTCAACGCCTTCCGGAACGACCTTGTCGTTGGAGGTGACGTCGGCCTGGAAGTAGCGGTCCTTGGAGTAGGACTTCTTGCCGCGCGGGGCCATGGCACCGAGGGAGCCCATGCCACGGTACAGCTTGTACTGCTTGCCGTGCAGGAGCACCTTCTCGCCCGGGGCTTCCTCACAGCCAGCGAGCGTGCCGCCGAGCATCACGGAGGAAGCGCCAGCCACGAGGGCCTTGGCGATGTCACCGGAGTAGTGGATGCCACCGTCGGCGATGCAGGGCACGCCAGCGGCACGGCAGGCCTGGGCAGCCTCGTACACGGCGGTGAGCTGCGGGACACCGACACCGGCAACGATACGGGTGGTGCAGATAGAGCCGGGGCCAATACCGACCTTGACGGCGTCCGCGCCAGCCTCAATCATGGCCTGAGCACCGGAGCGGGTGCCGACGTTGCCGCCGATGATCTGCACGCCGTCGAAGGCGGAGTCGTGCTTCAGGCGGGAAATCATGTCGAGTGCCAGACGGGCCTCACCGTTGGCGGTGTCGACCACGAGCACGTCCACGCCAGCCTCCATCAGAGCGGAGGCACGCTGCCAGGCGTCGCCGAGGAAGCCGACGCCGGCGCCACGCGCAGACGACCCTGCTCATCCTTGGTGGCGTCCGGGTACTGCTCGGTCTTGACGAAGTCCTTGACGGTGATCAGGCCGGTCAGGTGCCTTCCTCGTCAACGAGCGGCAGCTTCTCAACCTTGTGCTGGGCGAGCAGACGGTGAGCGTCGTCCTTGGAAATGTTGGACGGGCCAGTGACCAGGTTCTCCTTGGTCATGACATCCTTAACCTTCAGGGTGTCGTAATCCTCGGAGGCGATGAAGCGCATATCACGGTTGGTGATGATGCCGACGAGCTTGTTTTCCTTGTCCACAACCGGCAGACCGGAGATGTGGAACTTGCCGCACAGCTTGTCGAGGTCGGCCAGAGTGACCTCGGGGTTGACGGTCAGCGGGTCGTGATCATACCGGACTCGGAACGCTTGACCACATCGACCTGAGCGGCCTGGTCGTCGATGGACAGATTGCGGTGCAGCACACCGATACCACCGTTACGAGCCATGGCGATGGCCATCTCGGACTCGGTCACGGTATCCATGGCAGCGGAGAGGACCGGGGCCTTCATCACGATCTTGCGAGTCAGATGAGTGCTGGTGTCCACTTCGGAGGGAATGACATCCGTCTCGTTCGGCAGCAGCAACACATCATCATAAGCAAGGCCGAGCTTGGCGAAAATCGGAGGAAGGGGAGCATACGCCGATTGGGCGTTCAATTCATCGAGGTTTGTAGCCATACAAACACTATATGAACACGCGCTGACCTTCACGACACACGCTTGTGAGCGCTCACTTATCCGCTGCCGGGTCCTGCACCTCACCCGCCTGCGAGTCCCGCGAATCCGCAGGCGAATCAGTCATCGAATCCGCTGCCTGAGAGCCAATCGAATCCCCGGCTCTCCCCTACTGCAGACTGCGACTTAACCGTAGCATGCTGCGCGTTCTTGCGTGCGGATTCGAGCGTCAGGTTCTCGGCTTGGATCTCGGGAATACGATGCCGCAGATAGGGGTACATCGTGGCTATGGTCAGCACCACCACGGCGATGGGCATGCCCACGGCCACATGCTGCGCTTTGAAGAACAGAATCGTCAGCGAACCGAATGCGATCAGCGCGGCCCATCCCCACAGGATCAGCACGGCGCCACGCACCGAATGCCCGATCTTCAGCATGCGATGGTGCAGGTGCATACGGTCCGGATGCATGGGCGACTGGCCTTTGGCCAAACGCCGCACAATCGCCAGACACATGTCGAGCACAGGCAGGAACAACACCAGAATCGGCAGCAGAATTGGCATGAACACCGGCAGATAGATGCTGGCATGAATCGAGGCCGGGTCAAGACGTCCGGTCATCACAATCGAAGCGCAGGTGATGAGATAGCCAAGCAGCATCGAACCGGAATCACCCATAAACAGTTTGGCGGGATGCCAATTATGCAGCAGGAAGCCCACGCAGATACCCACCATCATCACGTCGATCAGCGTGGCCAACGAAGCATAACTCGGGGAAGACCGGGCGATGATATACGAATAGGCGGCGAACGCTATGCCACCAATCGCCACGATACCGGCCGCCAGGCCATCGAGGCCATCAAACGAAATTGACCGCGTTAATCGAGGCGACAATCAGGAATGCGGTGATCGCCATGGACAGACTCGGCGAGGCGGTAATCAGCGAACCGCCCAAAGGCAGTGAGATGATCTGCAATCCGCCCCAAGCCACGAATACGGAAATCAGCAGCTGACCGGCAAGTTTCAGCATCCAATCGAGATCCCACAGGTCATCGGCCATGCCCAGCAGACTGATCATGATGCCGCCGGCAAGAATCACCCACATCTGGTAATTGCCGTTGAACAATCCCGAGAGAAAAGGCAGCCGACTGGCGAATACGGTAGCCACGGCAAAACCGATCAGCATGCCAAGGCCACCCATGCGCGGCGTGGGAATGGTGTGCACGTCTCGGGCACGCACCTCGCCAACCGCACCGATTTCGATGGCGACGTGGCGAATCAGCGGAGTCACCAGCCAGGTGACGCCACCGGCGATGGCGGCAATCAGTAGGTAGATTCTCATGCGCCGAGTCCACCGCCGTTGAGGTGGAGGGCCTTGCGAATCACGTTTTGGGCGATGACGCCTTCACGCAGGATCTCGATGCCGTCGCGCGCGTACGGATCGGCTTTGACGACGGTGCTGGAGACATGGCCTTGGGTGGGACCGCCGTCCAGATACAGGTCGACTTCGCTGCCGAACGCGTCAACCGCCTCCTGGACGGTCTGCGCGCTTTCGTCGCCGGAACGGTTGGCGCTGGACGCGGCCAGCGGGCCAGTCGCCTTGAGAATCGCGAGGCACAGCGCCGAATTGGGGATGCGGATGCCTTGCGTGCCGGGGCGACCATCGGCGGTGTCGGCCAAAGTCTCCAACGTGCAGTCGGGCCGGGCTACGGCAATCGGCGAGAACGCGCCAGGCAGAAAACGCCGCCGACAAACGATTCAGCGGGGACGGCAGGTCGAGACCGAGCTCATCAAGCTGGTCGGTGGATGCGAGCAGTACCTGCAACGCCTTATAGCGCGGGCGACGCTTGAGCCGGTAGATACGGTCGATAGCGGCCTTATTACGCGGATCGCACGCCACTCCATATACCGTATCCGTTGGAATGACGACCAATCCACCATCCCGGATGACACGCGCCGCCTGTGCCAGCGATTCATCCGTGACTTTCAGCGTTGTTCCGCCTTCCACGCTCACGCCACCTCCGTTCGCTTGTGTATTCACAATCTACCATTGCACCATTGCGCCCCGACTTGCATAGTTCATCATCGCTCGTTTGCCGTACTGCCGTTTTCCGATTCGCCCCACACGCACAGACCGTAGATACAATGAGTCCATCCATGCTCTTTCGCGAAATTACAGGAGTGTTCAATGAGCGAAATCAATGCTGAATCCACCACCATGCCTCCCGTCGAACTGCGTATGCCGCGCGCCAGCGAGCGCGAGGAGATGCTCGCCGGCAAACTGTACAATTCGGTAGACCCTGAATTGAATGCCCTGCGCGAGAAGGCCGGCGACCTGTGCGCGCGCTTCAACGCCGCGTCGCGTACCGATCATGCCGCCCGTGCCGCGATTCTCGATGAGCTGCTGCCCGGCCACGGTGCCGGCCTTGACGTGATGGGGCCGATTTTCTTCGACTATGGCTGCAACATCACCATCGGAGAGCGCGTGTTCGCCAACTTCAACTTCACTGTGCTGGATTGTTGCCCGGTGACGATTGGCGACGACGTGCTGTTCGGCCCGAACGTTTCGCTGCTGCCACCGATGCATCCGTTGCGTTGGCAGGATCGTAACGTGAGGCAGGCACCTGATGGTTCCGCATACGACTGCGAGTATGGCAAGCCGATTGTCATCGGCTCGAACTGCTGGTTTGGCGGCAATTGTGACGGTAATCGGCGGCGTGACGATCGGCGAGGGTTGCGTGATCGGTGCCGGCTCGGTGGTGACGCGCGATATTCCGCCGCACACCGTGGCCGTGGGTAATCCGGCCCGTCCGATTCGCGAGATTACGGATAAGGATGCTTCCGCGCTACAGTATTACGCGCAGTGATATATGAATGCTCCCGCTGGCGAGCTGTCAGCGGAGCTGACTGAGGGTGGTTGCCGGAATCTCCGATACCACCCTCAGCCTCACTTCGTGAGGTAGCTCCCGCCAGCGGGAGCATAGTAATGTGAGACGTCACGCGCCGAGGTACGCCTTGCGCACCTTCTCGTCGTGCAGCAGGTCGGAGGCCTTGCCCTCCATGGTGATCTTGCCGGTCTCGAGCACGTAGGCGCGATCCGCGATGGACAGGGCCATCTTCGCGTTCTGCTCCACGAGCAGCACGGTGATGCCACGCTTGCGCAGCGTGACGATGATGTCGAAGATCTCCTTGACCAGCAGCGGGGACAGACCCATCGACGGCTCATCCATGAGGATGGTCTTCGGATGGCTCATCAGGCGCGGCCCATGGCCACCATCTGCTGCTCACCGCCGGAAAGCGTGCCGGACAGCTGGCGGCGACGTTCCTTCAAACGCGGGAAGTAGTCGAACACCATCTCAAGATCCTTACCCAGACTGGACTGGTCTTTGAGACTGAACGCGCCCATCTCCCAGGTTCTCCTGCACGCTCATGCGGGTGAACACGTGGCGGCCTTCCGGCACATGGGCCATGCCCAGCGTGACGATCTTGTTCGCATGCGTTTTGAGCAGATCGTGGCCATCATAAGTAATGCTGCCGGATTTGGCCGGCACCAGACCGGTGATGGCGTGCAGGGTGGTGGTCTTGCCGGCGCCGTTGGCTCCGATCAGGGAGACGATCTCGCCGTCGTTCACCTTGAGGCTAATGCCCTTGACCGCGTCGATCGCGCCATAGGAAACGCATAGATCCTTGATTTCCAGCATCAGCGCGCTCCTTCCGTCAGTGTCTTGGCAATGCTTGGCTCCGGTTCCGCCTTGGTGGTGGAATCGCCGTCCGCGTCATCGTTGTTGTCGCTGCCCAAGTAGGCGGAGATGACCTGCGGGTTGTTGGCGATCTCCTCCGGCGTGCCGGATGCGATGGTGCGGCCATAGTCCAGCACCTGGATGCGCTGGCATACGCTCATCACCAGGCTCATGTCATGTTCGATGAGCAGGATGGCGATACCGAAACGGTCGCGGATCGTGTTGATGCAGTGCAGCAGATCCTCGGTTTCGGTGGGGTTCATGCCGGCGGCCGGCTCGTCGAGCAGCAGCAGTTTCATGCCGGTGGCCAGCGCGTGCGATCTCGAGCTTGCGCTGCTGGCCGTACGGCAGGTTGGCCGCCTGGGTGGTGGCCAGTCCCTCGAGGTTGAAGATGCGCAGCAGGTCGATGGCCTTCTCGTGCATCTCGTTCTCCTGCTTCCAGAAGCCCGGGGTGCGGAAGATGGCGCTGCCCATGTGGTAGGTGAACGACTCATCGAAGGCGACGAGCACGTTCTCCTCGACGGTGAGCTGCTTGAACAGGCGGATGTTCTGGAAGGTTCGGGCGATGCCGCACGCACGACCTGATAGGTCTTCTTGCCGTTCATCCGGGTTCCGTCCAGCCAGAACTCGCCTTCGGTGGCTTGTACACGCCGGTCAGCAGGTTGAACACCGTTGGTCTTGCCGGCGCGTTGGGGCCGATCAGGCCAATGAGTTCGCCCTTGTTGATGGTCATGTTGAAGTTGGACACGGCTTTCAGACCACCGAAGGTGATGCCGAGATGTTCGGCTTTGAGGATGGGCTGGGTTGCGTCGCTCATCGTGAGGCCTCCTTCACGGTCTTGTCGTCGGACTGGTCATGCTGCTTGGCGCTGGCCGCGGGTTTCGCGCCCTTGCCGGCGGCGCCGCGGAACAGCATGCGGTTGACCAGACGCGGCAGTGAGAACTCCCAGGATCCGAAGATGCTGCGGGCGGAAGATCATGACGAGCACCAGCACCACCGAGTAGGCGAGCATACGGTAGTCGGCGAAGGCGCGCAGCAGCTCGGGCAGGATGGTCAGGCCGATGGCGGAGACGATCGAGCCGGTGAGCGAACCCATGCCGCCGAACACCACCATGATCACGTAGTTGATGGAGTTGAGCCAACCGGCCATGGTGGGGTTGAGCGAGCCGATGTACTGGGCGAAGATACCGCCGGCGATGCCCGCGAAGAACGCGGAGATCGCGAAGACGAGCACCTTGAGGTACGTGGTGTTGAGTCCGGAGGCGCCGGCGGCGATCTCGTCGTCGCGGATGGCCTTGACGGCACGGCCGTAACGGGAGCGGGCGAACATGAACAGCAGCACGACGGTAACGACGGTGATCCAGAACACGACGTACAGGTTGGCGAGTCGGTCGATGCCGATCAGCGCCTGGCCGGCCGCGCCCTTGTCGAGGCCCATGCCGCCGGCGACCTCAGGTTCTGGATGATCACGCGGATGATTCGCCGAAGCCCAGCGTGATGATGGCGAGGTAATCGCCATGCAGACGCAGTGCCGGAATGCCGACCAGGATGCCGAAGATGCAGGCGACCACGCCGCCGGCGAGCGTCGTCAGCAGGAATCGCAGCGTCGGATCCATCGCAACGCCGTTGGCGACGAGCAGCTTGCTCAGCAGGGCCGCGCTGTACGCGCCGATCGCTTCGAAGCCGCAGCAGCCCAGCGTCAGCTGGCCGAGCACGCCGATGGTGAGGTTCAGGGAGGTGGTCATGATGATGGCGATGCAGCTTGTCATCATGATGCCCTTGATGTAGGTGCTGGCCATGCCGGATTCGCATACGCCCATCAGAATGCCGAACAGCACGACGATGCCGACCGCGCACATCAGATAGGACTGTTTGGTGGAAAGCATTGATTTCTTCATGAGGTCACACCTTCTCGGTTTCCGGTTCGCCCATCAGGCCGGACGGCTTGACCAGGAGCACGATGATGAGGATGCCGAACACAATGGCGTCGAGAACGCGGACGTGATCACACCGCCGGTGATGGTGCCGATGTACGCCTTGGTCAGGCTTTCGACCACGCCGATCACCAGACCACCGACCATGGCGCCCGGGATGGAGCCGATGCCGCCGAGCACGGCCGCGACGAAGGCCTTCAGGCCCAGCATCGCGCCCATCATCGGGGACACCTGCGGATAGGAAACGCAGTACATCAGCGATGCGACGGCGGCGAGGCCCGAACCGATGGCGAACGTGAGCGTGATGGTGGAGTTCACGTTGATGCCCATCAGGATCGAGGCCTCCTTGTCTTCGGAGACCGCGCGCATGGCCTTGCCCTGCTTGGTATAGGTGACGAACAGCTGCAGCGCGACCATGATGATCACGCCGAGCACGATGGTGATGATGGTCGCGCCGTCGATCTTCAGCTTGCCGATCGCCAGCGTCGGAATCTGGATGATGGTGGGCACGGTCTGGTAGTCGGCGCCGAAGATGGCCTGGGAGCCGTTCTCCAACAGAAGGCTCATTGCGATTGCGGTGATGAGGGCCGTCATGCTGTTGCCCTTTTCACGAACCGGCTTGTATGCGGCCCTCTCCACGATGACGCCCACCGCCACGCACATGAGGATCGCGGGGATGACGGCCACCCATGCGGGCAGGCCGAATGCGACGATCGCCGGAATGGTAAGCATCAGCACGTAGGAGCCGACCATGATGAAATCGCCGTGTGCGAAGTTGATCAAACGAATGATGCCGTACACCATGGTGTAGCCGAGTGCCACGAGCGAGTACACGCTGCCGATCTTCAGACCGTTGAAGATCTGACTGATGAACATGATGATCTGATCGCCCATCATTCCTCCTTTCAAAAGTTGATGATGCCGGACTTTTGACATAAACCGTCCGGCTTGGCCGCTGAAGAAGCCCAGCGGCTGAATATGGTTATTTTCGTCTTGATACGCGAAAGGGAGAGAACCGGTTTCCCGGCCCCCTCCTCTTCACAGATTCAGGCCTTCAGGCAAGCGACGCTCACTTGGCAGGCTGAATGGTGGTCTTGTACTGCGGCTTGCCGTCCTTGAGCTCAAGCACGACGACGGACTTCTTCGGGGAGCCCTTCTTGTCGAGCGTGAAGTTGCCGGTCACGCCTTCGAAGCTCATGCCGGCGATGGCGTTGCGCACGCCTTCGCGGGTGGCGTTCTTGCCGGCCTTCTCGATGGCCTGCTTCATCATGTACACGGAGTCGTAGCCCAGTGCGGTGAAGGTGTTCGGATCGGCGTTCTTGTTGGCCTTCTTGTAGGACTTGATGAAGTCCTGCACCTTGGCGTTGGAGGTGTCGTCCGGAGAGTAGTGGGTGGTGTAGAGCACCTTGTTGTACAGCGACTTGTCGTCGGTCATCTTCAGGCCGTCGTAGCCGTCAGGGCCCATCACATAGCCCTTGTAGCCGACGGAGCGGGCCTGCGGGATGATGTACGGGCCAGCGACGGAGTAGTAGTACGGAGCGTACAGGAACTCGGCGCAGCGGCCTGGATCTTCTGCAGCTGGGAGGAGTACTCGGTGTCGTCGGCGCTGGAGGAGTTCTCTTCGGCCACGACGTCAAGGCCGGCCTTCTTGGCGGCAGCGGCGAAGGCCTTGCCCACCGCCGGAGGAGTACGGATCGCCGGTGCCGTACAGCACGGCGACCTTCTTGACCTTCAGGGTCTCGGCTGCGAACTTGGCAGCGATCTCACCCTGGTAGGAGTCCTTGAAGCAGGTGCGGAACATGTAGCCACCGGTCTCGATGGAGTCGGAGGTGGCGGCCGGTGCGATGGCCGGCAGCTTGGACTGGTCGGCCAGCGGAGCCACTGCCGCGGTGGTGGAGGAGATGGTCGGGCCGACCACGCCGAGCACGCTGTTGTCGCCGGCGAGCTTGTTGAAGGCGTTGGAGGCTTCGGTGGCGTCGCCCTTGTCGTCCATGGACTCGAGCTTGACCTTCTTGCCGTTGATGCCGCCCTTGGCGTTGATCTCATCCACAGCCAGCTTGAAGCCGGCGACCTCGGCCTCGCCGTATGCGGCGGCGGTGCCGGAGTTGGTGGTGACGGAGCCCAGCGTGATGGTATCGCTGTTGGCCGCGCTACCGTTGGAGCTGCTGGAATCGTCCATGCTGCCGCCGGAGCAGGCAGCGAGGGACATCGACATTGCGCCTGCCGCGATCAGGGCGACGCACTTGGCGGAGAACTTCGCGTTCATTCCGTTCTTCCTCTTTTCTTGAAAACGCTGCACATTCCTTTCAACGCGCACCTTGGAAAATCATGTTCATCTCAACCCCCGTGCGCGGAACCACGGCGACCACTCATGACGGACGCCGTTCTCTCTCTGTGCATTCCGATTGTTCTTTATAGCCTGACGGACGGCGGCCTGCATAAAATGTTCTTATAGTGAGACTCAACTTCTGGTTATATCCCCGTCAGCATGGCGCAAAAGAATATAAGTTACTGTGCCGGCTGTTTTTCCGCCGTCAGATAACGTGGCCGTCCGGTGTAGTCGTTATGCACGGTAACGTCGACGAAGCCGCAGGTTCGTGCGAAGGCGGCAAGCCGCTCCCCCTGCGTGATGTCGTGCTCCATCACCATAAGTCCACCCGCACGAAGCAGTTTTCGCCGCGCGTGCGATGATGCGTTCCGGAATGAGCGTGCCATCCGCCGAACCACCGTATAGCGCCAGATCGGGGATCATAAATCGCGCACTTCCGGCTGTTCGGGAATGTCGGCAAGCGGCACGTACGGCGGATTGGTGAGCACGATGTCGATGGTGCCGTCAAGTTGGCTTACGTCGGCATTTGCGTGGCGTCGGCGATGTCCAGATGATAATTGCCGGCGATTGCGGAATACCGTTTTCGCGGTCTCGTCGAAGTTGCGCCGCGTCCACTCGGCGGTCGTAGCGCTTTTCTCGATGGCCCACACCTCGCTGCCCGGCACTTCCGAAGCGAGGCGAGGCCGATCGCACCGCTGCCGGCGCACAGATCGACCACTTTGGCGCGGTACATGCCGCTTCTGGTGGCCCAGTCGACGCCTTCCTGCACGACCAGTTCGGTTTCCGGACGTGGAATGAACACGCCTGGACCGACTTTCAAATCAAGGTAGCGAAAACGGCGCATGGCCGGTGATGTGCTGCAACGGCTCGCGTTTGACACGACGGGCCAGCATGGTCTGGAAACGTTCCATCGCCGGTTCCGCGTCTTCTTTTTTCGGCCAGACGTTCGACGCCATCGCCCATGAGCATGGCCTTGTCCACGTGCTGCAGGTCCGTATGGAACGCTTCGGCGAGCAGCAGTTTGGCGTCGTGCTGCGGAGTGTCGCGCCCGCCGCACGTAGTTCGTCCGCGGCGGAACGCACCGTTTCGAATACCGTCGCCACCCAATCGCCTTACTTCTGGTTGGCGAGACGATCGGCTTCGTCCGCCTGGATGTCGCTGTCGATCACGGCCTGCAGATCGCCGTCAAGCACGGCGTCGAGGTTGTACGCCTTGTAGTTCGTGCGATGGTCTACGATGCGGTTTTCCGGGAAGTTGTACGTGCGGATACGTTCCGAACGGTCCAGCGAGCGCACCTGGGAATGGCGCATATCGGCGGCCTCGGCGGCCTCCTGCTCGTGTTTCATGGCCAGCAGGCGGCTCTTCAGACGCGCAGCGCCGCCGCGCGGTTCTGGATCTGGCTCTTCTCGTCCTGCATGTTCACGGTGATGCCGGTGGGGATGTGCGTCATGCGGACCGCGGAATACGTGGTGTTCACGGACTGTCCGCCGGGGCCGGAGCTCATGAAGATGTCGATTTTGAGGTCTTTCGGATCGATTTCGATCTCATCGTCGTCCTCGTCGGCTTCCGGGAAGACGATCACGCCGGCGGCGGAAGTCTGGATACGTCCCTGCGATTCGGTGACGGGGATGCGCTGCACGCGGTGCACGCCGCCTTCGTACTTGAGGGAAGCCCACACGCCGTCCTCCGGCGCGGAGTGCCTTTGGCGCGGATGGCCAGCTGCACGTCCTTGACGCCACCCAGCTCGGTGGTGTTCTCGCTTTGCACGGTGACCGACCAGCCGCGCTTTTCCGCGTATCGCATGTACATACGCAGCAGGTCGCCGGCGAACAGCGCCGCTTCCTCACCACCGGTGCCGGCCTTGATCTCCATGACGTGTCACGCGCGTCATCGGGGTCACGCGGAATCAGCGCGGTGCGCAGCTTCTCTTCGGCTGCGGGCAGCTCGCCTTCCAACCGCTTGGCCTCTTCGGCGAATCGGGATCTTCGGACGCCATCTCGCGGGCCGCCTCCAGATCGTCCTTCACCTGCTTGTATGCGGTGTAGGCGGAAACGATGGCACCCAGTTCGGCGTGGCGCGACCCAGCTTGCGCATCTTGTCGGGATTGGATGCGACCTCCGGCTCGGCCATCTGCTGTTCGATATTGTGGTATTCCTCAAGCGCGGTGACGGCCGCGGGGAATTGTTCGTCTGCCAATGTACGCCTTTTCTTCGTATCTGCGCTTCAGCGGAATCACTCGTCGCTGAACCTTACTCAACCTGTCCATCATATAAGGTGGCGCGGAAGTGCGGTCGTCGGAGGTGGGCGACGGCACGTCGGTGACGAAAAACGCAGCCCACGAATGGACTGGCGTTTTTCATTGCCTAAGCAATAAGACTCACTTGGCCTTCTTGCCGTAACGCTTCTCGAAGCGAGCCACGCGGCCACCGGTGTCGAGGATCTTCTGCTTGCCGGTGTAGAACGGGTGGCAGTTGGAGCACACGTCGACGGTCATGTGATCGCCGTTGTAGGTGGAACGGGTGACGAAGGTGTTGCCGCAAGAGCAGGTGACCTGCACTGCGTGGTAATCAGGATGGATACCCTGCTTCATAGTTTGTCTCCTAGAGATTCGGGGGACCCGGGTCGCATTGCCCCGATGGCAAGGCGTGAACCGGATAACCTTATGGAGTGTAGGCGATGGCCGGGACACGGTATGCGCCGTCACACGCAGGGCGTACGGACTGCAATCCGCGGATATGCAAAAGACCCGCCGCTTCCGGCAGGTCCGCATGTGCCCTCGCTGGGACTTGAACCCAGGACAAACACCTTATAAGGGTGCTGCTCTAACCAACTGAGCTACGAGGGCAACGGGAGGAAGTATACCCCGACCTCTGCCCGATTGCGGCAGCGTCGACAGATGACCATTGGAAGACCGACGGCAACACGCCAGCAAATCGTTATTTATAAGTTTATAAATAACGTACTACCTATTAATTAAATCAATGGACGATATACCCATACAGTACACCTCGTCACAGCCATTTCACCGACGAAAGGACACCCATGCGCTACGGTCATTTCGATGATGCCGCAAAGGAATACGTGATTGAAACCCCGGCGACCCCCCCTGCCGTGGATCAACTACCTTGGCAACAAGGACTTCTTCTCGCTGATTTCCAACACCGGCGGCGGCTACAGCTTCTACAAGGACGCCAAACTACGCCGCGTCACCCGCTACCGGTATAACAACGTGCCGGCAGACAACGGCTCCCGCTGCTATTACCTGAGCCTGATGGACTCCGATTCCGCCGATGCCAAGCCGGTCGAAACCTGGTCGCCGACCTTCCTTCCGTGCAAGACCCCGCTTGATTCCTACAAGTGCCGTCAAGGCATCGGCTACACCGTGTTCGAAGCTTCCAAGCGAGGCATCGAATCCAAGCTCACCGCCTTCGTGCCCGCTGCACACCAATGCGGAAATCAATCGGCTCGACGTGACGAACACCACCGACGAGCCGGCCGTCATCGACGTGACCGGCTCCGTGGAATGGTGCCTGTGGAATGCCGTGGACGACTCGTCCAACTTCCAGCGCAACCTGTCCACCGGCGAGGTGGAGATCGAACGCGAAACCGATGCCACGCTGCTGTACCACAAGACCGAATTCAAGGAGCGCCGCAACCATTACGCGTTCTACGGCGTCAACGCGCCCGTCGTCGGTTTCGACACCAGCCGCGACGAGTTCCTCGGCCAGTTCAACGGCTGGGACACCCCGCAGGTCATCGCCGAAGGCAAGGCTCACGATTCCGTGGCGCACGGCTGGTTCCCGATCGCCCGCCAACCGCGTGCGTCTGGAACTCCAGCCGGGCGAAACCGCATCGCTCGTGTTCATGCTGGGCTATATCGAAGTGGCCAAGGACCAGAAATGGGAGGATCCGAACGATCCGCCAAGGTCGGCATCATAAACAAGAAGCCGGCCCATGAGCTGTTCCGCCGTTTCGCCACCGTCGAACAGGTCGAAGCCGCCTTGAAGGAGCTCAACTCCTACTGGTCCGAACTGCTGACCACCTACAGCGTCGATTCCGGCGACGAAAAGCTCGACCGTATGGTCAACATCTGGCACCAGTACCAGTGCATGGTCACGTTCAATATGTCCCGTTCCGCCTCCTACTACGAGTCGGGCATGGGACGCGGCATGGGCTTCCGCGATTCCAACCAGGACCTGCTTGGCTTCGTGCATCTCATTCCGGAACGCGCACGCGAGCGCATCATCGACATCGCCTCCACCCAAATGGAGGACGGTTCCGCATGGCATTCCGCTCATCGGCCGCGCCGACTGGAATGATTGTCTGAACCTCAACTGTTTCTCCGATACTCCGGGCGAAAGCTTCCAGACCGTGGAGAACAACGACACCGGCGTCGCCGAATCCGTGTTCATCGGCGGCATGTTCGTGCTGTACGGCAGCCAATATGCCGACATCCTCAAGCATTATGGACGTCTGGCCGGCATGTCCGACGCCGAAATCGCGTCCGAGGCGGCCAGCGTGCGCGCCGAAATCGGCCAGGTTTCCAAGGCCGTCAAAACCGCCGGCTGGGACGGCGAATGGTTCGTGCGCGCCTACGACGCTACTCGCGCAAGGTCGGCACGCATGAGGACACCGAAGGCCAGATCTACATCGAACCGCAGGGCATGTGCGTGATGGCCGGCATCGGCCTCGATGACGGCAAGGCGCAGCAGGCGCTGAAGTCCGTCAAGGAACGCCTGACCTGCGATTGGGGCACCGCCATCCCTCGCACCCCGCCTACTCCACCCTACCGCATCGAATTGGGCGAAATCTCCTCCTATCCGCGCGGATACAAGGAAAACGGCGGCATCTTCTGCCACAACAACCCGTGGATCTCCATCGCCAACGCCATCGCCGGCAATGACGACGAGGCATTCGCCGTCTACCAGCGCAACTGCCCGGCGTATGTCGAGGACAAGTCCGACGTGCGCAAGGTGGAACCGTACGTCTACTGCCAGATGGTGGCCGGTCCCGAGGCAGCGACCCCGGGCGAGGGCAAGAACTCCTGGCTGACCGGCACCGCCGCGTGGACGTTCGTGGACGTGTCGCAGTATCTGCTGGGCGTGCGACCGACGCTCGACGGCCTGGCCATCGAACCGCATCTGCCGGAACGGTTCGACCAGCTGACCGTGACGCGCGTGTTCCGCGGCGTGACCTACCGCATCGCCATGAAGCGCACCGGCGAGCGCACGGTGAGCGTCGACGGAGCGAAGATTGGCGGTAATGTGGTTCCCGCTTTGAGCGATGCCAAATCCGTCGATGTCGAGGTCACGTTCTGATGTGAGCATCAGAACGTGCTCACAAACGGGGCGGGCCTACACTCTCCTCAACATGAACATGGATTGCCGGAGCATCTTGCATATAGGTTGTTCCGGCGATCCTCCATCGGTTTCCTGCAACCTTGTGGAAGGCAGGAACCGATCAGAACAGTGCGAATCCGTGTGCCGCATAGAAGGCGCATGATTCGCACACACAATCCGTCTAAGGTAGCGATATGCAGTATTGTGAAGACATCATCACCGGCATCGATGGCAGTGAGGCCACGTTCGTCCGGTACGTTCTCGACAACAGCGAGGAGATCGATCCCAAAACGTCAACGCCCCAGCGTCTGGTGATTCCGGGCGGCGGCTATGCCATGACCTCCGACCGCGAGGCCGAACCGATCGCCATGCAGTTCCTCGCGGCCGGATGCAACGCGTTTGTGCTGCGCTATTCCGTCGCGCCATCCGTCTTCCCCACGGCTTTGCTGGAAGCCGCGGAAGCAGTGCAGCGCATACGCGCGCATGCGGACGACTGGCATTGCGACCCCAGTAAGATCGCGGTAATCGGATTTTCCGCAGGCGGTCATCTTGCGGCCAATCTTGCGACCACGGCGGGTGACGACACCATGCGGGCACATGGCTATGACCCTGACGCGGTGCGCCCGAACGCATTGATGCTCGGCTACCCGGTGATCACTTCAGGCCCGCTCGCGCATCGTGGCAGCTTCGACTGTCTGCTTGGCGACAACAGCGATAATCAGGTGGCGTTGGACGCGGTGTCCATCGAACGGCATATCGACGCGAAGACGCCGCCCGTATTCGTATGGCATACCATCACCGACGATTGCGTACCGGTCGAGAACACGCTGATGTTGGTCGATGCCTGCAAGAAGGCCGGCGTGCCGGTCGAGGCGCATCTGTTCCCCCAAGGCGGGCATGGTCTGGCGCTTGGCACTGCGGAAACGGCGTGGCAGGGGGTTAATGGCATCGAGCCATGCGTCCAGCAATGGCCGGTGTTGGCCACGCGTGGCTACGGCGACTCTTCGCCTAGAGGCCAGAGGGCGTAATAGTATTGGATGGTTTTATGAGGGACACGATGAGCAGGGGTGTAAGGAGCTGGCTATGAGCGTCGCGGCATGGGATGGATTCCTGAATGACCAGAGCAACTGGCCGGCCGCCTCACGCATCGGCAACGCTACGGGGGCCACTACCGCCAGGGACACGCTGGGCGACAAGACCTTCGTCAAACGCAAGCGTATGAGTCAGGAGGAACGCCACCTGCAAATCCTGCAGGCCGCCGTCAAAATCATCGCCACCCAAGGGGTTCTGGGGCATGTCGTTGCAGAACATCTCCGACGAGCTGGGCATCACCGAGGCGGCGTTGTACCATTACATCTCCTCGAAGGACGATCTGCTCAACATGGTGCTGTCGGAATGCTACGACACCATGATGCCGACGAATACAACGCGGTGACGGCCGCCATCGTCGACGCCGACGGGCACCGCGTCTACTACTACCCGCGCTATTGCCTGAACATCGTGCTGTACAATCTGCAGCGCCCCGAGCTCGTGCAGCTGTATTCGGTGCTGAACGGCGAGGCGCTGAACCCCTCGCACCCGGCCCACGATTTCTTCATCGGCCGCATTTGCGCCAATGGGAGATGATTTGCTCGATGAACTGGCTGCTGCCGCCGGACGTGGACGAGGAACGGTTCTACGACCTGTACACCCTGGCGATGAGCGCCATGGACGGTCTGCAGTACCGTTGGCTGGGTGACAATTCGATGAATCTGCTGGAGCAATGGATGAGCATCTCCGACATCATCTTCCCCGATAGCGAATGGCAGGGCTTCCGCGACCCCTCGGAGCACGACCCGAAGAACGAATCCTGCCTGCTGCCGCTTACCTTGTCGGCACGGCAGTAGCTCTGACCCCGAAGATCAGCAGAGCATTACAGCGGAAGATCGATATCGACCGCCCACCGCTCTTGTGCATATTCGCCATCGGCGGGGCCGTTCACGGGAAGCGGACCCGCCGATTTTCGTATCGGAAGCATCCGCGACTAGCGGATCGGCACCTTCTCCATGCCTTCGACCTCGGTTTCGAAGCGTAGTAGGCTCCGATCAGACCGGCGTTGTTGGTGTGCCGGCAGCGCTTGACAACCGTGTGGAAATCGCTCCACTGCGGGATCTTGTCGAGCGCCGCATTGACCAGCGGCAGCAATTGCTGTTCACGGCAGATGCCACCGCCCAGCAGCACGCATTCGGGGTCGGCCACGGCGACGTGTTGAAAATGCCGATGGCAAGATAGTCGATCCACCGGTCCACGATCTTGCGCACACGCGGCTCATCGAGACGATGGAACAGGGTGGCCGGCACGATGGAGCCTGTCGGCACGTCGAATTCCTTGGCGTACTCCTCCGCCAGCACGATGGTCGACAGGTAATCCTGCATGGTGTGGAATCCACCGGTCTCATAGTTCGGGATCATCATGCCCAGCTCGCCTGCACGCCAATCCTTGCCTCGGCGGATCCTGCCGTCCAGGAACAACGCACCGCCCACACCGCTGTCGATGGTGATCAGCGCAAAATCGTCGAGTTTGACGGCGTTGCCGCTCAGCTTCTCCGCCATTGCCGCGCAGTTGGCGTCGTTCTCCATCCATGTGGGGATCGGGTCGTCAAGATAGCCCTGCAGTTTTCTGCCGATTTCATGGCCGTACAGTATGCTTAGCGCGCCGGCGGTAACGGCGACCTGCTTCTCCGTGTCGATGAAGCCGGGCACGCTTATGGCGATGCCGTCAAGAGGGGCACGCTGCTTGGAAACAATATGCGCGAGCGCCTGGTAGAAGGGCTCCTCGCCGTCGACCGGAGTCGCGATAGTACCCGGAATGCCCATGCGCCCGTCCTCGAACACCACGTATCGGGTGAAGAACGTTCCGATTTCGAACGCAAGGATGCGCTTCTTTGCAGTCATATCGTTATCTAACCCATCTTTAATAAAAATCCTGCCTTGGTACAGTATAGCGTTCCCGCCCATACTTAAGCGCTTCCGCCCCATCCCCCGATACGCTCAGCCAACACCCCTTTGCGTACCACCAATGCAATGGCGGAATCGAAGTGCGTCATAGCATATTCGTCTGCCATTGTGCAACATATGCCATAACAACTTGTCAATATTTATCGATACGGTTGCCTATTGGAGGCTCTTGCAATACACGCTTTTATGACTCCCGCCGCTTACGGCGGGCAGCCCCCTAGATGCCCCCCATCAATGACGTTTTCCACGTCGCGCGAAGACAGGAGAAATAGATGAGAAACAAGGCAATCGCATGCCTTGGCGCAATCGTCGCTTGCGCAACGGCTCTCGCCGGAATCCCGGCCACCGCCATGGCGGACGACTCCGCCGGCCTGACTCCCCAATACACCTACAATTCCCAGAACGATAACGGCATGACCTCGAAAAGGTCAGCCACGCCGATCAGGGCCTGAGCCAGGCCGATGGCGTGGTCGATTACACCGGCGACGGCACCATCGCCCCCTATACCGCCGGCCTGAGCACCACCGGCAACGGCGACCGCGGCCAGTCCTACAGCTATGCGGCAGCATCCTCCGGCGACTGGGTCTACATCGGCACCATGTACGGCGGCCTCGGCGTGCAGGCCATTCTGAACCGCGATATGACAAGCCTCGGCCTGACCTCCAAGCAGGCCACCGCACTCATCCAGACCATGTACGCGGGCAACATGTACCTTGGCGAACCCGACGGCAAGAGCGCCGGCGGCATGCTGTTCAAGTTCAATGTGAAGACCGGCAAGACCAAGATCCTCATGTCCAAGAGCACCGGCATCGACGGAGGCAAGGGCGTGATCCCGACCTTCCGCAGCGCCTTCAAGATGAACGGCAAGCTGTACTTCGAGGGCATGGTCATGGACACCAACAACAAGGATCTCACCCAGCAGGAGATCCAGACCGCCATGGCCTATCAAAACGGATTCCCGTGCATCTACGAAGTCGACCCGGCCAACAACGACAAGCTCACCAAGGTGTATGACAGCGTCGACGTGGATGGCTTCCGTTCCCTGGTCAAGGGCAACGTGTTCACCTCCACCCGTGCCATCGGCTCCTTCGGCAATACGCTGATCGCCGGCGACCTCAAGCCGACCGCGGACGGCAAGGGCAAGGCGCTGCTTGTGGCATCCAAGACCCCGTCCGATCCGAACTCCCTACAAAGTGATCGCCGACATGGCGAGCTTCGACAACCTGCCCGCCATCCACCGACAGGATGTCAACGGCGGCGGCGGTATCTATCAGGTGCAGGAGTCAACGGCAAGCTGTACGTCGTGGTCTGCACCGGCGACACCAGCACCCTGAACGAAG
>ENA-OQCD01000112-OQCD01000112.1-human-gut-metagenome-genome-assembly--contig:-NODE-112-length-19883-cov-1.813323_pt1 | contig 19883 bp, 28 predicted proteins | sample MGYA00242755_ERZ504571 | MGnify/ENA primary metagenome ERZ504571 (study PRJEB26092, sample SAMD00036274) | human gut metagenome | host: Homo sapiens | study: EMG produced TPA metagenomics assembly of...
GCCCGCCGCCAAAATAGAAGTGTGTGCCGTGGGCTTCGTCGGCCAGGCAGAGCATCCCCGGCGTCGTGGGCCATCCGCACAATGCGCGCAGGTCGCTGCAGATGCCGTAATAGGTGGGGTTGTTCACCAGCACGGCCACGGCGTTGGGGTGCTCGGCAATGGCCTTGGCCACCTGCTCCCGCTTCATGCCCAGACTGATTCCGAGGCGGTTGTCCACCTCCGGGTTGACGTAGACCGGTACCGCACCGCAGAGCACCAGCGCGTTCAGCACGCTGCGGTGCACGTTGCGCGGCACGAATGATCTCATCCCGCGCTTGCAGGCGGTCAGCACCATGCTTTGTACCGAGCTGGTCGTGCCGCCCACCATTAAAAGGCGTGTGCCGCGCCGAACGCATCGGCGGCCAGCTCCTCGGCCTCGCGGATGACCGAAACCGGGTGGCAGAGATTGTCCAGCGGCTTCATGCTGTTGACGTCCACGCCGACGCACTGCTGGCCCAGAAAGGCGGTCAGCTCCGGGTTGCCGCGCCCGCGCTTGTGGCCCGGCACGTCAAAGGGCACGACGCGCATACGGCGGAAGTTTTCCAGCGCTTCATGGATGGGTGCGCGGCGCTGGTCCAGCCGGGTGCGCTTTGTTTCTCCGTTCATTTTTACCTCCGTTCGCGTCCCTTGCAAAATAAAAAACGCAAGCCGTGCACATACGTGCAGACTTGCGTTTGAATCCAGCGTATTTTTGCACAGGCCGAATACCCCCGGTATCACACCGGGAGAGCGTCCTGCATGATTCAAAAAGGCTGAGCGTGTCAGAGTCTATATAGCAATTACACTTTTACTACTCTTTATTGACCGTTTCACAAGTCTGCACACCAAAACGTGCAATTTCATGGTTGTAAAGGAACCAACTTATAAAATTTGAGCTTTTAACTCAATCAATAAGGCAACCAAAGTTGCCGATCGGCAGTGGACCCGGCTGTCCGTATGGCCTTAGCCCCCGATGGGCGGTCCGTAGGTAAATTGCTTTGAAAAACTCTTACAAACTCGATTCGTCTTTCAAAATCTAAGAAAGTATAACATGACAAAAATTGCTGTGTCAATATTTTGGTGAAAAATAATTTTATAGAGGGGTTTTCCTGCAATTCTCAAAGTTTGTTGCACGGCTACGGAATCGTTTCCGCTAAAATTTGTACACTATTTTTGGAACATTTCCACAAAAACAGGGGGTGCAAAATTTGTGCATCAGGCCGATTTTGCAGTAAATCGCAAAAAACGATTGATTATTGCGCCGGAAAGGTGTATTATAAGATCAATCCGAAACGGAAACGTTTCGACGAAACAAATCAACACCCTTGCAAATCATTGTTTTTCTTAAGAAGGAGGAAAAAACATGAACGCAAAAAAGACACTCTCGATGACTCTGGCAGCTGCTATGGCTGCGGGTCTGCTGGCAGGCTGCGGCGGCAGCTCCTCTACGGCTGCTTCCTCTACCAGCACCAGCACCGAATCCAAGGCTGAATCCACTGCCGCTTCTACCGAGGCGACCACTGATGCAGCCGGCAAGGTCTACTACCTGAACTTCAAGCCCGAGCAGGACGAAGCCTGGCAGAATCTGGCCAAGAAGTACACCGAGGAGACCGGTGTTCCCGTCACCGTCGTGACCGCCGCCTCCGGCCAGTATGAGACCACCCTGATGAGCGAGATGGCCAAGAGCGATGCGCCCACCCTGTTCCAGGTCAACGGCCCTGTCGGCCTGGCCAACTGGAAGGACTACTGCTACGACCTGTCCGGCACCAAGATCGCAGGCGATCTGACCAGCGACACCTACGCCCTGAAAGACGGCGACCAGATGCTGGGCATCGGTTACGTTATCGAGAGCTACGGCCTGATCACCAACAAGACCCTGCTGGAAAAGGCCGGCTACACCGTTGACGACATCAAGAGCTTCGACGACCTGAAGAAGGTGGCCGAGGACATCACCGCCCGCAAGGACGAGTTGGGCTTCTCTGCCTTCACCTCCGCCGGTATGGACGGCTCCTCTGACTGGCGCTACAAGACCCATCTGGCCAACCTGCCCATCTACTTCGAGTATCAGGAGGACGCATCGACAACACCGACGCCATCAAGGGCACCTATCTCGACAACTACAAGAATATCTTCGACCTGTACATCAACAACTCCACCTGCGATCCTGCTGAACTGGCTGGCAAGACCGGCGACGACAGCCGCAACGAGTTCCTGAACGAAGAGGCCGTTTTCTACCAGAACGGTTCTTGGGAGTACACCAACCTCGTCGGCGATGGCAAGCCCTTCACCGATGACGATCTGACCATGCTGCCCATCTACATTGGCGTCGCGATGAAGCCAACCAGGGCCTGTGCACCGGCACTGAGAACTACTGGTGCGTCAACAAGGAAGCCAGCGAGGACGACATCAACGCAACGCTCGACTTCATGTACTGGTGCGTTTCCTCTGACGAGGGCACCAAGGCCATGGCTAACGACATGGGCTTCGTTATCCCCTTCAAGAATGCTGTCGAGTCCCCCACGTCTTCGTCAAGGCCGATAAGGAAATGACCGCCGCCGGCAAGACCCCTGTGGCTTGGAACTTCTCCACCATGCCTTCCGAGAACTGGAAGAACGGTGTTGGTTCTGCTCTGACCGCTTACGCCGCCGGTACCGGCAGCTGGGATGATGTCGTCACCGCTTTCGTCGATGGCTGGGCATCTGAGGCTGCTCTGAACGCTGCTGCATAACATAAGATTGTTTTCTCTACACTGAAAGCTTTTTCTCCTTACCTAGTATTACCGGTTAGCGGGGCGGGCGGTTTCGCCCGCCCCGCTTCTTTGCAGAAAACAAAAATTACAACAAAGGGAGCATACTTATGGAAAAAGCCATTCGACGTTATTGGCCTGTTTTCGTACTGCGACCCTCATCGCCTTTTATTATTGGCTTTGTCTGGCCGTTTATCTGGGGTGCAGGGCTGTCGTTCTGCAAGTTCACCACCGTCAAAAAATGTGCAGTTTGTGGGCTTAAGCAACTACGCAATGATTTGGTCGGATAACACCTTCACCCATGCGTTCTGGTTCACAGCGGCGTTCACCGTCGTGTCCACCCTGCTGATCAACGTGCTGGCCTTCGCCATCGCGCTGCTTCTCACCCGCGGTATGCACGGCACCAACGCTTTCCGCACCATCTTCTTCCTGCCGAACCTGATCGGCGGCATCGTGCTGGGCTATATCTGGCAGATCCTGCTCAACGGTCTGCTGTCCTCCTGGGGTAAGTCGCTGCTGGCGCTGAATGCCACCTACGGTTTCTGGGGTTTGATCATCCTGATGTGCTGGCAGCAGATCGGCTACATGATGATCATCTATATTGCCGGTTTGCAGAATGTGCCGGTGGATCTGGTGGAGGCCGCACGCATTGACGGTGCAACAAGCAGCCAAATTTTGTTCAAAATCAAAATCCCGATGGTCATGCCCAGCGTGACGATCTGCACCTTCCTGACGCTGACGAACTCCTTCAAGCTGTTCGACCAGAACCTCTCGCTGACAGCCGGTGAGCCTGCAAAGCAGTCCATGATGCTGGCCTACAACATCTACGACACGTTCTACGCACGCTCCGGACCCCAGTGGAAGGGCATCGGTCAGGCCAAGGCCGTCGTTTCTTCCTGTTTGTGGTCGTTATTTCGCTGCTCCAGCTGCATTTTACCCGCTCTAAGGAGGTGCAGGCATAATGGGTGCTACTAAAAAAAGACCGCCGCATCAACACGGTACTGTCCGTTCTGTTCACGATCCTGTGCATCGCCTGGCTGTACCCGGTGTTCATGATTTTGATGAACTCCCTCAAGACCGAGCGCGCCATCACGACGAGCCACGCCTTTGATCTGCCGAACGCCGAGACCTTCGTCGGCCTGAAAACTACATTTATGGCATTCAGGAAATGGACTTTTTGTCCTCTTTCTGGTATAGTTTAGTGATCACGGTTTCGTCTGTGGCACTGATTTTGCTGTGCTGCTCCATGTGCGCATGGTATATCACCCGTGTGCAGAACACCTTGTCCAAAGGTATGTACTATCTGTGCGTATTCAGCATGATTGTCCCCTTCCAGATGGTCATGTTCACACTGGCAAAAACCGCTGATACCTTAAAGCTGAATAACCCCTACAACATCTGCATCATCTATCTGGGCTTCGGCGCGGGACTTGCGGTGTTCATGTTCACCGGCTTTGTAAAATCCATGCCGATTGCTATTGAAGAAGCCGCTATGATCGACGGCTGCAATCCCATCCAGATTTTCTTCAAGGTCGTCTGCCCGATTTTGAAGCCGACGATGATCTCTACCGCCATTTTGGAAACCATGTGGGTCTGGAACGACTATCTGCTGCCCACGCTGGTGCTGGACATCAAGACCTTCCGCACGATTCCTATGGCGATCCAGTATTTCCGCGGCAGCTACGGCAAGGTGGAGATGGCACCCATGATGGCCTGCATCATGATTACGGTGCTGCCTGTTATCGTGCTGTACCTGATCTGCCAGAAATATATTATCGATGGCGTGGTCGCCGGTGCTGTCAAGGGGTAAATTTGACACTTCTTCAAGAAAGAGGATTGGCAAATGACCATCAAAGACATCGCGCGGGAGTCCGGCTATGCGGTCGGGACCGTCTCACGAGCCTTAAATAACGCCCCCGGCGTCAGTGCAGAAACCCGTCAAAAAATATTGGAAATCGTAAACCGCCACAATTATGAACCGAACGCCAACGCCAAGCATCTGAAGCAGCAGACCAACGATGGGATCGCACTGATTGTGAAAGGCACCCAGAATATGCTGTTTGCCGGCATTTTTGGAGCCGCTGCAGCAGATCATTGAGGAAAGCGGCTACGTTGCGACGGTCTACTATATTGACGAGGAAGCCAACGAGGTTGCGCAGGCTCGACGCATCTGCACAGAGCGCAAACCCCATGGTATATTGTTTCTCGGCTCAAATCCGGAATACTTCACGCCGGAGTTGGAGGCACTGGGTATCCCCTGCCTGCTGCTGACAAACAGCGCGGCATCCTTGCGCATCCGCAATTTGTCCAGTGTGTCCGTAGACGATATGGCTGCATCGGACACGATGATCGAATATCTGTACAAAAAGGGGCACCGCCGCATCGGAATCATCGGCGGCAAGCCCAATCTTTCCCGTCCAAGTCTCGCCCGTCTGGCCGGCTGTCAGGGTGCTATGCTGCGCCTTGGTCTGCCGTTTGACATGGAAAAGCAGTATGCGTATGCACGGTTCTCGCTTTCCAGCGGGTATGAGGCAATGGAGTATCTCTTAAAGCACAGCCCCGACATTACGGCAGTGTTTGCCATGTCCGACCTGATGGCGCTCGGCGCAATTCGTGCGCTGCGGGATCACGGGCTGTGTGTGCCGCAGGATATTTCCGTCACAGGTTTTGACGGCATTGCGCTGGGACAGTACAGTGTGCCCCGGCTGACGACCATCCGGCAGGATATGGGGCAATTGGCGCAGCGTTCGGCGCGGATCCTGCTCCACAACATCCAAAACCCGGCAATGCCGTGCACGAGATCGTCTCCTTCGATCTGACCGAAGGAGAAAGCGTGCGCGAACTGTGAACGAAGACATCCCGGCTGCTTACTATCAAAAGAAAGAGGGGTTCTCTGATGAGAGCAAGCGGCATTCTGATGCCCATTTCAAGTCTGCCCTCGCCTTATGGCATTGGTACCATGGGTGCAGCCGCGCGCAGCTTTGTGGACTTTTTTGGTCAAGTCCGGGCAGGCATACTGGCAGATTCTGCCCGTCTGCCCCACCAGCTACGGCGACAGTCCTATCAGTCGTTCTCGACTTTGCGGGCAACCCGTATTTTATCGATCTGGACGATCTGGCAAAGCAGGGACTGCTGCTGCCGGAGGAATATGCGTCCATCGACTGGGAATGCACCCCCGACTGCATCAACTACGGCGCCATGTACGAAAAGCGCTACGCAGTGCTGCGCTGTGCAGCCAAACGTCTGCTGGCAAAGCCCGGTGCCGACTACCGCCGTCTTTGTGAAGGAAAACGACTTCTGGCTGCCCGACTACGCGCTGTTCATGGCGCTGAAGGACGCCCACAACGGAGCCTGCTGGTTGGAATGGGAAGAACCGCTGCGGCGCCGTGAGCCCGCTGCCCTGGAAGCAGCCCGGCAGCAGTACGCCGACGATGTGGCGTTCTGGCAGGCTGTACAGTTTATGTTCTACAGTCAGTGGCAGGCGCTGAAGCACTACGCCAACCGGCAGGAAATCTGCATCATCGGCGACCTTCCCATCTATGTGGCGCTGGACAGCGTCGATGTGTGGAGCTGCCCGCAGGAGTTCCAGCTCGACGAGAACCTGCTGCCCACAGAGGTGGCAGGCTGCCGCCGGACGCTTCTCCGCCACAGGCCAGCTGTGGGCACCCGCTGTTCGACTGGGACTCCATGGCCAAGACCGGATACGCATGGTGGGGGCGGCGCATCAAACACATGTGCAGCATCTATGATGTGGTTCGCATTGACCACTTCCGCGGATTTGCGGGCTATTATGCTATCCCCTACGGGGAAGCAACCGCCCGGAACGGCCGCTGCGCGAAGGTCCCGGCTATGCGCTGTTTGCTGCCATAAAGAAAAAGCTGGGCAGCCCGCGCATCATCGCCGAGGATTTGGGATTCCTGACGGAAGATGTCACTGCCCTGCTGAAGCAATGCGGCTATCCCGGCATGAAAGTGCTGGAATTTGCCTTTGACAGCCGTGACGGCGGCGATTACCGCCCCCACAGCTACTCCAAGAACTGCATTGCCTATGTAGGCACCCACGACAACGAGCCTGTGAACGGCTGGATGGAAACCGCCGCCCCTGAGGACGTGGCGTGCGCCGTGCGCTACCTGAATCTGACGAAGAAAGAGGCTATCACTGGGGCATGATGCGCGGCATCTGGTCCAGTGCTGCCGATCTGGCTGTCGTGCAGGCACAGGATCTGCTGGGCCTTGGGCATGGATCCCGCATGAACACGCCGTCCACTCTGGGCGGCAACTGGTGCTGGCGTGCCGAACCCGGTGTCTTTAACACAAGGCTGGCCAAAAAGCTGCACAGTGAAATGGAACTGTACGGGCGTTGCCGGAATGAAAAACAACCTTCGTTCTATGGTGTCGGCTCGTTCTCCGCGCAGGATCCGCTGCCTAAACACATCAAGGCTGCATTCAAATTATTCAACCGTTGTATCACACGATACAACGGCATTTTTTATTGACAAAAATTCCTGCGCCCCGGCAGGGGCGCAGGACAGATCCTGCCGCTTAGCGCTGCTTTACCTTCTTCCGATAGGTTCATTCCCCATCTTGCTTTCTGCCGACGATCAAAATACTGCAACTTCCTCGACCTGGCGCACCGGGATGTTCGCGTCCAGCAGCGCCGACTCAAAGGAGAAGCTACACCCGATGAGGAAGCTGACCAAATCGGACCGTTCCTCGAAATAGCGCACCACATCGGTGGTTTCCTCGGTCAATTCGCCGTTTTGGTAGATACGGTAGCGCGGGATGTCCTGCGCAATATCGATGCCCGGGGCAAATTGGGAGAAGCTGCGCTCCCCGGCATCGGCCACTTTCAGCAGCGGGCAGGTCTTGGGGTTGCGCTGGCAGAACAGCAGGAAATCCCACGCCAGCGCTTTGGCAGGACCACCAGATTGCCCTGGGCGTATCCGTCGCAGCAGCTGTGGTCGGGGCATCCAGCTTGCCCGCGCGGATCAACGCCCGAATCTCAGCCGGTGGAAATGCGGAATAGTTCATAACGTGCACCTTCTTTTACAAGCGATCTCTTACCCGCTGCCACAGGGCCGCCTGCTGCCGGGCAGCCTGCACGGCCCGGGACGGCGTCACAAAGGTAAAGCATGCTCGCTGCCCGGGGCGGAGCTGCGCCAGCGCGGGCAAGTCGGCAGAAATCACCGTGGCAATTTTGGCATAGCCGCCCGTGGGTCTGGTGGTCGGCCAGCATGACAATGGGCTGCCCGTCAGCGGAGACCTGCACCGCTGCAACGCTGGGCAGCAAGTTCAGCGTCTTGATGTTGCAGTGATAAAGCGTGTGTCTTCCTCGGTGTTGAGCTTGATGGGCACATCCGGGTCGTTCAAATGGTTCTGGCGGATGGACACCTACAGCTTGCCGGGCAGGTCCTCGGCGTAGACGTGGTTGCGGGTCTCGATGCCGCGGGTGACCTGCCAGTAAAAAAATGCGTTGTACCGTCTACTTTGGCCAGCAGGTCGGTCAGCAGTCTGCCAAGCTCGTCTTTCAGCATCGGGATGTGGATATCCAATGCCCTGGCACTGGTGTAAAAGCGGTCAAGGTGGTTCTGCATCAGGTAGACCTTGCCGTTTGCGCCGACAGTGGCGTCGTATACACCGTCACCGAAGAAATGCACACGATCATTGAAGGGAACTGTCAGTTCCTCCGGTGTGCCGATTTTTCCGTCATAATAGGCCAGTGCTTCAGCAGCTCCTGCGCATCGCCGGAAAGCGTGATGGTGCCGGTTTCCAGCACGTAGGCACGGTCAGAGATCGCCTTTTAAAGTCACATCGGCGTTTGTCGCACCTGTTGCCAGCAGCATGCCGTCCTTGGAGGCCTGTTCTGCCATGGGCAGTGTGACCGACAAGAAGAAGCTGCCCACGATGGCCTCCGGCGAGTCGGCCATGACCTTGTTGTAGGCGTTCATGGCCTGCTTGGCGTCCTTAGCATCGTCTGCGACCTTGCCGCCGTTGACAATTTCTATTTTGTAGCCGGAATCACCCGCGTTGATCTCCTCGACTGCCATGTCGACGGCGTTCTGTGCGCCCTCGCCATAGATAGCGGATCCGCCGGTCATGGAACAGACAACGCCAACGCGAATGATGTTATCCTCACCGCCGTCCGGCACAGATGCGGCGGTGTCGGTGGAAGCAGCTTCACTTGATGCGGCCCCGCCCTGCTGTGCGCTGGAGCCGCAGCCTGCCAGCAGACTGGCGGACATTGCAGCTGCTACGGTAAGTGCCAGAACTCGATTACGCTTTTTCATTGTGTGACCCCTCTTTCTGATATTCATACAAAGCAAAAGGCGCACAGCACGGTGATGTGCTGCACGCCTTTGTACGTAACGGAAAGGGGCCGCTGTACTTTTACAAGTACGCGACCCCTTTGTCCCGTTCGTGTTCTGTGATGCTGTTATTATAGCAGAGTGTACAAAAAGTGCAAGGATTTTTTGGCGGCTTCTGCAAAATCGTTGTTCATCACGCTTTTTTACCGAAGATTGTAAAGCTGCTTTGCCGTTCGGCAGATGATTATTAAGCATCTTTCTTTTCTTCCATTCGGCCAATGCCGATTGAGGATACAGTACCACACCTGTTTATGCTGCATCAAACTGCCTTCGGAATTTGGCACAAAAAGGCCGAAGGTCATTACCTATAAAACCGATAAAAAAGCGCTGCACCGGTTGTTTTTGGCTGACGCGGCGCTTCGCTTTGCATTCCGGCAGGATTGCTGGTATAATAAATATATCCCATCGGGCCGCCTGTACGGCCAGGAAAGGTCCCCGCTATGGAAACACCTCACCAGGCACAGCCCTGTTTCATCTGCCCGGTCTGTTTGAATTTTATGACCTGTATGCGGCGTTTTTTTTGCCGCTTTATCGTGCGCATCGGGAGTATTTTTACGACTGGTGCGCCATCGGCTCGATCTACGGCGCACCGTCTGACTGCTTATGGGCGGGCGGACGGGTTGAGTACAGTGACCGCACCCCACGCGAGGTGCTGGCGTTGACGCGTGAATACGGCATCTCGGCGCGGCTGACACTCAGCAATTCACTACTGCGCCCGGAGCATCTCACAGACCCGGACTGCAATGCGCTCTGCCGACTGTTTCAGGAACAAAATGACCCGCAAAAACGGCGCCATCGTTCATGCTGAGCTGCTGACGCAGTACCTGAAAAAAGAACTATCCATCGCTGTATCTTGTATCCTCAACCACAAAAAGTGCTGACAGACTTCAACGATTTGCAGCGGGAGCTGGCACGGCCCGAGTTTCGCTATGTCGTGCCGGATTTCCGGCTGAACCGAGCATTTGACCGACTTGCAGCGCTGCCCCAGTCCCAGAAGGACAAGGTGGAGTTCCTCTGCAATGAGTGCTGCTGGTTCGGATGCACGGAACGCAGAGCCTGCTATGAGGCCGTCAGCCGCAAAATCTGGGTCTGCCCGGCCCGGAGCATTACTGCAGCGCCCCCGGCGCAGCGGGCGGGTATCGCTTCTCCCGGGCGATGGCGAACCCCGGCTTTATCGGCATCAAGGCCATCCGGGATACCTACCTGCCGAGGGGCTTCACCCAATTTCAAGATCGAGGGGCGCGGCCTTGGCAGTTGCGCTGATTCTTGAATTTTTGCTCACTACCTGACCAGGCCGGAATATCAGCTGGCTGTCCGCGAGGAGTTGTATCTGGATACCATGCTGGACCTTTTCTGACTGACTTTGTGTCGAGCCGGGTGAAGCTGTTTGCATTTTCTGCGTTGTAAGGCTCCTGTTACCCCAGTGCCACATCCAGTACCATCATCACACTGAAGCCGACAGCAAAGAATACTGTGCCAAGGTTAGAGTGCCGTCCCTGTGACATTTCGGGAATCAGCTCTTCCACCACGACATAGAGCATCGCGCCCGCAGCAAAGCTCAAAAGGTAAGGCAATGCCGGTATCACAAGCTGCGCGGCCAAAATCGTCACCACTGCGCCGATTGGCTCAACCACGCCCGAAAGCACACCGCCTGCAAAGGCCCTGCCCTTGCTCTCCCCTTCGGCGCGCAGGGGCATCGAGATGATGGCGCTCCGGGAAATTCTGGATGGCTATGCCGAGGGACAGGGCCAGCGCGCTCGCCGCGGTGATCTGTGCGCTGCCTGCGAGAAAGCCGGCGACATCACACCGACTGCCATGCCTCCGGGATGTTGTGCAGGGTCACTGCCAGCACCATCATCGTAGTGCGGCCCAGCCTGCTTTTTGGCCCCTCAGCCTCCTCACTGCCGACATGCAGGTGGGGAATCAGATGATCCAGGGCAAGCAAAAACAGCACGCCGAACCAAATCCGGCAAACGCCGGAAAAAAGGCGAACCGCCCCAACTTCTCAGACTGTTCGATTGCCGGGATCAGCAGGCTCCAGACCGATGCCGCCACCATCACACCGGCGGCAAAGCCTGCAAGTGAGCGCTGCACCAGATCACCCAGAGCGCGCCGCATAAAAATACGCATGCTGCGCCCAGCGATGTACCCAAAAGGGGATCAGAATCCCCCAAAAAGTTTCCGTCAAGGTTACCCTCCTCCTATTGTCATGGCCTCATAGCCGGAATCCCCGGCTTTTTTGGTTTACGTATGCTAATTGTTGCTTGTTTATGCAAGTTAGTTAACACTAACCATTGGACTGTAAAATTGCTGCCTGCAGCCAAAACGGCACACCGGCAACAATTCTACGATATTTCGGTCTTATAATAACAGTCTGACACCCAAATGTCAATAGGGGGTAGGGAGGCGTTTATGTGTTTGCAATTCCATCATCCGCCGCAAAAAATTGTGGTAATTTGCAGAAGGCTGAACGCTCAGAAAACTTTGAACGCTTGCTGCTGTCCGTGCAGGGTGTAGTGTACGGTCAGACCGTCGTCTGCATCCACGGTGCAATTTTCGGCGTGGTCGGTCAATTCCCGCAGGCGTTGTATTGGCGGCGCATCTCATCCGTATAGCGACTGGGCATATCGGAGGTGAGCAGGATGCCGCTGAACAGCGCATTGACCCGGGCCAGGGTCTGCTTTTGCTGTAGGGTCAGCTTGCAGTTTTCCTCGCGCAGGAAGAATACATCGGGGTCGCTGCCGTAAGCACGCCCGTTGAGCTGGCGGCGGAAAATCGTGTTGCCGATGGACTGCTTTGTGGAGACCCGCTCGCGGTGGAAAAGCCGCATATACCACACATCGTCCCAGTCCAGCCCTACATCACACCCAATGCGGCAGTAGTCAACGATGCCAAAGGCAGGCATGACCGGCACACCGCAGCCGAGGATCAGCTTGTCGCCGCACCATGAGCGCAGCAGTGCCATGGCGCGCTGCATCCGTCCTGCGCGGGATTCCCGGGCGTTGCCGAACGGTGCTGCGCCGTAGAGAAAGTCCAGCTTAACAAGGTCAAAGCCCCAATCCTGCAGGACGCGGTCAAAGACCTGCTTGAGGTAGGTCTGTACCTCCGGGTGGTCGATGTCCAGCGCATAAAAGCTGCTCCAGTTGCAACCGCAGCACCAGGGCTGACCGTCCGCCTGCAGCAGCCAGTCCGGGTGATCTTTGCAGAGCAGGGATTCCTTTTCGCAGACGAACGGTGCCAGCCAGAGTCCTGCCAGAAGCCGCTTTCATGCGCTGCATCTGCCAGCGGACGCAGCCCGTTGGGGAATTTGGCAGGGTCAGGCTCCAGCCAGTCTCCTACCTTGCGCTCCCATCCATCGTCGATCTGAAAGAGATCCCCTGCGCGGAAAAGCGTTTTGCAGCCGTTGAGGTCTTCCTGGATCGAGGCCTCATCAATGTTCTGGTAGCGGTTATACCAGCTGGAATACCCGGTCAGCCTGCGCGTGGTGCGGGGGCGGCAGCCCAGCGCCGCAAACCATGCGTCAAATACCTCGTCCTCGGTGCCCTCGGCAAAAAAGAGGGAAAACGCAGGGAAGCTGCCGCCGGTATGCTGTACCCCGGCGCAGTCGCGCTCAATGCGCAGCTGTGCGGCGCGGCTGTCATAGGAAAAAATCGTATAGCCCGGTGCCTCGTCCAGGCTGGCCAAAAGGCGGTAGGTCTTTCCGCGCCGGAAATAGCAGTAGGAGAAGCCGTGGCTCTGTCCCCTCTTGCCGCTGTAGGGAACAAAATGATAATCGCCGTAACGGTCAAAGCTGTATTCTCCAAAGAAATTTCGGGACACGCTCAACACCGTGCTGCCGGTCCCATTGCCCAGCTCCGGGCAGGCGGTCCAGGTTTGGTAGCCGTTCATGAAGATCTTTTCTTCGCGCGCCATCGTCCACGGAAGCGCAGCAACTGCATTTTGCAGCACTCCAGCGGGCAGCTCTGCCCTCAGGCAGACGGCACCGCTGCGCGGGGTGATGGCTGCCGTGCCGTCAAACCGGCCGCTGTCTGTTGCGGCATACCACTGCATCTCAGCCATTTTGAGTTTCCTCCCTGTGAAGCGCAGCGCTGATTTCGGCTGCGCGGTCATCCGTCAGGGTGAACCTGCGGCGGAACAGTACAAGCGCCGCCGCAAGGACGGCCATGGGCAGAACGGTCATCATGAGCCGCAGCCCGAGCAATGTACCGGCGCTCTGGGCAGCAACGGGGCCTGTCTCCTCGGCATTGCCGGTCAGCCCGATCAGATCCAGGCCGATGCCGGTCAGAAAAACCGCCACGCCGGACGCAGCCTTTACAACAAAGGTCTGCATCGAGAAGATAACGCTTTCCTCACGGCGCCCGGTCTTGAGCTGGCCGTAGTCCACACTGTTGGAGAGGAAAAGGGTCGTCAGTACGCTGAGCATGCCGTTGCAGGCAAACACCACCACGCCCCGGCACGCAGAGCAGTGCCAGACTGCCGGAAAAGCCCGTCAGGCAGAGCAGGAGCAGCACAGCATAGCCGCCCAGCGCCAACCCCAGGCTTACCGTAAATACGGCAGTGTTGCTGAGCTTTTTGCGCAGCACCGGATAGAGGACCATCATGCCGAGGATCTGCGCCGCGCCGCCGATGGTTGAGAACAGCGTGTAGCTGGCCTTCCAGCCTGTGCCGCCGAAATCGTACTTGAAGAAATAGATGATAAAGTTGGAGGTCAGATACAGCGCCGAGTTGATCAAAACGATGCTGCCTACGACCACAAGCGCCTGATCGTTGGAGAACAGCGCCTTGAACATCTCGCCGACGGTGGCGGTCTTTATCTCGGCGCTGCCGGTCTCCTTGACGCTGGCGCAGCAGATCGCCTCGGTAACCACAAAGATGACAGCCACGAGCAGTGCTACCCAGCGGAAGCCGGTGCGCTCACTGTCGCCGCCCAAAGCACCCACCAGCAGCATGGTAAACATCGCAATGAGCGCCGAGCCGACGCCCGCACAGGTGCGGCCCACGACTGACAGGTTTTCTCGGTCGGCAGGGGTGCGGGTCACGGCGGGGATCATCGACCAGTAAGGAATGTCCATCATCGTGTAGGTGACGCCCCACAGGATGTAGATGACGCTGAAGTAGACCATCATGTCGGCACCCTCCAGCACCGGCGCGGCAAACAGCGCGTAGAGAACCACCGCATTCAGGACGGTGCCGCTGAGGATCCACGGACGGAACCGTCCCCAGCGGGTGCGGGTCTTGGCCACCAGCACCCCCATAAAGGGATCGTTGAAGGCGTCAAACACACGCGCGATCATCAGGATCAGGCCGACAAAGGTGGCAGGCAGGCCCAGCACATCCTGATAATAGTACATGACATAGGAGGCAGACAGCGCGTAGACCATATCCTTGCCCACTGCGCCGATGCCGAAGGCGGCTTTTTGCTTTGTTGTCAGTTCCATACTGCACACTCCTTCTTTGTGACGGTAAATTCTACGGTGACAGGCGCACACTGCGGGGCCGAGACGGTCAGCGCGGCTGTACCTGTCTGCCCGACTGTGCGCAAATAGTCCCGCCCATGCCGCCCTCGGCGGTTGCCGCCGCAGGGCCGACCAGCGCGGCGGCACCGGTCACGGCAAAGGTCATCGGCAGCTGTGCATAGACGGCAGGGCTGCCGTTTTCATCAAGGATCCGCACCCGAACTCCGGCCATATCGTAGGTGTCACCCTCCCGCAGGACGGTGGCGGAGGGCGTTACCTCAAGATGCAGCCGGTGGCTGGGGCAGAGCGTGACGCTCTTTACTACGGTATCCCCGTTTTTGGCATCGAACCGCCAACGCGTAGCCGCGCCGCCCCAGTTGCCGACATACTTGCCGTACAGCGCCACACCGTCCGCAAAACTCATCTTATAGCGCACCATGCACCACGCCAGCTTCAGCTTGTAGCGCAGCGGCAGCCCGGCCAAGCCGTAGCGCCCGGCTGCAAGCAGACAGTCGCGCAGCGTATCGGCCTTGGCTTTGTCAAAATGCTCCTGCGTTTCAAGCAGGACACCGATTGTGTCATCCACGGCCAGCGGCGGGTGCGGCAGCGCCGTCCAGCCGCTTTTGTGCAGGGTCGTCACAAACACATCGTTTTTGTAAAGATCCACCCGCTCGGCGTTGGTAAACACATAGACCGTGCCGATTTGCCCGGCAGGATAGTCACCGATGTCCATCGCGGAGCTGACCGTCAGCACCGGCTCCTCCCCGCCCTGCGATGCGTAGACGGACGCCGCCATCTTGGGATTGCGGAAGCTGTCCAGCACGCCGTGATAGCAGATGCGGTCCCCGGAGCCGAAATCCTTGTGGGTGGCATAATCAAACATACACCAGCCAAAGCAGCCCGCATGCTCTCCATCTGCGTAGGCGGCGTCCAACACCCGCGCATGGCGCAGGGCATGCTCCTGCCGGTGCGGGGCATCGTCACAGGGCTTGGTGGGGTACATGTGCCCGTTGCATTCGGAAATCAGCAGTGCCTTGCTCAAATCGGGCGTTACATCCTTTTTTCGCTTGGCCCCGGCGTTTGAGCCATTATGGGAGAAATCGTTGTAGGCGTAAACATCTTCCAGGAGATGGCTCTTTTCCAGATACCGCACGCCCGAGGTCGCCCGGCTCGGATCCAGTGCGTGGGCGATTTTTATTGGTGCGCGTATAGAATTCGTCATCGTCTACGCTCTCGTTGATGCGCACACCCCCACAGTATGATGCTGGGGTGATTGCGGTTTTGCAGCAGCATCTCCTGCAGCATGGCACAGGCGCGGTCCTTCCATGCCGCATCACCGATGTGCTGCCAACCGGGCAGTTCGGTAAATACAAGCAAGCCCAGACGGTCGCATTCATCAAGAAAATACTGGCTTTGCGGGTAATGGCTCGTGCGCACGGCATTGCAGTGCAGCTCGTTTTTCAGGATGCGGGCGTCCTGCCGCTGCAGGCTTTCCGGCGCGGCGTAGCCGATGTAGGGGTAGCTTTGGTGGCGGTTCAGCCGCGCAGAAAGGTCTTTTCCCGTTTAGGTAAAAGCCGTCCGCCCGGAACACAGCCGTCCGGAAACCGAAGGAGGTTTCCCGGCTGTGCAGCACCTGCCCTTCGGCATCGAGCAGCTCTGCTATGCAGCGATAGAGATTCGGATGCTCGGTGTCCCATGCGCGGCGTCAGGCAGCGTAAGGCGGCATTCCGCCGATTCTGCCGGGGGCAGCTGGCGGCACACCAGCGTCTCGCCCGCACTGCTGCAGAGCCGGACGCGCAGCGCAGCGGCCTTTTCCGGTGCTTCTACGGTCAGCTGTACGGCAGCCTCGGTCAGCGTCGGTGTGTACACGAAAAGATCGCTCACACGGCTCTGCGGCGAGGTTTCAAGCCAGCACCCGTCCGGTATACGACCGCCGTAGGTCAGGTAGTCGATGACAAAGCCGAAGGGCGGCAGGCTGGGATCCTCGCGCGTATCCAGCCGCACGGCCAGCAGATTTTCTGTGCCGCGGTGCACAAGGTCGGTAATTTCGATGGTGAAGCCGGTGTAGCCGCCCTGATGCTGCCCGGCCAGCTGGCCGTTCAGGTAGATCTCCGCCTGATGGGCGCCCCGTCAAAAGAGCAGGAATACCCGGGGGCGCATCGGGAACGGTCAGTGTGCGACGGTAACCGCAGACCATCTCATAGTCAGAGGGGTCTGCGTAGTGGAGCGGCAGCTCCCGGCAGGTATGGGGCAGACGCACCGGACGACAGCTAACAGGTTCACCCCGACAGAAGGCATCGCTCCATTGCTCTGTAAATTCCCAGTGATTGCAAAGACTGTATCTCATCGTACCAACAACCCCTCCAGTAAAATGGAAATCATCTCATCCAGGGCATCAGTGTAGGATATGCCTTGCGCATCGAGCGTGCGGTCTGCAAGAAAATCCTCAATGGAAGCGGAGATCATCCGCTGCAGAACCGGCAGGGATACCCGACGGATAACGCCCTCCCCCATTGCCTGCTCCAGCAGTGCCAAGGTAGGCTCCCAGCCGGTTTCCAGATGCTCCCGCACGCGCGCTGCGACTCTGGGATATTTTTCATCTAAAAGATCCATCTGCTGCAGATCCAGCGCGGTGTACTCCTCCGGCAGGGCGATAATGACCGCCCGCAGCTTTTCAGCCAGGGTGCCGGGGCCGTCAAGGATGCGCTGCTTGCGGGCGTGGATCCTTGTAAACGCATCGTCCACCATATCCAGCAGCAGCGCCTCCTTGGAGGGGTAGACTGCGTAGATCGTCTTTTTTTGCTGATGTGCATCATCGCAGCGGCCTGCTGCATCGTAAAGCGCAGCCCGTCCCTGCGGAACAGCTCCATTCCGACTGCGCGCAGTCTTGTGCGCAGCTCGTTGTGTTCGTCCATCGCTTGCCTCCTGCGGAAACCCGATTTAGCTTTCCGGTTTCCATTGTAGTGCGGAAACCGATGCGATTCAAGCGGTTTCCTGCACTTTCTACCTTTTTGCCAATCGGGCACAGATTTTTTCGTCATATCGCCCATACGCTAAAGCCGTAACGGGACAGCAAAGCGCCCCGCACAGTGATGCGGGGGCGCTTTGCAGGTGCCTCAGTTTTGTTTTTTCAGTTTTTTGCTGCAGGCGGGTCAGCTCCCGCAGCTCACGCACAGTGAAAAGGCCGCAGACAATGGCGGCAGCGCCGTCCGCAATGGGGCCTGCGTACATGACGCCGTCAATGCCCACAAAGAGCGGGAAGATGACGATGAGCGGCAGCAGGAACAAAATTTGGCGTGTCAGGGACATGAATACGCCGAGGCGCGCCTTGCCAATCGAGTTGAAGAAGTTGGAGGTGACCGGCTGGATGCCGTTGATCAGCGTCAGGAACATATAAATGCGGAAGTACCGCTCCGAAAACTGGTAGTACATCTCGCTGCCGGTGCCGAAAATACTGATGATCTGCCGCGGGAAAAGCTGGAAGCAGGCAAACGCTGCCAGAGAAAGCCCGGTAGCCACAGCCAGCGCCAGCAGATAGCTCTTTTTGACGCGGCGGAGAGCGCAGCACCGTAATTGAAGCCGATGATCGGCTGTACGCCCTGCGAAATGCCGATGACAAAGGACATAAAGATCATGTTGACCTTTGAGATGATGCCCGCGCAGGCCAGAGGAATATCGCTGCCGTAGATAGACAGTGCACCGTAGTGTGCAAGGGTGTTGTTCAAAACGATCTGGACAACCGCCATAGCGATCTGGTTGAAGCAGGCAGATGCACCGTAGCTGAAGATCTTGCGTGTTCTGTCACCGTCAATCGTAAAGCAGCCCCATGAGAAGGGTACGGATTTAAAATGGAAGAGATACCGCATACTAATGCAGAACGATGCAATCTGCCCAAGGATCGTGGCAAGCGCAGCACCGGTCATACCCATATCCAGCCCGAAGATGAACAGCGGATCAAGGACCGTATTGATAAGTGCGCCGATGAGCATCGACATCATGGAATAGCGCGGGCTGCCGTCTGCCAGAATCAGCTTGCTCATGCCGGTATTCATAATGAGGAACGGAAACCCCAGCGCTGTGATACGGGTGTAGGCCTCTGCGTAGGGCAAAACATCCGGCGTAGCGCCGAAGAATTTCAGCATCGGCGTCAGAAAAAGCAGCGTGACCGCCATCAGCACAGTGCCGAACAGCGCCATCAGACACAGGCCGTTGCCTGCATATTCAGCAGAACGCTTTTCATTGCCTGCACCTAGCTGGAGACTGAAATTCGTCGCACTGCCGATACCGAGCAGCAGCGCAATGGCTGTGCAGGCAATCGAGAGAGGAAACGCAAATGTTGGTGGCAGCATTGCCCAGCAGACCCACACCCTGCCCCGATAAAGATCTGGTCAACAATGTTGTACAGCGACGCACCAGCATCGAGATAATGCAGGGAATGGCAAAGCCGACAAGCAGCTTGCCTTCTTTTTTCATATCCAAGCGGGTTGCAGCATCAGCCTGTAATGAAACAGTTTTTACGCTCATGCAGTTTTATCTCCTTTAATCCTGTTAATAATCGAAAATATAATAATAGTAACAAAATCCGGTAGGAAATGCAAGTCCGTTTGCCTTGAGGCGCTTGAGCTTGCCCTACATGAGCCGGAGACCGTGACACAAACAAAACCGGGGCGAACTTTTCGTTCGCCCCGGCAGTACCTAAATGATTGGAGTCATAGCCTCATAACCTTTTATTCGTTATTTTTCGGAGTTGGTTCCTATTTTCATGGGAAATCATTCCCTTTGCAGAATTTCAGGCTTTGAGATTGAGGATCAACCTCTGACACTTAGTACATTGGAGTTTCTCCTTATGGATCAGGTAGATTTCAGATACCCTCTGTTGGGTGGCGTGGAACCAGTCATGATAACCAGCCTTCTTTCATCCTGATCTATATGTTGCATGGGGGTCTTTGATGACGGCCCCTAGGTCTGCTGTTTAAAAGTAAGCTGCCTGACATCTCGTTCAATATTCTTTGTACAGGTTATGACCTGCGGCTTCGGATGCGGCGCCTTTTCATTCAGCAGGCCCAGGCCCGCCGGTGATGAATAGGATCTTTAAAGTTTGCCATTGGACTTGAGCCTCCTTCCTTACGAAATACCGCCGGTGTCTTGCTTTCTTTGGAGATTTCTTATGACATTTCTCCTTGGAAGATCAGCTTCTCTTGGAGTTGTCTGCTCCTTATCTCCGGCTGTTTTCTTTCTGTGACTATACTATACCACAGCCCCTGGGATTCGTCTATTCGCAGATATGCCAACGATGCAG
>ENA-OQCD01000113-OQCD01000113.1-human-gut-metagenome-genome-assembly--contig:-NODE-113-length-19754-cov-1.831508_pt1 | contig 19754 bp, 21 predicted proteins | sample MGYA00242755_ERZ504571 | MGnify/ENA primary metagenome ERZ504571 (study PRJEB26092, sample SAMD00036274) | human gut metagenome | host: Homo sapiens | study: EMG produced TPA metagenomics assembly of...
TTACACGTCGTGCGCGTCGTAGCGCTCGACGATGCTCAGACGTCGTGCTGTCATCGATCGTGCTCGCGTACGTAGCGTCATCGATCGATGCTCAGACGACGTAGCTGTACATCGTCGATGCTCAGACGTACGTAGCTGTACATCGATCGATGCTCGACGTACGTAGCTGTACATCGATCGATGCTCAGACGTACGTAGCTGTACATCAAATGACCTATCGGAGGGTCTTGAACCACTTGACGCGGGAACAGGTGAAACCAAAGGCTGAAGCTGCCTTTTATGAGAGGACACAGGCGGCATTGTGTGAAGTGGACTATGCTCGTTTTGAGGAATTGGACCGGAAAATAAAGGAGGCGATGGCTGCTCTGCCCGACAGTTATCGGGAAGCCTTTGTGATGCATCGCTTTAAGGAACTGAGTTATAAAGAAATTGCTGAAGTGTTGGATGTGTCACCACAGACGGTGGCTTACCGCATCCAGCAGGCATTGAGCTGCTTCGTGTTTCCTTAAAGGATTACTTGCCCATGCTGGTATGGCTGGTGGGCTGAAAAGTACCTCTCCCTGAGTTTCCCTTGTTTTTTCCTTCAAATCCTTCAGCCCCTTCGCAAACGCCCGTCAATAAAGAAAAGCGGCTGAAGGATTTCCTCCCGGAATTCCTTCAGCCTAGTGTAGAAGTTTCAGCTCTTTATGGTTTGAGCTTCGTTTGTAGAAGTTTTCTATTATATTGTTTCGTTGTATATTTACTTTATTGTCAGGTCCGTGTCGTTTGTTGCCGATACGTTTTCCGTTTCGTTCTCCGGTTCGGGCAATTTCTCTTTTCCGTAGAATCCCGGCATCGGTTCATAGATGGGGTTGCGCGGAATGGAGATATTGCGCAGTTTTTTATCTTTCGCCAACTGAGCGATATAACGTCCCGCGGTAGCTCGTGTCAGTCCGCATAACGATTCAAACTTCCGGCGTGTCAGCACGCTGTTTGTCAAGAAGTATTCCGTCAGTGCTTCGTCTATACTCTCTTTGGTTACCGGCATGGAGTGCGGCTTGTATTTCGAACGCTCGGTCTTGACGTCGCTCAACTGATGCTTCAGGTATTTGTCCGCACGGAATGTCACCGATTTGAATTTCACCTTGTTGGCACGTGTGGAGCTTGGTGTCCGTGTCTCGGGGCAGGTAAGCGATATATGGAAATATCCTATCCCTTCGATATGTACCCGGGCACCGTCCTTCAAGTAGTAGGCCAGTTTCTCGCTGAGCGAGATAATGGTTGCCTTGATGTCCGCCACGGTGAGCGAGGAGCCGTACTGTATTTCCCGTGCCAGATAGTCGGTGTTGATGCGCTGCCAGTTTACTACACGGGCGTGATAGCGCTTCTTGCGCGTACCTATCGTATTGGGTGATTCATAAAATTCAAATTTGATAGCCATTCGCTTATTTGTTTTTATCCGGTTGTTTATGCTTTCTTGTACGGAAGAGTTTGCTGCAACTTCCTTTCAAGTTAATCGTTTCACTTTAGTGATGAAATCATATCACTCTAGTGATGAAGTTGTATCACTTAGGTGATGAAATTTCATCATTCTAGTGAAACGATTAACTTGACGGTGCAAAAGTATGAAATAGTCTTGATAAAAACGAATAATTTCCCAGTTATTTTCGCTTAGTCACTTTTTTTGCGGTAGTGTGGGGTAAATGCTTGTAAAAGGGTGTTTTGAGTGTTATCTTTGTGATATTACACAACCCCAAATAATGAAAAAGGATGAAAAAAATTAGTGGAAAAATTACTGAGTTGGTGCAAAAAGAGTATGAAAATGAGGAGATGCGTGGGAAAAAGCACGGCTCCGGTTACCGGGCAGTCGGTGGGGCAAACCGGAAATGCGGAAGGGGTGTTGCCTTCAACGGCTACGGAAACGGTGGATGAAATTGTTCTCCCAGCGGCTGTCGAAACAGCTGGCATGGCAGAAACTATCGATGAAAAGGCGACTTTTGGCAAATCGGGGCGCAAGAAACCGGAGAATATGCTGGAGGCCTTGCAGTGCTTTTTGACTGCACGGTATAATTTCCGTTATAACCTTCTCACCGAACAGACGGAGTATCGTGGGAAAGAGATGCCGGATGAAGAGTATGGTATAGTGGCTCAACGTGATTTGAATACATTCTGCCTGGAGGCGCGTACCGGCGGCATCAATTGCTGGGATAAGGATGTGAGCCGTTTGCTCCATTCCAGAAAGGTGGAAAACTATCATCCTTTTCTGCATTATATGAACCACTTGCCTCAATGGGACGGGGTGGATCGTGTTACTCCGCTGGCCGTGCGTATATCGCGTAAACCGATGTGGGTGAAAGGGTTTCACCGTTGGATGCTGGGTGTTGCTGCCCAATGGCTGGGGCAGGCACAGGATTGCGCCAATGCGGTGGCGCCTATGTTGGTGAGCCGTGAGCAGGGGAAGCGCAAGTCTTCTTTTTGCAAGATTTTGATGCCTAAGGAACTTACACCTTATTATATAGACAAGTTCGACCTGACGAGCGAGAGTGGATGTGAACAGAAACTTTCGCTTTTCGGATTGATCAATATGGATGAGTTCGACAAGTACCGTGCCGGACAGATGCCTGCCTTAAAGAATCTGATGCAGATGACCACACTGACTTTCCGCAGGGCACATCGTCCGGCATTCAGTCATCTGCCTCGTATCGCCTCTTTCATCGGTACGTCCAATATGACGGATCTGCTGACTGATCCCACAGGAAGCCGCCGTTTCCTCTGTGCGGAAGTGGATGATAAGATTGATTGTACACCGCCCGATCATGCGCAGCTGTTCGCCCAGCTGAAAGCGGAGCTGGCCGGAGGAGAGCGTTACTGGTTCTCGGAAGAGGAAGAAAAGGAGATACAGCACAGCAACCGGAATTTTTTATAAAATGCCTGCCGAACAGGAATTGTTTTTGCGTTGTTTCCGGATGCCGCAGGAAGGGGAGTTGTCCAAGCCCTATACCACGACGGATTTGTTCAATTATTTGCAGAAACATTATCCGGCTGCCATGCGCGGGGTGACTCCGAACCGCTTGGGCAGGATGATGGTTGCATTGGGGATACAGCGTGTTCATACCGAGTATGGCAATGTGTACCGGCTGGTGAAGCTGAAGGATTCTTCCGCAGCCTGAAACTTTTTTCCCGGTGTGATCCTTCAGCCGGAACGCCCTCCTGCAAAGGGTTTGCGGGAGGACTGAAGCTTTTGAAGGATTTTTCAGGGGGAATCGTATAAGGAGAAATAAATGAAAAAGATTGCTTGGCGATTTGTTTGTTCGACTTTTTTGGTGGTGTTTTATTCTATAAAACAATGGGAAGTGACAGTTTACATATTTATTACATTGTTTCTTCTTGGGATTATCCGGAAACGAGATGCTCCAAGTTTCATGCTGCTCCGGGAGATACTTTGCAGTTGAAAGTTTCCTTCCGGTCGGACAGCGTAGGGGTGTTTGTCCGTGAATTTCATATCTATGGCAACTTTTCCTTTTTGCCACTTGGTCTGACGGTGGAGGGCGCGATTGCATATAAGGCAAGCTCATAGCATATAAGAGAAAGAATTAACAGGATAATTTTGTTTTTATCGAAGGTTTATTGCTAACTTTGCTCTACCATCGTAATATGGATGAAAAGCACAACCGATATACAAATGAGCAAAATGCCTGGAAATTCTTTTAATGATATCTATACCTCTTATTATAAGAAGTCTTTTTTCTTTGCCAAATCATACGTTCATAATGATTTGGCAGCAGAAGATATTGCCTCCGAGGCATTAATAAAGTTGTGGGAAAAGTTGAAGGCCGAGTCTGTTGAAGAGAAATATATCTTACCGTTGTTACTGACAATTTTGAAGAACAAGGCTTTGGACTATCTAAAGCACGAGGAGGTAAAACGCAGTGCTTTTGAAGTGATGGCCGACTGGCAACAACAGGAATTGTCTATCCGTATGTCTGCCTTGGAAGCGTGCAATCCTGATGAGATTTTTTCGGAAGAAGTGGAAATAATCATTAGTGCTACTTTAAGTACCTTGTCGGAACAGACGCGACGGGCATTTATCTTGAGTCGTTTTGAAAATAAATCCAATAAAGAGATTGCCGAAGAGATGGAAATCTCTATAAAGGGGGTGGAATATCATATATCAAAAGCATTGAAAGTACTGCGGGTGACTTTAAAAGATTATCTTCCTTTATTTTATTTCTTCTTTTATTATTAAGCCTGACCGGATGGGGATACGGATGTTTTTGAGGACAGAAATGATTTTTTTTATATTTTTCTTCATTTTCTTTTAGGGTAGTTTCTTCTTGAGTCGTTTCTAATAAAACAGCATAGAATATGAATCCTGAATTAATTGCAAAAAATATATAGCCGGAAATGCTACTGAAGCCGAAAAGCAGCGTGTGACGAAATGGATACAGGAAAATCCTGAGAACATGTGTGAATATATGGCACAACGGAAGCTGCATGATATGGCATTGTGGCGTACGGAACCTGTGGCGGAGGAGAATAGCCGGGAAAGGAAACATTTCTCGTTACGCGGAGTATGTATGGAAGCTGCCAAGATAGCAGCGGTATTGGCGATCGTCTTGTTGGGTACACATTATTGGACAGGAAAACATCAGGTACCGGAAGACAAAACATGGCAGTCTATTTATGTGCCGGCGGGCCAACGGGCAGAATTGATGTTGGCGGATGGTACGAAGGTTTGGTTGAACTCACGCAGTACCTTGACTTTCCCGGGAAGTTTCAAAGGGAATATCCGAAATGTGAAATTGGATGGTGAGGGTTACTTTGCGGTGACAAAGAATGTGGAACAGCCTTTTATTGTAGAGACGAACAAATGTAATGTGAAGGTGCTGGGTACAGAGTTCAATGTAATGGCTTATGCAGCGGATAGCGTATGGGAAACTTCTTTGTTGGAAGGTGCTGTAGAAATTTTTAGTGCCCGGTTCGAATAACAGTGGAATGAGGCTGGAACCGAACATGATGGCCAGCTTGAAAGGCAACAGACTGGTGAAAGGACGCATCAAGGAGGCCGATTATTTTTTGTGGCGTGAGGGCTTGCTTTGTTTCAATGATATATCCGTACGTGATATGATAGAGAAACTGAAACTGTATTATGGGGTGGATATTGTGGTAAATAATACCCGGATTTTAAAGAACCGTTATACAGGTAAATTCCGCACGAAAGATGGGGTGGAACACGTACTGAAAGTTTTGAGACTCAATAATAAGTTTACTTATACAAAGGATGATGAGACGAATGTGATAACAATTAATTAACCCTTAAAAGAGAATATGCCTATGAAATAACACACATGGTCTAAAAAGGAATGGGATAGTGCTGCAACACCATCCCATGGAATGTCAATGACGCATTGACAATTTTTTTCTCAAATAATCTTAAGTTGAACCTAAAATTAGTAATGCAAATATATGAAAAATATTTTGTATCAGGAATCTATTGTAAGAAATTAAACATTTATCCGTATGATGAGAAACACACTCTTAGCCCTGTTTGTCTTTGCCGGAACAGCCTTTGCCACTGAGTCTTATTCTCAGACAATGAAGGTGACTGTTGTGGCGGATAACATGTCAACAGGCAAGGTAATCAGTGAAATAGAAAAACAGACAGATTATCTGTTTGTATATAATGTAAACGAGGTGAATCTGAAGCGCAATGTGAAGGTGAATGCGCAAAATAAATCTGTAGCCGAAGTGTTGAATAAGGTTTTGAAGGTACTGATATTTATTATGCCATGGAGGGTAAGAATATCATGCTGATGAGCAAGGCGAAAAGATGGGGAAGCTGTCCAACAGGCAAATAAAAGTAACAGGTATTGTGAAAGATGCGAATGGCGAGCCGGTAATCGGTGCCAATGTAATGGTTAAAGGTCAGTCAATAGGTACGATAACAGATATAGATGGGCGGTTTGTGTTGGATGCCCCGAAAGATGCCGTTTTACAGATTACGTATATCGGGTATGTTTCTCAAGAAGTGAAAGTTTCTGGAAAGAGAGAAATTAATGTAGTATTGAAGGAAGATACAGAAACTCTTGATGAAGTGGTGGTGGTTGGATTTGGTACGCAAAAGAAAGTGAATCTGACAGGAGCTGTAGGACTTGCTACTGCTAAAGAATTAGAATCTCGTCCTGTGACTTCAGCTACACAAGCCTTACAAGGATTGGTACCTGGTTTGCAGATATCAACAAGTACGGGTGAACTGGACAAGACCGCAGATATCAGTATCCGTGGTACAGGAACTATTGGTGAGGGTTCCAGCGGTGCACCTCTTATTCTAATTGATGGAATGGAAGGAGATTTGAATACAGTCAATCCTCAAGACATAGAAAAATATTTTCTGTATTGAAAGATGCTGCCGCATCATCCATCTATGGTTCCGTGCTCCCTTTTGGGGTCATTTTTGGTAAACAACCAAAATCGGGTAAAAAAAGGAAAAGACCAACATAAATTATAATAACAGTTTCCGTATATCTACTCCAATAAATATGCCGGAAATGATGGACTCTTATACATTTGCCAATTTCATGAACAGTGGTTCTCTTAACCAAGGTGGCGGACTTATCTTTACCGAAGACCTGATGCGGGAAATGTTGAATTGGCAAGCTGCTGGTGGAGGCAGTACGGGAGGAGTCAAGGCTTCATCCAACGGTCAATGGGGCAAGCCTGAATATGATCCGTTTACAACAGCTTGGGCAAACACTAACTGGTATGATGAAGTTTATAAATCTTCAACCTTTTCTCAAGAACATAATGTCAGCCTTAACGGAGGAAGTGATATTGTTGCCTATTATGCTTCCTTCAATTATTTAGATCAAGGAGGTTTGTTAAAAGCCGGCGATGACGGACTTCAACGTTATAATGTGACAGCTAAAATCAATGCCAATCTGACTCCATGGTTAAAAATTCAACTACAGCACACGCTTTACTCGCAATGATGTATGGCGTCCTACCAGCTTTAACAGTTCTTTTTATGATCAGTTGGGAAGAGCTACTTGGCCCAATTTACCGGTTAAAGATCCCAATGGATATTATCTTGACAATGGTTGGACCAATCCTGTTCAAAACCTGTCTGAAGGAGGAAAGCGTAATGCGCAAACAGACCGTCTTTACCAGCAGGCTTCTTTAATCATTGAACCAATAAAGAATTGGACTACCCATGTAGAATTCAACTATAGTATAAAAAACTCTTCAGTAAAAGAAACTTCTCTTCCTGTTTATAACCATGATATAGAAGGAAATGTGATAAATACAAATAAAAGATTCTTACCTTTATCAAGACCAGACAAAAGAGAATTATTTGAATTTGAATATTTATAGCGAGTACTTTCATTCTTTTAACAACATTCATAACACGAAAATTATGCTTGGTTTCCAAACCGAAAGTATGCAACAAGAATTTTCATCCACACAAAAATATGGTGTCATGATAGGGGACATGCCTTATTTTGATATCACAACCGGATTGGACGGGAAAGGCAATGTCAAGGCAACTAAAGCTAACGGAAATGGGTAAGAGGTTGGAAAACAGCTGGTTTCTTCGGTCGTTTAAACTACGATTATATGGGTCGCTATTTAGCAGAAATCAACATGCGTTACGACGGTTCTTCCCGTTTCCGTCGAGGAAGTCGCTGGCAATGGTCTCCTTCATTCTCTTTAGGCTGGAACATCGCTCAGGAAAAATTCTGGGAGTCACTGACAGATATAGCCAACACATTAAAAATTTACGTGTTTCTTATGGTGAATTGGGTAACCAGAATACTACAGCATGGTATCCTACCTATCGTGACATGATACTAAAAATCATCTAACGGAACATGGTTGCAAGACAACCAAAAACCTAATACAGCAGAACCTGGTGATTTAGTCAGCAACTCTTTAACATGGGAAAAAGTCCGTACTTGGGATGTCGGTTTGACTATGGTTTCTTTAACAACCGTCTGACAGGTAGTTTTGATTACTACATTCGTTATACAGACGGCATGGTGGGACCTGCTCCTGAGCTTCCTTCTACACTAGGTACCTCTGCCCCTAAAACCAATAACTGTAATTTGAGAACAAACGGTTGGGAATTATCTATCGGTTGGAGAGACCGTTTAAATAGTGGATTGGGATATAGTGCCACTTTCACCCTTTCAGATGCTAAGACTATTGTCACTAGCTATCCAAGCAATGCCACTAACACTATTGGTTTGAACAAATATGTTGAAGGACGAGAAATAGGTGAAATCTGGGGATTGCAAAACAATAGGAATAGCTAAATCAGAAGAAGAGATGCAAGCTCATCTATCTTCATTACCCAAAGGAGGACAAGAAGCGATTGGCTCCAAATGGTCTGCCGGTGATATTATGTATCGTGATTTGAACGGTGACGGAAAAATATCTAAAGGTGCCAGCACATTAGACGATCATGGCGATTTGAAAGTTATTGGTAACAGCACTCCCCGATATTTTTTTGGTATTGATCTGAATGCAGATTGGAAAGGTTTTGATGTTCGTCTTTTCTTTCAAGGAGTAATGAAACGGGATTATTGGGGAAAAGATAATTTCTGCGGTTATCTATTTGGTGCAAGAGGAGATAAAGACATGTGGCATGCCCGTGGCTTGGTAGAACATCAAGATTATTTCCGCGCTCAGGCAATAGGTATCGACGGACACGAACTTCCGGCAAACCTAGATGCTTATTATCCACGACCTGTATTTAAGGAAGGAGCTAAAAACCAAGAAACCCAAAGCCGTTATTTACAAGATGCATCCTATATTCGTTTAAAGAATTTCCAGTTGGGTTATACTCTCCCAACCAAATGGATGAAAAATATAGGATTGACCAAATGCCGTGTGTTTGTTTCCGGAGAAAATCTTTGGACTGGAACATCATTGTCTTCTTTGTTTGATCCGGAAACAATTAGTGGAGGTAATGGTGGTAATGCTTATCCGTTATCAAGCACCTGGTCTTTTGGCTTAAGTTTAACACTTTAATATACATATACAATGAAAATAAAACATATATTCTTATCTGTACTAATCGCTTCATCAGGATTTATATTTACTGCTTGCGATAACTATTTGGATGAAGTACCTGAGGCATCTATTTCCCCCAGAAGTATATTTTACAGAGGCAACCCATATTCAAGCCTCTGCAGATAATTTGTACTCTGATATTCTTCCCTCTCACGGAACAGGAAATACATATGGCATCTACAAAGATGATGCAACAACGGACAATCAAATAGAGGTTACAGCCCCCAATCGTTTTACTTCCACCTTGTGGAAAGTGGACAATGCGGAAACCAGCAATTGGAACTTTGATAAAATATACAAAATCAATTTTTGTATTATCGAATGTGTTGCCTAATTTTGGAGATAAAAATGCTGATGGAAACGACTTGAGCGGCAATGCCAATACCATCAATGGTGATCTTAACAGCATAAAACATTATATTGGTGAATTATTTTTTTTACGTGCTTGTGAATATTTTAAACGTTATCAGCTGTTTGGAGATTTTCCCATAATTACCCACCCATTGCTGGACGACAAAGAAGCATTGAGTGAAGCCAGTAAACGATCACCACGCAATGAAGTGGCTCGCTTTATTCTAAGTGATTTGGATAAAGCTATTACTTTGTTAAAAGCTAAAAATATGCCGACAACCAGAATAAATGCGGATGCTGCTATTTTATTAAAGTCGCGTGTGGCTCTATTTGAAGGTACTTGGTTGAAATATTTTAAGAATACGGCTTTTGTACCCAATGGTGACGGTTGGCCTGGCAAGACAAAAGATTATAATTCCACTTATCAGTATCCCAGTGGGAATATTGACAGTGAGATAGATTATTTCTTGGAAATCGCCATGACTGCCTCTAAAGATATCGCAGAACGCTATAAAAACAGACTTACAGAAAATACAGGCGTTCTGCAGCAGTCAACTAACGAAGATGCTAACCCTTATTTTGACATGTTTGCTCAAGAAGATTTATCTTCAGTCGACGAAGTTCTGTTATGGCGTAGATACGCTTATAACTTAGTGCACCACAACGTAAATGTATATGCCAGCTGGGGAAACAATGGCGTGGGTGTCACTCGCAGCTTTGTGAATAACTTTTTGATGGCTGACGGCACTCCTGTTTATACCCACGGTGATTATATGAACGGAGATGGATATTATATGGGAGACAAAACCATACACGACGTTCGTCAAAACAGAGATAGCCGATTGGTTATCTTTCTGAAAGAACCCGGACAACATAACATCTTAATAAAAAGATGTGGTTGGTGAGACTGCCAATGTTGAAGAAACTTATCCAATTGATTACCATTACAGACGGAGCACGCCGTTTATGTAACTGGGGTATGCCTTACGCAAAGGAGGAGCTTTCCATCAGAAAATATTATTCCAAATTCAAAAGGATATACCGCCTCTATTGCTTATCGTGCGACAGAAGCCTTGTTGAATTACATGGAAGCCAGTTATGAAAAGAATGGTACCTTGGACGGAGCAGCGACCGAATATTGGAAAATTATCCGCCGTCGTTCTCATGTAGATGAGGATTTTCAAAAGACTATTGCTTTAACGGATATGAGTAAAGAGGCTGAAAATGATTGGGGAGCGTATTCCGGTGGTAAGTTAATAGACGCAACTCTCTATAATATACGTCGTGAGCGCCGATGTGAATTTATGGCGGATGGGCTTCGTTATATGGACTTATGCCGTTGGCGTGCTATGGACCAGTTGATTGAACAACCTTATATACCGGAAGGTTTCCATTTATGGAACACTCCTATGCAGACTTGGTATGCAGATTTGCTATATGATGGATCAGACGCTTCCAATGTTTCTTCACCTAATGTCAGCGAATACTTGCGCCCTTACCAGAAGAATTCTAAACAGACCTGTTATAATGGTTTTACTTGGCGTATGGCTCATTATCTACATCCCATTATGGTCAAGCAGTTTTTGATTACCGCCCCCGATAACAAAACAGTAGAAAAATTCTCCTATCTATCAAAATCCATATTGGCCCATAGTACCGGATATGCCTGCTGAAAGATAAGTTTTTAGGGCATTCCAATTTATAAAAATATTGGAGTGCCCTAATGACAACTCGATATCATATGATTGATAAGAAAAGAGTAGCCATCATATGTACTACTTGTACGATGATACAGGAATCGTAACTAAATTCTATGTCTGCAACTCTTTATAATTCCGATATTTGTGAATACACACAAGCCGATACAAATCGGTGTTCATTCTTTATAATAATGTATCAAATAAAAACATCGTTATCATTTTTTTCTTGATGCTTGTTCCTGTCGGAGTAACAGCCCAATATCAGAAAGCACAGGAAAAAGCCCCTTTGGTCAATGTACCTTTGGAAAATTTTGCATCACAGCAGAAAGTCCTTTTTAACTTTGGCTGGAAATTCCAGTTGGTTACAAACGAGAATAAAAATACCGATTTCGCCTCACCTGCCTTGGATGACTCTTCCTGGCGTACATTGGACCTTCCTCATGATTTCCAGTTCGAACAACCCTGGACTGAAAATGGTGGAGGTGCACGCGGATTCAAACCTATGTGTGAAGGATGGTATCGCAAGTCTTTCCCTACCGATCCGTCGTGGAAAGGGAAACGGGTAGTCTTGGATTTCGGAGGTATCATTTATCTGGGCGATGTTTATCTGAACGGTACAAAAATAGCCTCGACAGATTATGGATATGTGGGGCTTGAAGCGGACCTTACCCCTTTTCTACGTCACGACGGAGAAAAACGTGGTAGCCGTTTATGCCTCCACCGGTCCCAAGAAAGGCTCACGCTGGTACACGGGAGGCGGTCTGTTCCGTGATGTGTATCTGCAGGTGCAGAATCCCACACACATCGCCCGCCACGGGGTGTATATCACCACCCCCGAAGTTTCCTCCTCCCGAGCAACGGTAGCCGTACAGGTTGAGGTGGACGGCTGGCAGAAGCATGATGTACGGATACGGACCACCCTCCGCAATCCGAAAGGTGTCATAGTGGGCTCCGTGCAATCCGGTATGCCCGAACATACGCACCAGACCTGCACGGAAGTGAGGTTACCGGCGCTTACTCTGGAGAATCCGCAACTTTGGTCATGTGAGTCCCCACAGCTCTACAATGCCGAAGTGGTGGTGACGGCAGACGGTATGGTGGTGGACAGCCTGACCGAACAGTTTGGTATCCGCAGTCTGGAATTCTCACCGGAGTTCGGCTTCAAACTCAACGGGAAGAAGATATTCCTGCAGGGCAATGCCAACCATCATGATCTGGGTGCACTGGGAGCCACCTGTTACGACAAGGCCATCGAACGCATGATGCTGCAACTCAAATCCTTCGGTTACAACTGTATCCGCTGCTCACATAATCCGTACAGTGACAGTTTTGCCCGCATTGCAGACCGTGTGGGGATACTGGTGGTGGACGAACTGACGGACAAATGGAGTGACAATGACTATTGGGGCGGACGCCAGCCATTCACCCATATCTGGCACAAACTGATTACAGAATGGATCAAAACGCGACCGTAACCGTCCGTCCATCATTTTGTGGAGCTTGGGAAACGAACTTCAGATTCGTGAAGGATGGGCAGGTTTCGAAGGAACCAACGACTGGGGAATCACTACCTATAACATATTCAACCAGCTGGTAAAGAGATGGGATCATACACGTCTCACCACTGTAGCCATGTTCCCCGCCCGTGCGGGAGCTATAACCCGGCACGACAAGGAGTTCAACGACTATTTAGTACCGCCTGAACTGGCTTGTGCCACAGAAGTGGCATCGTTCAATTACCAGTCGGACAAATATGACGCTTATTTGAAATACCGGCCGGACCTTATCCTGTTCCAGAGTGAGGCTGAAACCAGCAACTTGTTGCAGCCTTATTATAATATGGATAAAGAGCGGATGGTCGGTATCGCCTATTGGGGTTCGGTCGAGTATTGGGGGGAATCCAATAAATGGCCTAAGAAGGGTGGAACTACTCCTTCTTTGAGCATACCATGCGCCCCTATCCCCAGGCCTATCTTATTAAAACGGCTTTCATGCCGGAGATTCCTGAAGTACATATCGGAGTGGTCGATGCGGCGGGAGCGGAAAGCGTCAGTTGGAATGATGTGATAGTGGGGCGCATGGCGCTGAACGAGTGCTGGAATCATACTCCGGGCAGCAGACGGTCACTCTTCACCTTCACTAATGCACATTCTGTAGAGTTGTTGGTAAACGGTCAGAGCATGGGAATTCAAAAAAACGATACGACACGGGCAAACCTGCGTAATATGATTTATTGGAAGGATGTTCCTTATGGCAACGGTGGCTCTGTGGTGGCAATAGCCCGTGACAAGTCGGGCAAAGAAGTGGCGCGTCATCGTATTGAAACTGCCGGAAAAGCCGTGGCACTCCGGATTGAGGCGGAAACACCGACGGACTGGAAGGCAGACGGTATGGACTTGCAATATATAAACGTGACGGTCATAGACAAAAAAAGGTCGTCCGGTATGGGACTACAACGAGCCACTTACTTTACAAATGGAAGGTGCGGCACGATTGGTGGCATTGGATAACGGGGATCATTATACGGATGAGCTCTTTCATGGCATAACTTCCAAACGAATGTATCAGGGAAGGATGCAAATTATTCTCCGAAGCGATCAGGAGGCTGGGAATGTTACGGTCAAAATATCCTCAGCTGGATTGAAAGGCACACTTCGGTTGAAAACGATAAAAGAATGAAAGGAAATATATGAATAAAAGATTAAAATTACTTGGCATCTTTATAACAGCATCTTTATGTTGTTATGCCCAGACAAAAGAGTTCGATCCTTCTCTGGATCCTAATGTAACCATCGTGAGCCGCAATCTCAGGAGGAATGGAACAGTCGCTATATGTGGTATCCGGGACAACTGGCTGCTTTCTACCAGCAACAATGTGCCCGTATCTCAAAAGAGCGTTGCGTTAATGTAGGATATCCGGGTAAATTTTTTTGCAAAGAACAATCATGCCTGGTTCAGAAAAGAGGTAAGATTGAAAAAGGAAAGTAGTCTTTGCTGGGAGGGTCCGTCGGATATTATTCTTTATATAAATGGTGTAAAACAGTCTGTTTCCGGTAAACAGGTTATTTTACCCGTGGGCAGATCCTCTTTATTGTTTGAGGTGACAACGGATGACTCATTACCTTGTATCATTCTGAAAGGGGCGGGACTGGAAAATCCGGATGAATGGCAAGTCAGCATGGATAAAGAGCATTGGACAATACCCGAGAGTGCCGTCATGTATAATAAACCGGGCGTGCTGCCGGATGCTCCGCAAGATATGACAGCCCGGATTAAACCTTCACAAATACTCCCCATGCGCAATGCTGAGATGCAAGGTAAAGACGGAATTAGTATCGGAAAGAATGGTTATGTCCTCATCGACTTTTTCCATCTTGAGATTGGAACACTGACCTTTCAAGCGAAAGGAAAGGGAACTATAACCGTACGCGTTGGCGAAACTCCCGAAGAAGCACTGGAACGGGATGATAAGAAACTGGAACAATATCCATTGGCTCCTGTTACCTTGTCAGAAGAAGGAGGCACCATCACTTTGCCGGAACGCGCTCTCCGATATGTTTCACTGGAATGCGACAAGGGGGCTGAGATTACCTCCCTTCGTTTTGATGCGTCATTGTGGCCGGTAGAGCACCAGATGCAGTTTGAAACGGATGATGATTATGTGAACAACCTGTTCAAAATGAGCAGTGCGACATTGCATACTAGTATGCACCGCTTTTATCTGGACGGGGTGAAGCGTGATTTTCTTCCCTGGTCCATGGATGCGCTGGTCAGCACCCTGGCGGGGGATTATCTTTTCGGTGACCAGCAGGTGTCAAAAAACGGAATTTCCATAGCACTGATGCCGCTTGATCCGCAGAAATCAGATATAGGGATTCCTGATTATCCGTTGCATGCCCTGTTCGGCCTGAAACAGAACTATCTGCGTTTCGGTGACTTGGCCACTTCCCTTCAATACAAAGACCGCATCATCCAGTTGCTTGATTTTTATGCCTCCATCGTGGATGAGAATGGTTTTGTACACGGCAATTATGGAGACAGGCAGTTTCGGTTATACCCCCGGATGGTCCACCTATAACGGTCCTGTCCGGAAAGGGGTGGCGGCCTATGCCCAGATCATGCTCTATTATAATTATGTGACCGGAGCTTATTTCGCGGATCTGTGGAAGGAGAGTGCATTGGCGGACAGATACCGCAAGTTGGCCCGGAATCTAAAAAGAAGATTTTTGAACATTTTTGGGATGATGACCGGAAGGTCTTCATCAACGGTACAATGAATGACAATGTGACTGTGGACAAGCGTATTTCGCATCATGCCCAATATTGGGGAATACTGGCCGATATCTTTCCCGAAGAACATTATGACAACCTCTTTGAAAATATTCTGCCGAATTTGCCTAACTATTATGAGGTGGTCAGTTATGAGAAGGGTTATGAGTTTCTGGCTTATGCCAAAGCCGGGCGGATAAAAGAGTTATGGGATCATATTTATGGTGTGTTCGGCGACTGGATGGATCAGGGACATACCCGTTTCCCGGAGAACTTTATGATGAATGCTTCCCGCGCCCGTCAACTGGTGTTTTATAATCGTCCGTACGGCCTGAGTCTTTTGTCATGGGGCGAATGGAGTCCCGGTAGTGGTAGGCGCATTGAACGGTCTTATCGGTTTCAGCCAGTCTTCGATGAAGACGAATGAATATACCATTAAACCGGAGTTACTCCATTTGAAGTGGATTCATTCCAGAATTCCGGTAAAGGAAGGATATATTGTCTTGAAACTGAATGCCGAGGGGGAGAGCACTATTGACATTCCGGCAGGATGTACAGTCAGAATTATAAAAAAGATCGGAAAGAAGCCACTGGTACTGAGAGAACAGGCGGGTACAGCTTCCGGTTGAAGGACTGAGCGTTGAATAGAAAAAAGTGTCTGTTCAATAGCCATATTCTTTATTAAGTCATTCTTAATGTACTTGATTAAACCGACAAGTTGCAAGTTCTTGAATTTCTTCCTAGCTTTGTATTCGTTTGTTTTCAACAGGAGTACTTGCGTGAAGAATATGAAAAACATAGGAAGGATAGTATTACCAATCATTATTTTGTTATTGACTGTGCGGATAAATGCCGTTCCGGTCAAAGCATTTGATATGATAGTAAGAAACCTTCCTAATTCGGAACAGTTGCCGACCAAAGAATTGCTTTGTATTTTCCAGGATTCGGAAGGATATATGTGGTATGGCACTGAAGGGGGAGGCTTGTGCCGTGATGATGGATATACGGTGAAAGTATTCCGTTCTGATTTCAAGAACCCGGGAATCTTGGAAAACAACAGTGTGACGTGTATTACTGAAGACGGTGAAGGGAAAATATGGTTTGGAACGAAGCGTGGCGCCTATATTTTGTCAAAAACAGATTATGAGATAAGGGCGCTTGCTGATGAAACGATAAAGAGCTGGACTATAACTACAATGACAGCGACGTCTGATGGTACGATCTGGATTTCGACTAACAGGCATTTGTTTCGATACAATGAGTCAGGGGAAAGAACTGGAAAATACATTCTTAAATGGAAAGGACGGGAGAATACCGTCAATTCTATTTATGAGGATAAGAAACAGACTGTTTGGGTAACTCAAGCAAAAAGGCGGGCTTTTTTTGCTATGATAAGGTAAAGGACTCTTTTATTTCATATCCTTGGCCCTATGATGAGTATCCCACAAGCATGACGGAAGATCATAACACCCCGTATTATTGGGTTACTACTTGGGGAAAAGGTATTGTACGTTTTGATCCCAAGGCACAGGATACAGACAAAATGTTTGGATTGCAAACAGTGGATAATGCGTCTTCTAACTCCGATACCCGAAAGCTTCATCATATCATACAAGATTCTGTTAAGGGATATTTGTGGGTGACTGCGGCAGATAATTTATATGCCTATAAAATAACGGCCGATGCATCTTTGGATAAGGTAGATCTCTCCCGTTTATTATCAGCTGACAGGAAAATCCTCACAAAGATTCTTTCCGATCAATCCGGAAACTTATGGGTGACAGGTTATTATCCTTCTTCTTTCATTATTTCTTTTCTTCCTAATGAAGTGCTTCCTTTGTCTATGGAAGGGGTAAAGCAAAATTTGGGGGTAATCGCGTCTCCTATGCAGTTTTCTCAAGAGAAAAATTATTATTGGATCAGGCAAATAAGGGTCTGGTGATGTCTTATGATCCCCAAAGAGATCTATGTCTGTTGTTAAGAATGACAGGGAGCTTTCTTTTTTCTTTGAGAGGCCATCGGATAGAGAGGGACTCTATATGGTAAGGGATCATTCGGTAATTTTAATTCGGTATAAGGAGAACCGGCTTTTTGAATCCATCGTATGTGCCATACCCATTAAACAAGGTGAGCGTATCCGTGCTTTGCATGATGACCACCATGGAAATCTTTGGATAGGGACTACTTACCATTTATTTCGGTATAGCTTGGAGGAAGACCGATTGACTACAGTTTGTGATGATGTTAGTTTTATAAATGCTATCGTTTCGTCTAATGAAGGAGTTGTTTATTTTGCAACTGAAAGTAGAGGGTTGTGGAGAATTTCCGGAGAAAGCCGGTTGCAAATAAAGGATACTGGAGAAAATTATTCGGTATTGACTGTCGCACCGGACAACAATCTTTGGGTGGGTACTAAACAGGGCAATGTGTATAGTTATTCTCCGGATACGAATGATTTTATTTCCCGGACAAAAGATTGTGGATTGACAGGGGATGCTGTGTTGGATATAAAATCGGATGACGATGGGAATCTTTGGATTCTTACATCACAGCGGGTGATGGTCTATCATCCCGGAACACATATCTTTACTATGATGTCTTGTACTGATTCTTGGATAAATTTGGAAGATTTCCAATCATTGTATAAAGGCCCTCGGGGAGAAATGAGCGTGGGTGGACGAGGTGGAATTGTGACTTTTCCTCACTATAACGAAAAAAAGAAGAGGATACCTGAGCCCGTGGTGCGTTTGACATCCATCAAAATGAATAACCTCTCTGAAATAGGAGTGGATAATCAAGAGAAAATAAGACTGTCCCCTCACAAGAGGAATGTGGAATTGTTTTTTTCAACTTTTGATCATTTGAATACAAATAAGGTAAGATATGCTTATCGTTATAAACAAAGAAACGATAATTGGGTGGCTTTACCGGCAGGGGAAAATAGTATCGGCTTGTCTGATTTGTCAAAGGGGGAATTTGAACTGGAAGTCCGTGCTACAGATGAGAATGGTCTGTGGAGTAAGAGTACATTGACGGTTATGATCCAGTGTCTGCCTGCTTGGTATGAAACAGGTTGGGCGTATTTGTTTTATATACTTGTTGTTTTATCGGTGGTGTGGGGATTGGGCCGGATGTATATGAAATTACGGAAGCCCATTATTGCACAGACTGTTCTGCCACTGGAACAAAAATCCGGAGCAAAGGCATGAGATAGATCCATTGCCGGAAGAAGGAAAAGTAGAAGCGAATTCTATTTCAGCATCTGATGAGCAATTAATAAAAAAAGGCATTGGACATGGTTGAGAAGAACCTTAGTAATCCTGAATATTCCATAGAAGATTTAAGTAGGGATATGTGCATGAGTCGTGCCACTCTTTACCGGAAGATTACATCTATCACCGGAAGTTCGCCTTCTGATTTTGTGAAGAATGTACGTCTTCGTAAAGCTGCGGAATTATTGAAAGAGGGAGGTCTTTCCATTGCTGAGATAGCTGATAAGGTTGGTTTTAATACACCTAGTTATTTCACAAAATCATTCAAGAAACTGTTTGGGGTATTGCCTACACAATATAAATAAGCTTGTAAGAGGCTCTGTCATCGTATCTTGCAACATTTTGTTTCACATCTTGAAACGTGGGAGCGGTTTGTATCAAGGTGGATTTTCTACATTTGCTGTTGATAAATCAAATGAATAATACCATGAACAGACAGAATTTACTTATTTTATTATGTATGCTTTTGCTTTTTCCCGTATCCGGACAGAGCAATAACCGTGAGAAATATAATTTCAACCCTGGATGGTTGCTTTATATCGGAGATACGCCGGGGGCGGAAAGAACGGATTTTTTCCGATGAAAACTGGAAAAAATTACTTTGCCCCGGGCTTTTAATGAAGATGAGGCATTTAAAGTACATATATGGGGAATGACGGATACTATAGCCTAGTATAGAAAACATTTCAGGCTCCCTAAGACTGCAAAAGGGAAGAAGGTCTTTTATTGAGTTTGAGGGAGTACGGCAGGCGGCGGATTTCTATTTGAACGGCAAGCATATAGGATTGCATGAAAATGGGGTGATGGCGGTAGGCTTTGATCTGACTCCGTTTCTGAATTTTGGTGGAGAGAATGTGATTGCTCTCCGAACAGACAATGACTGGAGGTATAAGGAGCGTTCGACTGGAAGTTTGTTCCAGTGGAATGATAGAAATTTCAATGCCAATTATGGAGGAGTACCTAAAAATGTATGGTTGCACATTACTGATAAATTATACCAGACCTTGCCTCTATACAGTAATTTACAGACTACAGGGACTTACATCTATGCATCCGATATTAAGGTAAGGCCCGTGAGGCGGTTGTTCATGCAGAGTCACAGGTGCGGAAT
>ENA-OQCD01000114-OQCD01000114.1-human-gut-metagenome-genome-assembly--contig:-NODE-114-length-19670-cov-2.261117_pt1 | contig 19670 bp, 26 predicted proteins | sample MGYA00242755_ERZ504571 | MGnify/ENA primary metagenome ERZ504571 (study PRJEB26092, sample SAMD00036274) | human gut metagenome | host: Homo sapiens | study: EMG produced TPA metagenomics assembly of...
GTGTTACTCACCCGTGCGCCGGTCGCCATCGGCCTTAGCAAGCTAAGACCATGCTGCCCCTCGACTTGCATGTGTTAAGCCTGTAGCTAGCGTTCATCCTGAGCCAGGATCAAACTCTTCATTGTAATAATATCTTTTTCCAACTGTTCAGTTGATAATCTGCTCAAGGATTCCAAATCTATCAATATCAATATTGACGGTTCTTGTTTTTTCCGTACACCATATATATATTACATATAGTGCACCGGCTTGTACTACTTGTTTGTTTATCTTAAATCTTTCAAAGAACTCTCATTTATATTTTGCCATCGTTTCCGAAAGCGGATGCAAAGGTAAGAGATTTTATCGTAACCGCCAAATGTTTCGAAAGTTTTTTTTTTTGAAAAAGTTTTTTTTCGAAACTTCCATAAAAGGCGGGACGTCCATCCTCCCCACGTCTTATCCGTTCTCGCTCCCTTAGCCCCGCTAAGGTAAGATACTGGGTGCAGACACTGTCAAGGAAAACTCTCCTACGTTTGTTTCACCAAGTCAGTCACACACTGTCTGAAGTGCCGCATCTCTCTCGATTGCGGATGCAAAGGTAGACCTTTTAACGATAACCAGCAAACATACGAAGGAAAAATTATACGGATTTTCTGAAATTTTTGTAATACTCTGAATAACAGATGTGTTACAAAAGCATGTTTTTATAACGGAGGACACGGGAGGAAAAAGACACACACATTATAATATTCGCACGCGCGTATAGGGACGGAAAAAGGAAGGAACCTATACGAAAACAGCAGACGGAAAACAAGGAAAGACGGAAAAGAAGCAAGCCCGAAGAAAAACCGGACAGGTTACGAAACACAAACCACAGAGCTCTCAAAAGTGCTGACTCCGCAAACACTGGGGAAAAACTGTAGGAGAAAAAAATAGAAAAACAGTCGCATCAAGCTCGGATCATACTTCCCCACCAAAGTCCGACAAACCCAAAATTCCGAATAAAGAAATGAAACTTTAGTTCCTGTTTAACTGTTGTTCCGTATTCTTTTGAAAGTTCTTTTTAAAGAAAATTTAAATATATTTTCATATTGCAAAGCAATTCCTATCTCACATTCCAAACTTCCCTAAAATAACACCCGAGCATGTTGCCTGCAACCAAAAACAGTTCTTATAACCTGTCTTCCCCATTTATTTTGTACCTTTGCCACACATTGAAAATCTATAAACCGAAATATTATAAAACTATGGCAAAGGAATTAGAATTAAAGTACGGCTGCAATCCCAACCAAAAACCGTCACGCATCTTCATGCAAGAAGGGGGAATTGCCTATCGAAGTATTGAACGGACGTCCGGATACATCAATTTTCTGGACGCTTTCAACAGCTGGCAACTGGTCAAAGAATTGAAAGAAGCTACCGGACTACCCGCAGCAACCTCCTTCAAGCATGTCAGTCCGGCAGGAGCCGCAGTAGGAATCGAGTTGAATGACACCTTGAAGAAAATTTATTTTGTGAATGACTTGCCACTTACCCCATTGGCTACCGCATATGCCCGTGCTCGTGGCGCTGACCGCATGTCTTCTTACGGAGACTTTATCGCATTGAGCGATACTTGCGACGAAGCTACCGCGCGCCTCATCAACCGTGAAGTTTCAGACGGCGTCATAGCTCCCGATTACACACCGGAAGCGCTGGAAATCCTGAAAAACAAACGCAAGGGAACATACAATGTAATTAAAATAGACCCAGCTTACCGCCCTGCACCTATTGAACACAAAGATGTATTCGGCATTACTTTTGAACAGGGCCGCAACGAAATCAGACTGGACGAAAGCCTGCTGACTCATATTCCAACTAAAGCCAGCATTTTCCAGACGAAGCAAAAACGCGATTTGATTATTGCCCTTATCACCTTAAAATATACACAAAGTAATTCTGTTTGTTATGTAAAAAGACGGGCAGGCTATCGGCATCGGTGCGGCCAGCAAAGCCGCATCCACTGTACACGTCTTGCCGGTAATAAAGCGGATATATGGTATTTGCGCCAACATCCTAAAGTAATGAATCTGCCGTGGGTAGAAAAAAATCCGCCGTGCAGATCGTGATAATACAATTGATGTCTATATCAGTGACGACCATGAAGATGTTTTGGCTGACGGCATCTGGCAACAATTCTTCACAAAAAAAACCGAAAGTACTGACCCGCGAAGAAAAGCGCGCATGGCTGGATACCATGAAGGGGGTATCATTGGGTTCGGATGCTTTCTTCCCATTTGGTGACAATATAGAACGTGCGCATAAGAGCGGAGTGGCATACATAGCACGAACGGAGTCTGTACGTGATGACCATGTAATTGACACTTGCGACAAATACGGCATCACCATGGCATTCACTGGTATTCGTTTATTCCATCATTAATTATTCATACTCAGTGCAAATTGCAACACGATTTACAGATAAAAAAGCAAACCATACTTAGCCTGTAAGATCGTGTTACATCCATATAAAAAATCGTCTTAAAATTTATATCCCGCTGTTACAAAACCGGTAATATTCTTCCCTTGAAGTTCTTTTTGAAGTTTGCACAGCCCTAATCGTCCTTCCACTCCTATCACATAATGCCGGTATTCCACCGATAAACCTATCGCCACTCCATAATCGAAACGACGCAGATCAAGTCCATCTTTGCCAAAAGTATTTATTTCAACCACATTTCCAGTATTCCAATCCGGTGTAGACGATGATGACCAGCTATACCCTAAAGCCTTGGTTTTGCCACCAATCCCCCATGCGCCATAGGGACCTGCCGCAACAAGTATATAAGTATTCCGATCCATTGCAAACCGGGCTGCCACCATTACAGGCAACTCCAAATAGGATGCATTTACTTTAGCCTGAGCCGAAATTCCATCTGTTTCAACAATCGTATGATTAGTGCCTTTGGAAACAAACGAAACGCCTGTTTGTAAAGACCAGATCTTATCAAAAGGGCACTCCAAGCCAATGCCTAATTTATACGCCAGCTTTACTTTAGGAGATCCCATATTATCACCTATAATATTTGCCATCCTATACCGGCCTTTATACTCCAATCCACCTGACTCTGAGCCGGAGTCACCATGCTTACCATCATAAAACAGTGCAAAAAAGAAGTAGTTTTTATCACTCTTACCTTATCTATTAATGCCATATCCCTAAAAAAATTGTGTCTTTAATCATAATCTGCAAATATAGCTTTTATTTCATAAACCACGCTTCATCTAAAAAAATGGCTGCTTCTTTCTAAAAGAGAAACAGCCGTTCTTTATATATTTAAAGGTAAGATTATATCTGTGGTCAGAATTTATAACCGATAGTGGCCAATGCAGAAAGGTTATGAGCACTAACACCGCTAGCTACTTTAGTAAAACTTGTGCCAGTTTCAACACCTACAACTATGTTGCCAAATTCAAAAGCAACTCCTAACCCCAAACCGGCATCGAACCTTTTAAACCATCATCACCGAAAGTATCAGCCTTCTCGGATACACCATCTATTTTAGTTTTTCCGCCAACTCCATAAGCCAAATACGGACCACCTTTGAAAAGAAGATCAAAATTGCTGGCCGTATGTATCCGAGCACCAACCATCAAAGGCAGTTCCAGATAAAGCTGGTTGATCGTCACATCAACCACGTCCCAAGCATCAGTTACTCCATCACCTTTCACACCTTTAGAAATAAAGTTCAAACCTGTCTGGAAAGACCATATATTAGTATTAGCAAAAGGTACTTCCAAACCTATACCCACCTTATAAGCAAATTTAGCATCTGTACCATCCGTATCATCACCATACCAATTTGACATACCAATACCCGCATTCACATTCCATTTCAGATTTGATTGTGCAGAAACACCTAGTGTAACCAATGACAATAAAATAAAAAAGGCTAGTTTTTCATGACTGTTTGTTTTTAGTTAATAATAAATTTCAGTTCCCAATTCCTTTATACCGTCATTACATTCACAAATATAAGCTTTATTTTGGAAACCAGTCCTAATGTGTAAAGAAAATAAGCGGAATCTTTCATGGAATGAAAATTCCGCTCACCAAACTATTATACAGTTATATGATTCCTGATTATCAGATACATTTATATATGATTAGAATATATAATGAAAGCCAAAGTTTAACTCATCCGTATCAAATCTATACCAACATTTTCACTCTCATATCCATGATTCTCTTTTTGGAATATCCAAGGAAACCATACTTGGCAACCAGACAAAAATGATCAGACAATTTGATGGCAATACCCGGTTTAATACCAATATTCCACGAATTCAAAGCGTCATTTCCCTTCGTTTTTGAAGTAGAAAAGCCAAATCCGCCATCGGCAAATAACCGGACTACATCACTATTCAAAAAGAAATAACGTGCATAAGGAGCAATAGTGAAAGTATTAGTTTTCACATCACCGCTTTTATTATATTCATAACCGACTACTGTACCGACAGACCAATCTTCATTTAGTTCATAACCGACCTCCGGCAGAATCTTGAAAGTAGTATTCTTAACTTCTGTTCCTTCTGTTTCCACTTTATCAGAACCTACTCCAAATGTTCCACCTACATACACCTGCGCATTTGCAGTAATAGCAATCAATGCTACAATAATAGACAATACAATCTTTTTCATCTCTTTTGTCATTTTTAAATTAAACTTTTTACCTATTAATCCACGCCGAAGAGGTTTGCCTTCTTTGTGTTTTACATTGCAAAGGTACAGTTTATTCTATGTTTTACAACATATTTTTATATAAAAACGAATAATTCCAAAACAAAGGAGAGGATAATTGTTTAATTATTAATAAAGTACTGAATATTAAATTCAATCTACATTCCTATTTATTCTTATGTCTGTTAGCACGTTTTTTACGAAACTCAGCTTTCATCTTGGCAGCTCCCGACCCATGCAACCCTGTTATATAGCTTTTCTTTTTAGCCTTGGTCTTCACTTTATCTTCTTGCTTACCACTAGGAGATTTACCACCTTTGAATACAATTCCTTCGGTGATTGCTTTTTCTATGTTCCATCGTCTATTTTTTAGGTGTTAAATTCTGTTTTACTATCACTCTATTGCCGGCTTTGGTACAAACAATTTTCCGTTTTGTGCAAAGTACGGTCTTTCATATCAAAAATCAGATTCGGATTGAAATGTTGTCCATCTATCCGGAATTCCAGATGAAGGTGTTCAGTAGTGGCACGTCCGGTTCTGCCTGTCAATCCTACTGCATCACCGGCCTTCACGATATCTCCGGATTTACCAAATTCCGGGAATTATGACTATAAATACTTTCCAATCCATTATCATGACGCACAACAACTACATTTCCATAAGCAGCGTATGTTTTTGCCATACGTACTATTCCATCAAACGCACAGCGGATAGTATCATTGGCCTTAGTCTTTATATCCGTTCCACTGTGCCCCCGGCGAGCTCCGTATGCAGAAATCACTTTACCACCGGGAAGAGGAAAACAATATTCATTCTCTTTTATACTATCCAGATGAATGGAGAAACTTTTGCGCCCGTTAAAGAGCCCGGGAGTCTTGACTCTGATATGGTTTACTTCCATTGCGGTAAAATTACTCTTGGCCGGCCCCCCAGCCCATGCCGCCACACTTATGAACAATAAAAATAGTAATTGTGTGCTTTTCATTATCTATTTTAAAAATAAATTAATTCTTCATCCTTGGACGCTGCAAACTCTTTCAAGAGCTCCAACATATAATCTGCCGCTTCCTGCAAACCTTCCTTGCCGCTATATCCATTAATAATAGTCAGCAGATGCGTAGTTCCTGCCTCCAGTTTAGTACGCTCGTTATCACTGGTCGGCGTACCGATTCCGCCCATAGCATCTCTGTAAACAGGCATTCCTTCTATATTCAACTCTCCACGTCCTATCCCTTCATAAGGCTCTCCGGATTTACCGATACCCAACACCAATGTATCTCCTTGTATTTTATCCGCATCAAAGCCACCGATGGAATATCCGTAACGAATAGATACCAAGTTAATAAGATCTACCAAAGTATCTATCTGATACAAGGAAATTCCACGCAGGATTCTACGGCAGAGCGCTTCCCCCGAAGGACGATAACGGCTAGGGTCTTTCCCACATTTCTTATAAGCCTCCCAGTGGCATGAATCGTAACCATATCCTTAATGGAATCCGTAGTGTACATTTCACGATAGCATATAGTGAACTCGTCTATCTTTTTCCACAAAGATTCGCTATAAGCAGTGTTCTCTACCGTAGCACGGATGGCTATACCGGCAAACTGCGGACAGGCTTTCTTTATTTCTTTCGATACTTTTATTTCCATATTCATTTTTATACTGCGTTATTCCAATGAGTGTGTTCCTCAGACACCTAAAAGAATGCCCGATAATATCCTTCCCGACCGAATTCCTTGCCGGCGAGCCGAAAAGAAATCATCGTTATTATGATACGTACAAATGCCGGATATCTCAATATGTTCAGGCTTCACACCGTATGCCAACAATTGCTGACGGTTGGCTTCCCACAAATCAATATGCCATTTTGCTTCTTTACGGGCAATCTGATTCATATCAAACCCCGCCTCACAAAAAGCTTGATAAACTTCATCCCCTACTTCAAAAGCCTCCAATGAAATACTGGGACCGATGCAAGCTATGAGATCTTTCCCTTGCGAGCCGTATTGGTTATCCATGACTGAAACTGTCTTCTCCACAATCCGGGCCACCGTACCACGCATCCGGCATGAATGGCAGCCACTACCTTCTTTCGGGTATCATATAATAAAACAGGAACACAATCGGCCGTAGATACACACAAGCAATAACCGGGAATGTCTGTTACCAATGCATCCACTCCTTCCAATTCAGTATTTACCTGAATAGTATCCACAACTTTCACATGGTCACTATGGGTCTGATGCGGAATTACGAGTTCTACCGATTCCCCGGGTAACAAGCTACGCAGCAATTCCCGGTTGCGATTCACATCTTCTGCCTCGTCCCCACAATATCCGTTACAATTGAACGAAGCGTAGTTCCCTTACTACAACCTCCGTGACGGGTGGTAGAAAAACAAGAAATGTTGGGATATGCCTTCATCAGCTCATATCCCAACATTTTATTATCTGATGTCAGCCGTTTCATTTCTTTTCCTCTTCTTCGTCCCAATTCTCATCTTCATATTCATAATCGAAGTCATCATCGGCATCTTCTTCATATTCATATTCAAAGTCCTCATCCTCACCCATGTCTTTCAACTCTTCCTGCAGTTTGGCAACATCTTTGGCGCGATGAACAATTGTTTCCGTACGGACACCTTCCAACTTATTGCTGTCCTTATTCAATTCTGTCCATAAAATATCCTTCAGCTGCTGTATCCCCAAGCCAGTTACCGACGAGATAAAGATATGCGGAACATTATCCGGCAATGTCGGCTCCAACATGGCAATCAGTTCTTCATCCAACATGTCACTTTTGGTAATGGCAAGCACACGTTGTTTATCCAACATTTCCGGGTTGAAGGTAGCCAACTCATTCAGCAGGATTTCATATTCCTTACGGATATCATCTGTATCACCCGGTACCATAAAGAGCAACAAAGAGTTGCGTTCTATATGGCGCAGGAAACGAAGTCCCAGTCTTTTCCCTCACTGGCCCCTTCAATAATTCCGGGAATATCCGCCATGACAAAAGATTTTCCTTCGCGATAGGACACGATACCCAAATTCGGCTCCAGCGTAGTAAACGGATAATTGGCTATTTTAGGACGTGCCGCCGATACGGTAGACAATAAAGTGGATTTCCCTGCATTTGGAAAACCTACCAAACCTACATCAGCCAACAGTTTTAATTCCAAAATAACCATCAGCTCCTGCATGGGTTCTCCCGGTTGTGCAAAAAACGTGGCGCCTGACGGGTTGCTGTACGGAAGTGCCAGTTTCCCAATCCCCCACGTCCTCCTTTCAACAGAATTATTTCTTGTCCGTGTTCGGTGATATCACAGATATATTCACCTGTTTCAGCATTATAAACAACTGTACCACAAGGCACTTCAATAACTTTGTCTTCACCATCTTTACCAAAGCTTTTGTTCTTCGATCCATTGCCGCCGTGTGTGGCAAACACGTGGCGGTCATACTTCAGGTGAAGCAATGTCCAATAATTACGGTTTCCCCGCAAAATAACATGACCTCCTCTACCGCCATCACCACCGTCAGGGCCACCATTGGGTACATACTTCTCACGACGCATATGCGCAGAGCCTCGCCCGCCCTTACCCGAGCGGCAATATATCTTCACATAATCAACAAAATTCGATTCAGCCATAATTAATAATTTACTAATTTATCAATTTACTAATGTGCCAACGAAACTGTACTCCATGTATCATTATGCAGACTGACACATTGGCGGACTGCTGCATCAGCACATTAGCATATTACTATAATTTTTCAACAGCAGCAACAATGTCGGCAAAATAGCATCCATCGTACCCAAACCGTGAATGTGCTGATATTTACCTTCGTTCTTGTACCAGTCAATCAGCGGAGCCGTCTGCGAGTGATAAACAACCAAACGTTTTCTTTATTGTTTCCTCGTTATCATCCGCACGTCCCGATTCCTGTCCACGCTTAATCAGGCGAGTCATCAATTCTTCTTCGGGTACATCCAAGTCCAACATAACAGATACTTCCTGTCCACGTTCGGCCAGCATTTTCTTCAACGCTTCTGCCTGGGCGATGGTTCTGGGAAATCCATCAAAAATAACCCCTTTGCTTTCCTTAAAGCTATCCAGCGTACTTGCCAGAATATCAATAATCAATTCATCAGGCAGCAACTGGCCCTGATCGATATATCCTTTGGCTGTCTTTCCCAATTCTGTACCCTTCTTAATCTCAGCACGAAGCACATCCCCTGTTGAAATGTGATTAATACCGAATTTCTCTACAATACGTTCACTCTGAGTACCCTTACCAGAACCCGGAGCTCCAAAAAATTACAATGTTCAACATCTTGTTTTACCTTTTTATTTTTTATATTTAGTTGTACAAAATTTCATTCCATTACGGTGTAAATATCCCGATAGTTACGTCCCAAGCCATCATAATCCAGACCATACCCCACAATAAAATCATTGGGAATACGCATGGCCACATAATGTATATCCAATTCCACCTTCAATTTATCAGGTTTCAGCAGCAAGGTAGCGATACGGATCTCTTTCGGTTTTCTAGCTTGTAATGTTTCCAACAAGTGCTTCATTGTCACCCCGGTATCCACAATATCTTCCACAATCACCACTGTACGACCCTCAATATCATCATTCAAACCTACCAACTCTTTTACCTTTCCTGTAGAAGAAGTTCCTGCATAAGAGGCCAGTTTCACGAAAGAAATTTCACTGGGAATGGTAAGGTTACGCATCAAGTCGGCAGCAAACATGAATGCGCCGTTCAATACACTTAAAAACAAGGGATTAGTTCCTTCTAAATCCCGATTAATCTCACTCGCTACCCGTGCCACTTCTTTTAAGATCCGTTCTTCAGGAATGAAAGGAGTGAAACGTTTATCTTTGATTTGAATGGTATCCATAACCGCTATTTTATTAAATTGCTGCAAAAATAACATTTTTATTCCAAGTATCGAAGTATTCACATAACCTCTTTTTGTAAATAGTGTTATCTTTGTACGTTCAAACAAAAGAGATTGTCATGAAAATTATTTCGAGCACCCAACTAAAAAGAGCTGGACAAGTACACGATTGCCAAAGAACCGGTTGCCTCCATTGATTTGATGGAACGGGCAGCCGAAGAACTGACTCGTGCCATTACCCACCGATGGGATACTTCTTTCCATATTGTAGTATTCGCCGGACCGGGAAATAACGGGGGCGATGCGCTTGCCGTAGCCCGTATGTTGTCTAAGCAAAACTATCACGTAGAAGTCTTTCTGTTTAACACCAAAGGAAAACTGTCGGAAGAATGTCAGACCAATCTTGAACGGTTAAAAGAATGCGGCTCGGTGTACTTTACTGAAGTAAGCACACAATTTGATCCTCCAGTCCTGACAGAAAGGCATCTGGTAGTAGACGGATTATTCGGTTCCGGACTCAACAAACCACTGAACGGTGGATTTGCTGCCGTAGTGAAATATATTAATGCATCCAAGGCACAGGTAGTAGCCATTGATGTACCTTCAGGATTAATGTGTGAGGACAACACTTATAATATCCGTCAAAACATGATACGCGCGGATGTCACTCTCAGCATTCAGCTACCTAAGTTATCCTTTTCTTTTCCCCGAAAACGAAGACATTGTAGGCGAATGGCAATATTGGACATCCAACTGAAAAAAGACTTTATTGATACAGCACAAAGTCCCTACTATATCACAGAGGAAGAAGAAATTCGCAGTCTCATCAAACCGCGGAAACGATTTGCCCACAAGGGAACTTTCGGCCATGCACTGCTCATCGCAGGATCTTATGGCATGGCAGGAGCATCCATTTTATCTGCCCGTGCCTGCCTGCGTTCGGGAGTGGGATTACTGACTGTCCATGTACCTATCCACAACCATGATTTACTTCAGACCACTGTTCCCGAAGCCATTGTACAGACAGACATACACGACCATTATTTTGCCGAGCCCGTGGATACAGACCGTTATCAAGCCATAGCCATCGGTCCGGGGTTGGGACAAGAAGAAGATACAGCGTTGGCCATGATGGAACAAATACAAGGTTGTCCGGTACCTTTAGTGCTGGATGCGGATGCCATTAATATTTTCGGCACTCACCGCAACTGGCTCAGCCGGATGCCGAAGCGCTGTATTCTCACCCCCCATCTAAAGGAACTGGAACGACTGATAGGTAAATGCATGGATACTTACGAACGGCTGACAAAGACGAAAGAACTGGCAGCCTATCTGCAAAGCTATATCATTATAAAGGGATCATGGAGCACAGTTGTCACCCCCGAAGGAAATTGTTATTTCAATCCCACCGGGAATCCAGGTATGGCAACTGCCGGCAGCGGTGATGTGCTGACCGGTATTCTGGCAGCCTTATTGGCACAAGGATATACTCAAGAAGACGCATGCCGCCTGGGGGTCTACGTACATGGTCTGGCAGGAGACATTGCGGCGGAAGAAAAAAGGAGAAATAGGGACCACCTCAAGTGATCTTATTGACGCATTACCCGCAGCATGGAAGAAATTAACAGAAACAAAAGGCAGATTTACAAAAGAATAGCTATATTTGCTTACATATATGATAGAATATAGAAATATGAAAAAAGGATTAATCGCAGCAGGGTTACTGGTTTCATTAAGCGGCACCGCACAAGATGTCAGTACATATACTCCCGGAACCATGGGAGAAGGAGTGGTTTATTATTTGCCTAAGACCGAAATAGAATTGCAAGTCACCGCAACCAAAGTTGTCTACACGCCCGGAGAATTCTGCCAATACGCCGATCGCTATCTGCGCCTTACAGGCATATCATCCCAACCGGAAGAACATTGGGAAATAAACAGTATCAAGGTAAATTCCATAGGCATTCCTGACCCGGACAATGCATACGCTGTAAAACTGAAAGACAAAAGTGCGGCCTCACAGGTAGAATTGACTCCTGAAGGAATCATAAAGGCTATCAACACCACCTCTCCTATAGAGAAAGCACCTGTGACAAAGGTTGCCGATACGGTCAAAAAAAACGTATTGACCCACGCAGTTTTATGACCGAAGAGATTCTGATAGCCGGTTCTACCGCTAAAATGGCTGAGTTGGTGGCGAAAGAAATCTACAATATACGAGAAAGCAAAAACAGCCTGACCCGCGGGCAAGCAGATTATATGCCCAAAGACGGAGCCGCTTTAAACTCATGCTGGACAATCTGGATGAACAGGAACAAGCCATGATGCAAATGTTTGCCGGCACAACAGACCGCATAGAAAAATCATTTACCATCCGCATAAAACCAGAAGCGGACATGAAAGAAAAAGTAGCTTTCCGTTTCTCAAAGAAACTAGGGATGCTGGATGCCGATAATTTATCCGGTGAACCTTATTACATTTCCATCATCAACCAAGAAACATTGCCACCGATGGATCCGAAAGGCAAAGAAAAAAAAGAAGACGGATGGTGTTATTTACAATATTCCGGGAAAAGCTCAGGTTACCGTATCACTCCAAACAAACGTTATTTTGACGGAGAACTACCTGTTACACAATTTGGGACAACGGAATGTCTGATAGATAACCTTTTTAATAAAAAAGTAAATACACGAGTGATCTTTAATCCTAATACCGGAGGAATTGTGAAGATTGATAAAGACTAAAACTCCATCTCACCCCTACATAGCAAAATGAGGGTATCCATAATACACTGGACACCCTTCATTTTCACTAAAAGACAATCAAATTATTTTTTTAATATTTGGTTCCTCCAATCCATACCCCTTTTTTCTTATTCTCACCTTTCAGCCACAAAGCAAAAGAACAATGCAGCCACACCAAAGCCTGCAAATATCCACATGGGAAGTGTATAATCATAAGTCTGCATTCCATCTACTACCGGTCCTTTGCAATACTCATTCAAGACAAAACCAATCAAAGCAGGTACACCCATCAACCCCCAGTTTTGTACCCAGAAGATCAAAGCGTAAGCTGTACCCAACTGCTTTTCCGGAATAATTTTAGGAACAGAGGGCCACATAGCCGATGGCACCAAAGAAAGCCAATCCCCAATATAATCATAATGATAGTAGCAAACCACCATACATTCAAGATAGGTAACGCAAACATTGTATGAACAAAATCAACAGCACAGAACCGATGATCATCAGCGTAGCTCCCTTGCCTATCCGATCATACACATTACCGAAAAGCGGAGTAAGGAACAAAGTTCCCAATGGTAACAGGCTAGGAATAGTACCCGCCAATTCCGGATCTACATTATATTTCTGCACCATCAGGTCTGTAGCATATTTCAAGAAAGGGAATACGGCAGAATAAAACAACACACACAGCAACGCAATCAGCCAAAATCCTTTATTGGTTACAATCAACCAAATATCTTTCATACGGAAAGGCTCTTCAGGTTCCGCCCCTTCTTCTTCTAAAGAAGCATCCAGTTTCTTATCATAGAAAGTATAAATAAAAAAATGCTACCGTACCAATACAAAGCATAGTAAGGCACAGCAACAATGGAGCAGGAATATTAGGATGGAACACACCCTCATCATCAGTAATACCAAAGAAAGTAGCGATAGGAACCGTAACAGCCAAAGCCAGCATAGTGCCTAAACGGGCTGTCGCCATCTCCATGCCCATGGCCAAAGCCATTTCTTTTCCTTTGAACCACTTCACAATAATTTTTGAGACCGTGATACCTGCAATCTCTACACCGACACCAAATATAGCATATCCCAACGCAGCCATTCCTACCTGGGTTTTCATTCCAAGCAAAGTGCTTCCCTCAGCAAATGTAGTAGAAATAGCATAATATTTTAACCCACAGCCCAACACCATCAAAAGGCATGCTCCCATACCAGTAAAGCGCACTCCCATCTTATCCAAAATGATACCACCGATAATAAGCATAAAGGCAAAGACATTGAACCAACCGTATGCACTGGTAAAAATACCATAATCCAGACTATCCCACAGCAGCTCCTTTTCAAGCATCGGTTTTAAGGGGGACATTACATCGGTCAAAAAATAACCGCATAGCATGGTGAAAGCCACCAACGCCAACACACTCCACCGAAGAACCTTGGAGTCATTGAGCTTTTTTTGAATTTGTTCTTTCATTCTTTTATAAGATTTTTGATTAATAGTTTTTCATGTTCAGCTTACAAAGATACAGTTTTTTTAGGTAGAGAAGCCTCTTTCCATAAAAAAAGTTCTATCTTTGCGTGACGATTAAAATCGTTTTATTGTAGGAAATCGTCATAAAAATTACTTTTTATAAACTTAACTTTATTGATCATGAAAAAAAGAGCAAAACATTTCTTGTTTGCGCCATGTTGAGTGGCAGCGTCTTATTTTCATCATGCATCGGTTCTTTCGGATTATGGAATAGTTTGAAAGACTGGAACCAGGGGGTAAGCAACAAGTTTGTCAACGAACTTATCTTTCTCGCTTTCCATATTGTCCCTGTTTATGAAATTGCTTATCTGGCAGACGCATTGGTTTTAAATTCCATCGAATTCTGGAGCGGTTCCAACCCTACAGCTTCTATCGGTGAAGTAAAAAACAGTGCAAGGAGAAAATGGCGAATACTTGGTAAAAACCAACGAAAACGGTTATACCATTACCAAAAAGAGAAGACAAATCTGTAGATTTGGTCTATAACAAAGAAAACAATACATGGAATGCCGTAGCCGACGGACAGAGCTTCGAACTTGTGAAAATGAACGAAGACGGAACGGCTGTTTTGAGCCTGCAAAACGGAACCTCCATGACTGTCACTCCTGATGCACAAGGTATTGCTACCGCAAGAATAGTTACAGGAAACTCCTTGTTTTTTGCTGCAAGATAATAAAACACAACATCATTTAAACACAAAGAAAAAGAAGTTGCCCATGCAAACAACTCCTTTTCTTCCATAAAACAATACTACTATGAAGAAGCAAATCATGCTGGGCGGCCTACTCCTATTATTAGGCTCCTGTACTCCCCCAAAACAAAGCGAATGACCCGAATGCAATTGACATTGCCGTAAGTCTGGAACACCTCACAGAATTAAAGACCTCCCAATTGAGAAAACAAGTCCGTTATATCCCTTTGGAAACAACAGACTCATCCCTGATTGGCAACTCCTATTCCATCAAGTTATCTAAAGACCATATCTTTGTCTCTACCAACGGACGATGCCTGTCATTCAACAAGCAAACCGGAAAATATCTTGGCAGCATCGGGCACAAAGGAGAAGATCCACAAGGCTACAGCAATGCCAACTGCTTTATTCACCCCCATACCAACAATCTCTACTTTTTATCGCCAACCCGACAAGTTGGTAAAATACGATACAAAAGGTAACTATCTAGGGCAAGTACACCTACCACAAAAGATTTCCCCATCCCTTTACTTTACTTTTTCCGACTCCCTTATTCTTGCTCATTATGGAGAAGGAATAGGACAACCGCAAGCAAGTGCGTTACTTTACTTCAACGAACAGGGAGAAGTAAAAGACTCATTGCCGGAATTTGCCAATCCAGGTGATCCTATGGGCATGGACCAGATATCCAGCATCAACGTATTCAAGCAATTACCCGGCAACGCCAACATAGGAGGGTTAATATATATAAATTATCAGGATGGAACAATGACTGTTCTTCCTATAGACCAGCCTTCACTTTGGCTGAACAACGGCAGCATACATTTCAGAAAAGCGTTCAATGACACAATCTACGACATTAAAGGACACGAAGCTACTGTCCATACCACTTTCCATACCGGGCAATGGCATTTCCCGGCTGAAAAAATGGGACAAAAAAGAGGATACAGACAACTACATCGTTATAACCGGTATTCTGGAAACTCCCAAACATCTCTTCTTTATATCTCTACAGGGATTATACGACAAGAGAAAAACCCTTCTACGGTATTTACGACAAAGAAAAAACATATTACTTATATGAATGATGCCAATGTGGGGCTGACAGATGACCTGACGCATTTCATGCCTTTTCTATCCCATCACTTGTACAGAAGAAGGAGAGTATGCCGCTTTATTGGAGATAGGGAAAATAGACGAATGGATGGATAAAAATCCGGGAATTGTCCAAGAAGGAAAGCTAAGCTTTTTACAGGAAATCAATGAAGAATCCAATCCGGTTTGTGTTATAGTGGAACCTTGACAACCATAAAAGAACGCTGCTTTCCTCACGGAGAGCAGCGTTCTCTTTCTTCAACACGTTGAAGATAACAGTATGCTAAATTAGTCACGACCTCCACCCAATGCCTGATAGAGATTGATTACGCCTTGCATTTCAGTAAAACGGTTAGCAACCTGAGTTAACTCCGCATTAAGCAAAGTCTGCTGAGCCGTCAAAACTTCCAGATAAGTCGTATTCCCATGTTGCATCAGCAAAGAGGTACTTTCCAAAGCTTTATTTAATGAATTTATTTGTTTATCATAATAAACAGATTTATCACGGGCCGTCTGATATTTCACCAAAGCCTCGTTCACTTCACTTCCTGCATTCAACAAAGCCTGTTGAAAACTCAGTTTGGCTTCTTCTTGCTGAGCTTTAGCTATCTTTAGCTGTGCTATGTTCGCACCTTTATTAAACAGTGGCTGGGTCAACGAAGCTACAGCCGTTGCAATGAACTTGCCCGGATTGACAATCATACTTCCTGCTGAATTAGTCCATCCCGCACTTCCACTAAAACAATAGAAGGATAAAAGGCGGAACGAGCCTGATTTGTGGCATAGAAAGCTGCTTCCAACGAACGCTCCGCACTGCGTACATCGGGACGGTTGGCAAGCATTTGCACAGGGATGCCTACCGGAAAATGTTCCTTCATCATATAAGAACTGTCCCATGTGCCCGTTCTCTCAATAGCATGAGGAGATTCAGCCAACAACAACGACAAACTGTTTTCTACCTGGTTAATTTGTTCTTTCAGATCAAGAACTGAAGTACATATAGTATAATATGTAGCTTCCATTTGTGAAACGGCAGCTTCATTTGCCAATCCGGCTTCCATCAGAGCACGGGTCGCATCTACGGTTTCTTTCCAAGACTTTTCAGTCCGGACAGAGATGGCCAGCTGATTGTCCAGCATCAGCAAGGTATAGTAAGTATTAGCTATACCGGCTATCAGCTGTGTCCGGACAGCCTGTTTATAGTCACGGCTCTGTTCCAGCAATGCTTTCGCCTGGCGTTTCGCATTACGGATGCGGCCGAAAATATCAATTTCCCAACTTGCCGCCACCGGTAAAGTATAAGTTTGTACAGCTTTTCCTTTGTCAAAACTACTTGCTGTCCCCTGAGGTGACAGAGCGAAAGAAGGCAGATAAGCCAATTTGGCTGACAGCATAGCAGCTTCCGCCTCTTTCACACGCCATTGTGCTGACTGCAAATCCGTATTGTTCCGCAAGCCTTGCTCTATCAATTCCTGAAGCCGCGGATCTGTAAAAATCTCCTGCCAGCTCAGATTGCCGATATTATCCACGGTATCAGCAACTGCCACCTCTTCCCCATACAAATTATCGGGCACTTCGGTTGCAGGTTTATATTGGGTATATATGCCGCAGCTACTCAGTGTGAGCGCTGCGACAGTCAGAGTGATGATCTGTTTTTTCATTTTTTCTCTTCGTTTTTGCTTTCGATGTGGTGTTGTCTCTCTTCTTTTGCTTCTACACATTCCTCTTGAATCTGCCAATCGGCGCCGGCTGAAACTGAATAGGACGTACCTTTTCCTGTAAATATTGGAATACGATAAACAAAGAAGGTACAATAAACAGCAACGCCAGCGTACCGATCACCATTCCACCCACAGTACCTGTTCCCAGCGAACTGTTTCCATTAGCACCTACTCCACTGGCAACCATCAACGGGAACAGACCAAAAAATCATAGTCAGTGCCGTCATCAGAATAGGACGCAAGCGGGCTTTGGCGGCAGAAAGTGCAGCAGAAGTCAGGCTCATACCTGCCTTACGACGCTCGGTAGCGTACTCGGTCAGCAAAATGGCAGTCTTAGCAAGCAAACCTATCAACATAATCAAACCGGTCTGCAAATAAATATTGTTCTCCAGTCCCATCATCTTCGCAAACAGGAAGCTACCCATCAGCCCAAACGGAACAGACAACAACACCGCAAACGGAATGAGGAAACTTTCATAAAGTGCACTTAAAATCAGATAAATCATCAAGAAACAGATAGCAAAGATGATAATGGTAGTACCTCCCTGGTCGGTCTCTTCACGGGTAATACCACCAAAGTCGTACCCAAAACCTTTGGGAAGTGCCTGTACGGCAGTTTCCTGAACGGCACGGATGGCATCACCGGTACTATACCCTTCGGCAGGCATTGCATTTACAGCAATAGAATTGAACATATTGAAACGGCTCAGCGATTCTGCCCCATAACTGCGGGTCAATGTCACAAACTGGCTGAGAGGAGCCATCTCGCCATTAGACATACGCACAAAGATATTATTCAACGAGCTTTCATCCACACGATATTTCGGATCTGCCTGAATCATAACCTTATATACTTTAGAGAAACGATTAAAATTTGAAACATACTGCCCACCATAATAGCCGGATAATGTGCTTAGCACAGCATCCGGAGTGATACCGGCACGCTTACATTTGGACGCATCCACTTCTACCGTCCATTGCGGATAACGGATATCAAAAGTAGAGTATGCCATCGCGATCTCGGGACGTTGGTTCAGAGCACCCAGATATTGTTGAGTGGTATTGAAGAAAGTGCCCACATCACCACCTTGTTTATCCTGCATATGGAGTTCCAACGCATTACCCATACCATACCCCGGAATCATACCCGGAGAAATAGCAAATATACTGGCATCCTTGATGTCTGCCGTACGGCCATATACCTGTCCGATTACTGCCTGAACATCATTTTCCTTTCCTTCACGCTCATCCCAAGGTTTCAGTTTCAGAATCAACATACCAAAAGAGTTACCCTGTCCGGCTAGCAGACCATAACCTGCCACACGCTGCACATGCAGCACCTGAGGAATATCCATCATGCGCTTTTCAATACGCATCATTACGTCATTAGTCGTTTTCAATGAACTACCTGCCGCCGTGCTGACATTCACAAATACAACCCCCTGGTCTTCATCAGGTACCAAACTGGTTTTAGTTGTATTCATCAAGAAAGCCAATAGTACTACCGAGGCCGCAAGAAGTGTCCATACCATCCATTTGCGTTTTGATAAAGAACAATACCCCTTTCTTATATCGTTCAATCATTGCATCGAAAGCAGCATTGAACGCTTTACGGAAACGTGCTGCAAAATTGTTTTTTTCCGTTCCATCCTCATTGATATACGGTTTCAAGAACAAAGCACACAGCGCCGGACTCAAAGTCAGTGCATTGACGGCAGAGATACCTACGGCAACCGCCATAGTCAAACCAAACTGAGTATAAAAAGTACCCGAAGTTCCACTCATAAACGAAACCGGAATAAACACAGCCATAAATACCAACGAAGAAGAGATGACCGCATTGCTAATCCCCTTCATCGCATCAATACTAGCCATATAAGAAGAACGATATCCCACATCAAAACGCGCCTGCACCGCCTCGACGACAACAATGGCATCATCCACCACCGTACCGATCACCAACACCAAAGCAAACAGGGTAATCAGGTTGATACTGAATCCTGCTATGGACATAAAAGCAAATGTACCAATCAAGGACACGATGATCCCCACCAACGGAATAATAGTAGAACGGATATCCTGCAAAAATACATATACAATTAAGATTACCAAAAAAATGGCCTCGAACAAGGTTTTTATCACCTCATGGATAGATGCATACAAAAAAGTCATTGGAGCTCATAACCTGAACCATCTCCACCCCTTTGGGCAGATCCTTCCTTGCTTCTTCCAAAAAGGTATCAATATTTATTGTTTACTTTCTGT
>ENA-OQCD01000115-OQCD01000115.1-human-gut-metagenome-genome-assembly--contig:-NODE-115-length-19634-cov-4.024248_pt1 | contig 19634 bp, 23 predicted proteins | sample MGYA00242755_ERZ504571 | MGnify/ENA primary metagenome ERZ504571 (study PRJEB26092, sample SAMD00036274) | human gut metagenome | host: Homo sapiens | study: EMG produced TPA metagenomics assembly of...
TGGATGATTTGATGCAGGAGGGAAGTATCGGCCTGCTGAACGCGATCCCTTTGTTTGATGCCGGACGGGGCATGAAATTTCTGACCTATGCAGCACCGGCGCTCCGCAACGCCATGACGGACTGCATGCCCAGCATCGGGCAGCCGCCGCAATTTTTGGCACGCAGTTTGCAATCCATCTTCCGCTCTCCTTTTTACCCATAAGGGTCATACAGATCATATTCTTCCGCTTCCAGATGCTTTTCCTCCAGCACCTTCATGGCCTGTTCCAGCTCGCTCTGGCCGCAGCCGCTCTCGCTCACCAGCGCGTGCACCGCCGCCGCAAGGTCGCCGCCAAAGAGGGTATCCAGCCGTTCCCGCATACTCCACACATTATAGGCGCGCTGGGTGATGGCCGGAGTGTAGGTGTTGCGGTTGCCATCCTTGCCGCTTTTCACCCAACCCTTTTCTTCCAGCCGGTAAAGAAAGTTGAGCACGGTCGCCGGTGCCCAGCCCTTTGCGCGCAGCTTTGCGTCGATGTCCCGCCGGGTGACGGGCGCACGGCAGGCCCACACCGCCAGCATCACCTGCTCCTCTGCCGCCGAAAGCGGCTTTACACTGTCCGGGATGCCGTACATCCTGCTGTTCTCCCTCCTTTCCGCATCTTTTTTGCTTTTACGTTTGTCTTTGTTTTATTATTATACCAATTTCTGCGCCAAAGCGCAAGAGCCGGAAACGCCGATGAAATCAGGCTTTTTCAGCTATATTTTACATCTGTCTTTGTTTTTGTTTTTCTATCAAGGACATTTGTGTGCTTTGTGCCCGCACAGGGGCTTTTGCGCCGTATCTTTGTGCAAAGATGCTCTTGTTTTCATCCCTGCAAAACCGGTATACTACGGCTACAGCAATCAACAGAACGCACCGCAGAAAACCGCGGTGCTGTGCGATACAGGAAAGGGAGAGTTCATTATGGCACGAGTTTACAACTTCAGCGCAGGCCCCAGCATGCTGCCCGAGAAGGTGCTCAGGCAGGCACAGGCAGAGCTGCTCGAGTATGGCGACAGCGGTCAGAGCGTGATGGAGATGAGCCACCGCAGCAAGTGGTTCGATGCCATCATCAAGGACACCGAGGCCACCCTGCGCCGGGTAATGGACATTCCCGACAACTACAAGGTCGGTTTCTTTCAGGGCGGTGCCACCCAGCAATTTGCCATGGTCCCGCTGAATTTCATGACCACCGGCAAAGCAGATTACCTTGTCACCGGCAACTTCTCGAACCTTGCCGCCAAGGAAGCCGCCAAGTTCGGCGAGGTGAACATCGTTGCTTCCAGCAAGGACAAGAACTTCACCTACATCCCGGACGTGAACGCCATCAACTATGATAAGGATGCCAGCTATATCCACATCTGCCAGAACAACACCATCTTCGGCACCCAGTTCGTGGAGGTGCCGCAGGTGGAGGGTGTGCCTCTGGTAGCCGACATGAGCTCCATGATCCTCTCCAAGCCCGTGGATGTGACCAAGTACGGCTGCATCTACTTCGGCGTGCAGAAGAATGTAGCTCCCGCCGGCATGGCAATTGCCATCGTCCGCGACGACCTGCTGGGCCATGCTGCCGACAATGTGCCCACCATGATGAACTACACCACCCTGCTGGGCAAGGACAGCATGTATAACACGCCCCCCTGCTGGTGCATCTATATGACCGGTCTGGTGCTCAAGTATCTGGAAAACGACATCGGCGGTCTTGCCAACATGCAGAAGATCAACGAAGCCAAGGCCAAAGTGCTGTACGACTATCTGGACGGTCAGGGCTTCTTCACGAATCCTGTGGAGCACCGCTACCGCAGCACCATGAATGTCACCTTCACCAGCCCCAATGCAGATCTGGACAAGAAGTTCTGCGCCGAAGCTGCAGAAGCAGGCTTCGTGAACCTGAAGGGCCATCGTCTGGTAGGCGGTATGCGCGCTTCCATTTACAACGCAATGCCCGCCGAGGGCGTGGACAAGCTGGTGGACTTCATGGAGAAGTTCCGCAAAGAAAATGCATAAGAGGGGAATTCAGATATGTATACGATCAAAACTTTGAACGCCATCAGCCCGGTGGGTCTGGCAAAGCTGAACAACAAGCAGTTTGACGTGGCTGTGGACACCGATGCCCCGGACGGCATCCTTGTGCGCAGCGCCGACATGCTGAATACCGCCTTCAACGACAATCTTCTGGCCATCGCCCGCGCCGGTGCCGGCGTGAACAACATCCCGCTGGACCGCTGCAGTGAGCAGGGCATCGTGGTGTTCAACACCCCCGGTGCCAACGCCAACGCTGTGGCCGAGCTGGTGATCGGTATGCTGATTGCCGGCAGCCGCAATGTGGCTGCTGCCGCCCAGTGGTGTCAGGGCCTGACCGGCGACCCCGCCATGGCAAAGACCGTGGAAAAGGGTAAGAAGCAGTTCGTGGGCAACGAGATCAAGGGCAAGACGCTGGGTGTCATCGGTCTGGGTGCCATCGGCTCCCGCGTGGCCAACTGCGCCATTGAGCTGGGCATGGAGGTCTACGGCTACGACCCCTACATCTCCATTGACGCCGCATGGAACCTGAGCAGTCAGGTACACCACTGCGTGAACCTGAACGACATGCTGCCCCTGTGCGACTACATCACCATCCATGTGCCCTACCTGCCCACCACCAAGGACACCATCAACGTCCAGACCCTTGCCCTGTGCAAGGACGGCGTGAAGATCCTGAACTACGCCCGCGGCGAACTGGTCAACACCGAAGCCCTGCTGGAAGCCATGGAGACCGGCAAGGTGTCCGGCTACATGACCGACTTCCCGTCTGAGGCCATTCTGGGCAAGCCCGGCATCGTGTGCACCCCCCATCTGGGCGCTTCCACCCCGGAAGCCGAGGACAACTGCGCCGTGATGGCTGCAAAGGAGCTGAGCGACTACCTGAAGAACGGCAACATCATCCACTCGGTGAACATGCCGGAGGTCAACCAGCCCAGAGCCGGCGGCAAGCGCATCTGCATCATCCACAAAAACGAGCCCGGCATGATCAGCCAGATTACCGCCCTGACCACCGAAGCCGGCCTGAACATCGAGAACATGGTGAACAAGAGCAAAAAGAACATGGCCTACACCATGCTGGATGCTACCGGTGCTGTGGACAAGAAGCTGGCCGAAAAGCTGGCTGCCATCCCCGCCGTGATCCGGGTGCGCATCCTGTAAAGCAAAACGGTTTAAAATGCCCGCCGCGTCGCTCTTGGCATCTTCAGCGGAAAACGATTTTTATTTTAGCAACCCGGAAAAGTCTGCGGATTTTTCCGGGTTGCTTTTTCACAGAGAAGGGCCGTGGCGGCAACCTGCATTTCCAAACCAGGATTTTTTACAAACTGGAAATTCTTTCTCGTCCCATCTGCCGGTTAGTTTCCATTTACAAACTGTAGTTTGTCTTAAAAAAACGCGTTAGAGATAGCTTTTTCTAACTACACATCGTAAAAAGTTTACATGTATTAACATTCAAGAAAAAGCTTGAAAATGGTAAATTCTGTGCTACAATAGGCTCGACAGAAGGGAAATGTCCACCCTGTTCTCCGGCTTTTGGGCCGGTATATTCATCTTACAGGTCCTGCGGTGCAGGGCCTCTGACAGGAAATAGAAAAGGTAGGGAAGTTACTATGGATATCAAGAAGATCGCACTGTTCGCCGCCGGTACTCTGTTCGGCTCTGCCGGTTTCAAGCTGCTGTCCAGCAAGGATGCCAAGAAGGTCTACACCCAGACCACCGCTGCTGTGCTGCGCATGAAGGACTCCACCATGGAGACCGTCAGCAAGGTCCAGGAGCAGGCCGGTGACATTCTGGCCGATGCAAAGGCCATCAACGAGGCTCGTGCTGTTGAAGCCGAGACTGCTGTGATCGAGGATGCTGCCGAGGAGACCACCGAAGAGACCGCTGAGTAATTTTTCGGTTCGTAAAGCACTGAAAGCCCCAATGTGGCTTTCGAGCCGCCTTCGGGCGGCTCTTTTTTTTTGTGAGAGTGGGGCCGCAGGCGTGCAGGGTATAGCAGCCTGACGCTGCGGCAAAAAGATAGAGAAGGATATTTGATATATGAAATGTACCATTCTGCATGAAGGCAAAGGCCGGATGCGCGTGCATGTGGAAAAAGTCCGCATGACTTTGCACCGTGCCGATGTGCTGGAAGCTTATCTGAACCACCATGATGCCATCGTCCATGCCGCCGTTTACGAGCGCACCGGCGATGTGGTCATTACCTATACCGGCAAGCGCACCGCCGCCATTGCCATTCTGGCAGGCTATAAGTTCGATGTGGCCGAGTATGACGCTCTGGTCACCTCCGCCGACAGCCGCAGGCTGAACCGGGAATATCAGGATAAAATGTTCGATTTGGTGGCAGGCCGCTGCCTGCGCAAGCTGTTCCTGCCCGCACCCCTTGACGCTGCCTACACGGCATTCCGCTCCATCCGCTCCTCTGGAAGGGTGTGCGCTGCGTGCTGAGCCGCAGGCTGGAAGTGGAGGTGCTGGACGCTTTGTCCATCGGCGTCTCGCTGCTGCGCGGCGACTTTGGCACCGCCGGTTCTGTCATGTTCCTGCTGAATCTGGGCTCTCTGCTGGAAGAGTGGACCCGCAAGAAGAGTCTGGACGATCTGGCCCGCAGCATGGCCCTGAACGTGGACAAGGTGTGGGTGCGCAGCCAAGGCACCGAAGTGCTGGTGCCTCTGACCAAAGTACGCTCCGGCGATGAGGTGGTCGTGCGCAGCGGCAACATGATCCCGCTGGACGGCACCGTTCTGGAAGGCGAAGCCATGGTGAATCAGGCTGCTTTGACCGGCGAGTCCATGCCGGTGCGCAAGACAGAGGGGTCCACCCTCTATGCCGGCACCGTTGTGGAGGAGGGCGAGTGCGTCTTTATCGCCAAGGCCGAGGGCGGTTCCAACCGCTACGACAAGATCGTGGCCATGATCGAGGAATCCGAAAAGCTCAAGTCCAGCACCGAGAACCGTGCGCTGGTGCTGGCCGACAAGCTGGTGCCATGGTGTTTGGGCGCAACGGTGGTCACCTATCTGCTCACCCGCAACGCCACCCGCGCCATCTCCTGCCTGATGGTGGATTTCTCCTGCGCGCTCAAGCTCTCCATGCCGCTGGCCGTGCTTTCCGCCATGCGCGAGTGCGGCAGCTACCACATCACCGTCAAGGGCGGCAAGTATCTGGAAGCGCTGTCTCAGGCCGACACTATCGTGTTCGACAAGACCGGCACCCTCACCCGTGCCACCCCGCAGGTAGTGGAGGTCGTACCCTTCTCCGGCTGTAACGAGCGCGAAGTTCTGCAGCTGGCCGCATGTCTGGAAGAGCACTTCCCCCATTCCATGGCCAACGCCGTGGTGCGTGCCGCCAAGGAGCGCGGCATTTCCCATGAGGAGATGCACTCCGAGGTGGAATACATCGTAGCCCATGGCATTGCAAGCCGCGTGGGCGGTGAGCGCGTGGTCATTGGTAGCCACCACTTCGTCTTTGAGGATGAAAAGTGCACCATCCCCACAGCCGAGCAGGCAAAGTTTGATGCCCTCAAGCCCGCGTATTCGCACCTGTACATGGCTGCCAGCGGGCAGCTGGTGGGCGTGATCTGCATTTCCGACCCGCTGCGCCCGGAAGCCGCCGCTGTGCTGAACGGACTGCGTGCGCTGGGCATCCGGAACACCGTCATGATGACCGGCGACAGCGAGCGCACCGCTGCCGCCATTGCAAAGCAGGTGGGCGTGGACCGCTTCTTTGCCGAGGTGCTGCCCGAGGACAAGGCAAACTTCGTCCAGCAGGCCAAGGCCGAGGGCCACACCGTGGTGATGATCGGCGACGGCATCAACGACTCCCCCGCTCTGTCTGCTGCCGACATTGGCATCGCCATCAACTCCGGCGCTGCCATCGCCCGCGAGATCGCAGACGTGACCATCAAAGCCGACAGTCTGGAGGAGCTGGTGGCCCTCAAGGCCATCGCCAACTCTCTGCAAAAGCGCGTGCACGCAAACTACCGCTTCGTGCTCACCTTCAACTCGGCCCTCATCGCGCTGGGTGCTCTGGGCATCCTGCAGCCGGCCTCCTCTGCCATGCTGCATAATCTCTCCACCATCGGCATCAGCCTGAAGAGCATGACCAATCTCCTGCCGGAGAACAAGGCTCCGCAGCTGAAAGCATAATTACCGCAAAAAATAACGCCGTGTCTGAACATTCGACACGGCGTTATTTTTTATCTGTTATTCCAGCCCGATCTGCTGTGCATACTCTTCCAACAGCTCCCGCTCCAGGAACGGGGTCTTGACACCCTCGCGGTCACGGTAGGTTTCGTGGCCCTTGCCGATGACGGCGATCAGGTCGCCCTCCTGCGCGTGATCCACGGCGTAGTGCAGGGCATCCAGACGGTCCGGGATCTCCACAAACTTTGCGTCCGGGTTGCCCTTGTTCATGCCCACGCGGATATCAGCAAGGATGTCCTCCACCTTTTCAAAGCGGTTGTTGTCCTCAGTGAGGATGGAGAAATCGGCCATTTTGGCGCAGATCTCGCCCATGCCATAGCGGCGCAGCTTGGAGCGGTTACCGCCGCAGCCGAACACCACCACCAGACGGTGGGGCTTGTAGGCCCGCAGAGTGGTGAGCAGGCTTTCGGTGGACACCTCGTTGTGAGCGTAGTCCAGCAGGATGGTGAACTTCTTGCTGATGGGCACCAGCTCCACGCGACCCTTGACCACGCACTTGCCAAGCGTCGTGGATCGCCTGATCCGGCAGGCCCAGCACCTTGCCCACGCTCAGCGCGGCCAGCGCGTTGTACACGCTGAACTCGCCGGGCATGTTCACCTTCACATCCATCTCGTCCTTGCCGGTCACATGGAACTTCACGCCCAGAAAATCGTGGGTGCGCAGCAGTTCAAAGCCGGTCTCGCGGTAGTCCGCCTGCTCAGCGCGGCCATAGGTGACAAGGCGGCAGGTGTGGCCTTCCAGCAGGGCTTCGGTGTTCTCATCGTCAATGTTCACCACGCCCACGTCGCAGCGCTTGAACAGCTGGCCCTTCCAGCTGCGGTACTCCTCAAAGGTCTTGTGCTCGCCGGGGCCGATGTGATCCGGCGAAAGGTTGGTGAACACGCCCACATTGTAGTGCACACCGGCCACGCGGTCCATCATCAGGCCCTGGCTGGAAACTTCCATCAGCGCGGTGTCGCAGCCTGCATCCAGAAATTCCCGGAAGGTCTTTTGCAGCTCGTAGCTTTCCGGGGTGGTGTTGGCAGTTTCCTTGTGGCGGCCCATATAATAAATGCCGTTGGTGCCGATCATGCCCACCTTGCGGCCTGCAGCTTCCAGCACGCTCTTGATCATGTGGGTGGTAGTGGTCTTGCCCTTGGTGCCGGTCACACCGATCATGGTCATCTGGCGGGACGGGTTGCCGAAGAGGTTCGCGCTCATCAGAGCCATGGCATAGCGGCTGCTTTCCACCTTGACCACGGTCACGCCCGGCATGGCGGAAAGGTCGATGTCGTGCTGGATGACCAGTGCGCTGACACCCTTTGCCGCACAGTCGGCGGCAAACTCATGGCTGTCACGCTGGGTGCCCACGATGCACACGAACAAAAGGCCCGGTGCCGCCTTGCGGCTGTCGTAGATGATATCTGAGATCTCGGTGTCCAGACTGCCCTGCGCAAGGGTAAAGGGCACGCCTTCCAATAACTGTTCCAGTTTCATACTGCACACGCTCCTCAAAACATTTTTGTCACATGGGGGTTTTCTTCGTTATTTGCGGTCATGCGGGCAGTGTCGGTCAGCGGTGTTTCTTCCGCAGCTGCCGCCGTATCGTCCGCAGGCTGGGCCGCAGCGGCATCCTCTGCACCGTCTGCCGCAGTATCCTCGGCAGCAGAGGTATCAGGCTCTTCCGGCACGGTCTTTTCCGGCACAACATAACCGGAGGGCAGGGTCGGCTGGCCCTGTGCAAAGTAAATTTTACGGGTGCTGCCCGCGCTGACATGGCTGAAATCCAGTCTGCCGGTGTCGGTAGGGGCACAGCCCTTGCCGTCGGCATTGGTCAGCACATAGCGTGCGCGGTCCAGCTTATAATCCAGATCGTTCCGTGTACCCAGAAGCACACTGACACGATCCTGATACAAAAAATGCCATCTGGTCGGTGTCCGCAAATTCCATGCGGGTCACATCGTCCAGCATCCCATACTCTTCCAGCTTTGCCTGCAGCTCATTCAGCGCATCCAGACGGTCGTCCGTCTGCACCGCTGCCGAAGCTGCTGCCGAACCGGATGCATCCGATGCCGCTGGGTCTGCCTGCGTTGCAAAGGTCAGCTGGTCGCCGGGTGTCACCGACACCGGCTCGCCGCCGTATAGGGTCTTGAGTTCTTCCGGCTGGGCAGACTCGCAGGCCAGGATCTTGAACTGATCCGAGAGGGTCAGCCAGCCGCTCTTCGTCTGCATGGCATAGGTAGGCACCGCCTCGGTCACCTGCACCACCACCGTGTTGGGGTAATCCCGAACCACCCTGATGGATTCCAGCAGCGGGAACTGCTTTTCCAGTTCCGCTTCCTTGGCGGCGGGGTCAAAGCTGAAAATGTTCTCTTCGGTCTGCACACCCAGTGCCTGCAGGATCTGGCTGCTGGAATAGCCGCCCACCTCCTGCACTACGGTGCCGTCCGCCGTCTGCACTTGAATGGTGCCGATCTTAAACAGCATGGTCATGGTCAGGTAAACACCGGCGGCGATCACGGCCAGCAGGGTCACAAAGGCCATCAGCCGCCGCAGCATCCGCCGCCGCTTCAGTGCAGCGCGGGTCAGGCGGCGCTTCTTGCGTTTTTCCCGCTGTACCGGGTCGCGTGGCTGCTGTTGTGCCGGGCGCAGACGCTGGTTTTTGTAGCGCTGCTGCGCTGCCTGAGCCGCTGTCTTGCGCGGCTTCTGCCCCTGTGAACGGCGCTGCTGCGGCTTGCGGGCCGTGCCGGATGCACGCTGTTCCGGCTGGGCCGTGCGGCTTCGCTGCGCGGTACGGTTCCGGTTCTGGCCGCTGGTGCGCCGGGTTCCGCTCTGTTCGGTGCGGCGCGGCTGCGAAGGGAACTCGATGCTGTTATCGGTACGGGTGCGGCGCACCGTACCATTGGCGGTGCGGTCCGGCGCAAAGCTCAGCGGTTCCCCGTTGAAGCCATAGCGCCCGTCCGCACTGCCGGAAGATCCTTTTTGTTGTGAAGGCGGCGGAGTATGCTGCAGGTCTTTCCGCAGGTCGTAGATATTGCCGTTGTTTCTGTTATTGCGGTATTGCTGCATGGCGCACACCTCCTTTCCGGTTTAGGTTTTGTTTTACTTCTGCACCAGTTTCATCAGAGCGTCTGCAATACGGTCAAGGCTGTCATCCACCGACAGGCTGCGGGCATTTTTTGCCCATCTCAGCCAGCTTGCCGGGCTGTGCCAGCATGTCGGACACCGTGCTCACCAGCTTTTCGCCGGTCAGATCTTTTTCCTCGATCACCACAGCGGCATCGGCCTTCTGCAGTTCCATGGCATTGAAGTACTGGTGGTTCTCAGCCACATTGGGGCTGGGGATGAGCACGGCTGCACGGCCAACAGCTTCCAGCTCGGCCAGCGTCAGCGCACCGGCGCGGCTGATGACAAGGTCTGCCGCAGCCAGCAGTTCCGGCATATTGTTGATGTATTCCTTCACCACAAGGCCGTCGCCTTCCGCGAAGTTCTTTTCCTTTTCCAGATCCTTGAACAGCTGCACACCGTACTGGCCGGTAGCGTGGAGATGCAGCACCGGCTTCTTCTCGTGCTGTTCCCATGCACACAGGTCGGCCACCACCTCGTTGACGCGGCGTGCGCCAAGCTGCCGCCGAAGGAAAGGATCACCGTGCGGTCGCCCGCGCCCAGCTCAGCGCGGATGGCATCGCGGTCCTTTGCCTTGGTGAACACCTCCGGGCGCACCGGATTGCCCACCACGATGGTCTTATCAGGTGCGCCCAGCTTTTCCACAGCAGCAGGCACGGCGGCAAACACGAGATCCACATCCGGTGCCAGCAGCTTGTTGGTCACGCCGGGGAAGGCGTTCTGCTCATGAATGGCGGTGTGGATGCCCATTTTGGCGGCACAGCGCACCACCGGGCCGGACACATAGCCGCCGCAGCCGATCACAAGATCGGGTTTGACCTCCTTCATAATGGCCTTTGCTTGGGGCCAGAGAGGGCCAGATTCCACAGCGTAACGATGTTGCGCTTGATGTTGTTCAGCGACAGCCTGCGCTGGAAACCGGTGATCTCGATATGGTGGAAGGGATAGCCCGCCTGTCCTACCAGGCGGTACTCCATGCCCTCCTTGCGGCCGGCAAAGTGGATCTCGGCAGAAGGGTCTGCCTTTTTGATAGCACCTGCAATGGCAAGTGCCGGGTTGATATGGCCGGCAGTGCGCCGGCAGCGATCAGAACTCGCATGACGATTCCTCCTCTATTATTAGTGCATCTGGTCAGGCCATCGGGGAGCTCCCCACTGGCCTGCGCCCTCAAAACAGTCGTTACAGTTCATTGCGCGCACGGCGGGCATCGTCCAGATTGATGGTACGGTCCTTCAGCTCCGCATCACGCTGAGCCTTTGCAGCCTGCCGCTGTGCGTGGGCCGCTGCCCTCTGCTGCGCCGCCCGCTCTCCGTTGCGCCCAATGTTCACCATCACGCCCATTTCTGCCAGCAGCAAGATCAGACTGGTGCCGCCGGACGAGAAAAACGGCAGGCTGATGCCGGTATTCGGGATGGTGTTGGTGACCACAGCGATGTTGCAGAACACCTGCCAGGCGATCTGCGCCATAATGCCAATCCCCACCATGGTGCAGAACTGGTTCTCGGCCTTATAGGCGATCATCAGGCCCTGCGCTATGAGCAGCATGAACAGCACGATGATGAGCACCGCACCGATGAAGCCCAATTCTTCGCACACCACACTGAAGATGAAGTCGTTGGTGCTTTCCGGCAGCCAGAGCTGCTTTTCCACGCTGTTGCCAAGGCCAAGGCCCTTCAGTCCGCCGGAGCCGATGGCGTACAAGCTCTGCTTGGTCTGGTCGTTCAGCGCTTCCAGATCATCGGACCATGTGTTCAGGCGGTCCTGCAGATAGCCAATGGATTCCACCAGCGTCAGGGCCGGTTTCAGCAGCAGAGCCGCCGCTGCGGCCCCGCACCATGTCAATACACCGCCGCAGCCGGTCAGCATGAGGATGGTGCCCACGATGGCGGTGGTCAGCAGGATGCCGGACATGTGCGGCTCTAAAAACAGCAGCAACACCACCGGCACCAGCGGCAGCACCGGCACGATCAGCTGCCTTACGATGCGGATGAACAGCCAATCCTTTGGCTTGATCTTTTCTCTCAGTGACGGGCTGAACCGGCCGATCTGCGGCGCACTTGCCGCCAGATGGGACGAGAGCAGGATCATCTCAAACTTTGCCACCTCAGAGGTTTGCAGAGTCAGGCCGCCCAGACGGATCCAGCGGCGGCAGCCGTTCAGCGGTGCAAAGGTCAGCGTGACGGCCAGCATGGCCAGCACCACCCAGTACAGCGGCTTGCTCGCCCAGCGCAGGAAGCGGTGATCCACATAGCTCATGACTACCATACAGCCAATGCCAATGGCCATGCAGATAGCCTGCTGCTTGATGTAGTGCAGGCTGTCGCCCATGCGCAGGTAGCCGGTGGTGTAGCTTGCGCTGTACAGCATTACAAGGCCGAACACCATGATAATGGCCAGCGTTGCCAGCCAGTTGAGCAGCAGCCGGTTCCATGGTCCCGGGTCCCGCTGCAGCGGCGGCGCCCATGCACTTTCTTTTTGGTTTTTATGTTGTCTGCGGGTGGCTGCCATTGCCACGCCCCCTTATTTTCAGAATCAGGCGCTCAGACCCAGCGTGCCAGACGCACGGCCAGCGCCAGCCCGCACACGCTCAGTGCGCACAGGCTGTAAAAAATATTCACTGCACTCATGCCGCGCTTTTCCAGCCAGCGGTGCAGCGGTGCCGCCGCAAACAGCGGCCTGCCCTTCCAGCGGCAGAACAGGACCTGCAGCACCACCATGCCGCCCTCCACCCAGAAGGGCAGTGCCAGCGGGATGCTCAGCTCTGCGTAGCCAATGCACAGCGGAATGCAGCCAATGGCTCCCGCTGCATACAAGCAGCCGCACCGGCCGGGGTGCAGCTTTGCCGGTGGAAAATCCCACAGCAGAAAGGCCATCAGTGCACCGGCCAGTGCCGCCGGGAATACTGCCAGCGGAAACCAGCCCAGCTGTGTTTCCAGCATCATCAGGCCCAGCATGCCGCAAAGGCCGCGCCGCACACCGTGCCGTCGGCACCGTCGGCCACGCGGGCCGCCTCGGCCATCGCCACCAGCAGCACAGCCCACAGCAGCGGTGCCAGCGCACATTCCACATAGCCTGCTCCCGGCAGGATCAGCCCTGTGGGCAGGCACCCGTTCAGTGCCAGCAGGCCCAGCACCAGCGCTGCAGCGATGCATTCCAGTGCAAGGCGCTGTGTGCGGCGCAGGCCAAGGCCCAAACCGTTCGGGTAGCGGCCGCGGATGCGGGCCAGATCATCGGCCAGCCCCACTGCGCCAAAGGCCAGCGACCCCAGCAGTGCAATGAGCAGGCGGGAGGTCATCTGCCGGTCGCTGCCAAGCAGGGAAGGCTGTGCAGCACATGCGGCCAGCCAGCCCACGCCCACAGCGGCAAGGGTGCCCACCATCAGGCACAGCCCGCCCATGGTAGGCACCGGGCTGTCCGGGTCATCGCTGTCCGGCTGTGTACCGCGTGCCGCACGCTGCAGCTCCCGCAGCAGCGGCACCATCATATTGCCGAGCGCCGCAGTCAGCACAAAACCCAGCACCGACGCGACGACCAAGGCGAAACGAATCATTTTTCAATCTCCAAATTCATGCCAAAGGGTTATTCTTCGGCATCTTTCTGCTCTGCGTAGAAAATTTCCAGCACTTTTTTCCAGCGCCATGCCGCGGCTTGCCTTCACCAGCAGGGCATCGCCCGGCTCTATCCGGTTCAGCAGAGCATCCGCTGCCTCGCGGTAGTTGTTGGCATGGAGGGTCTTGACCCCCTTGGCCGCAGCCACCACAGCCGTGCGCTTTGCGTTTTTCGCCGTAGGTCACAAGGAGTACAGATTACTCTCCGCAGCCAGACGGCCCAGCTCCTCGTGGGCTTCGCGGGACAGCTCGCCCAGCTCCAGCATATCGCCCAGCAGGGCAAAGCGGCGCTTGCAGGGGAATTCCTTAAACATGGCAAGCGCGGCCTTCATGCTGTCGGGGTTTGCATTGTAGCAATCCTCAATGACGGTAACGCCCTTGCTGTGCACCACCTTCTGGCGGCGGCCGGTCTGCTCAAAATTGGAAAGCCCCTTGATGACACCGCGCGGGTCGCAGCCCAAGCGGGTGGCGGCGCAGTAGGCAGCCAGAGCGTTTGCCACATTGTGCTTGCCCATGGCCGGGATCTTGACCACAAAGGTGCCCTCTTCCTGATCTTCCAGCACAAAGCTCATGCCGTCCTCTTCCTGCCGGATGGACAGTGCACACACATCAGCGTTCTCATCTGCCAGACTGAACCATACCGGCTTCACGTGGGCGGGCAGCTTTGCGGCGCGCAGGAACTTATCATCATAGTTCAGCACCAGCGGTGCACCCTCCGGCAGGCCGTTGCAGATCTCCAGCTTTGCCTTGCAGATGTTCTCCTGACTACCCAGATTGCCGATGTGGGACACACCGATGCAGGTAATGATGCCCACATCCGGGCGTGCGGCCCGGGCCAGACGGTCGATCTCGCCCGCATGGCTCATGCCCATCTCGATCACGGCATACTCAGTGCTGCTTTCCAGCCGCATCAAGGTGCGGGGCATGCCCAGTTCATTGTTCTGGTTGCCCTCGGTCTTGATGGTCTCGCCAAAGCCTGCAAGGGCGGCGTAGGTCATCTGCTTGGTGGTGGTCTTGCCCACGCTGCCGGTCACACCCACCATCTTGGGGTGATACTGGCTGCGGTAGTTCGCACCCATCACCATCATGGCGTGGTAGCTGTCCGGGCAGAGGATGGCCTTTTCCGCAGGCACGCCCTCCACCGGGTGGTTCACCACCACATAAACAGCACCGTTCTCCAGTGCTTTGGCCGCAAAATCGTGGCCGTCAAATTTTTCACCCGGGAACGCTACAAAAATGCAGCCGGGCCGCACCTCGCGGCTGTCGGTGGTCACCAGTTCCACCTGCACCTCTTCCCGGATGAAGTCTGCGGGCACCAGCCCTGCCAGAAGCTTGCTTGCAGAAATTTTTCCATTGTTCATGTCCCCTCTCTGTTTATTCAGGATCACAGGATACTCTCTCTTATCCACAGGTAATGGTCACGACGGTGCCGCGCTGCACACTGGAACCAGGGTCTGCACTCTGGGCCTGCACAGTGCCGTTCGCATTGCCCTCCACCACACAGTTCAATCCGGCGGCAGACAGCATCTGGCGGGCAAAGTCCGCGCTCTTGCCGGTCACATCCGGCACATCGGTATGGCTGCCTCATAGGTATCGGTATACAGGTACACGGTGGTGCCGTAGGCCACCTTTGCACCCGCGTGCGGATACTGGTAGGTGACAGCTGCTGCCGCCTGACTGGTGGTGCTTTCGGCCAGCTGATGCCTGAGGCCCTTGATGTTCAGCTGCACCTGCGCACTGCTCCACTCGGTGCCCACCAGATTCGGCACAGTGACCACAGTCTGGCTGCGATCCTCGCCGTCGGCGGCAATGCCAAGGTAGGGTGCGATCTCGCTGATGATGTTGCCCACAACGGGCGCTGCCAGCAGGGACGAGTAGTCCGTTCTGGCGTTGTTGGGGTCATCCAGCATCACATAGACGATGATCTCCGGGTCGTCGGCGGGCAGGACAGCGGCAAAGGATGCCACCTTCTTGTAGTCGCCGTCGGCACGGCGGTCCATGTTCAACTGTTCGGAAGTGCCGGACTTGCCGCCGATACGGTAGCCGGACACATAGGCATACTTGCCGCCGCCGGTGCCGTTGCCCACCTCATATTCCATGATCTGGCGGATCACATTGCTGGTACTCTCGCTGATGACCTGACGGCGCACATTGGCACCGATCTCCTCGATCACGTTGCCATTTGCATCGGTGATCTTATCCACCACATGGGGCGTGACCAGATAGCCGCCGTTGACGGCTGCGGCCACAGCGGTGCACATCTGCAGCGGGGTGATGGCCATTGCCTGACCAAAGGCCGAGGAAGCCAGCTGCACTTCGCCCAGCTGGTTGGCCTTATAATACTGCATGAAGCCCGTCTCACTGGGCAGGTCCACGCCGGTGCGGCTGGTAAAGCCAAAGGCATCGAAGTAGTTATAGAAGGTCTGGGAGCCAACGCGCTGACCCAGCTGGATATAGTAGATATTGCAGCTCTGGCGCAGAGCTTCGGCCAGTGTGATGGTGCCGTGGGCTTTGTGGCCTGCGCAGTGGTAGGTCTCCTTTGCCACGCCGTAAGCACCGGCGCAGGTAAAGGTGGTGTTGATGTTTGCAAGGCCGGAGTCCACGCCCATGGCCGAGGTGATCACCTTGAACACACTGCCGGGGTAGTACAACTCGGTGATGGCCTTGTTTTTCCACTGGATATCGCGGAAGTAGCCGGAGTAATCGCCCTCCTCGTCCAGAATGCGGTTGCCGTTTGCATCCTTCAGCTCGTTGCCGTTCTCATCCTTTTTGTAGATGCCGTACAGCTCCGGCTCAGCGCGCACCAGCTCGTTGAGGTAATCCAGATTTGCGCTGTAGTCCAGCGGGTCGTTGGGGTCAAAATCCGGCTTGGAAGCATGGCAAGGATGGCACCGGTCTTGACGTTCATCACGATGGCGCAGCGCGGTTTTCCACCGTGTTGGCTGCAATGGCTTCGTTCAGATACCGTTCCACGATCTCCTGCACATTCACATCCAGCGAAAGCACCAGATTGGAGCCATCCTTGGCTGCAAAGGTGGTGGCATTCTCGTCCGCAATGGCGTTGCCGTAGGCATTGCGCTGGGTAATGGTGCGGCCATCCACACCGGCCAGCGTGGACTGATAGGATTTTTCCAGACCGTAAGTACCAATGCCGTCCGCATCGGTAAAGCCCAGCACTGCCGCTGCAAACGCTCCGTAGGGGTAATTGCGCTGGAAGCTCTTCTCGCTGCCGACCGAGATGTTGCCCTTGCGGGAGGTCTCAGTGGCACGCTTGTGTGCCTTGTTGAACTGGGAAACGTAGGATTCGATGGACAGCTTGACAGCGTTGTTCACCTTGGTGGCCAGCACCTGATACTTGGTGTCCATCTTGGAAAGTGCATCGTAAACCTTCTGGTACTGGGTCTGGTACGCTTCCGAGGAAGTGTCCACCGCGTCCAGACTTTCGCCGTCGCCGGAAAGCAGGCGCAGGGTCAGTTCCCGGCTGACCTCGGCGCACATGGCCGTGTCCAGCGTGCGCGCCGCCTCCCCATCCTTGCCGGTGGTGGTATATAAGATTTTGCTGTTGTCCGGGTCGGCCCAGATGGTCCACACCACGCTGGTGGAGGCCAGCGTGATGCCGGAGGTATCGTAGATCTCACCGCGGGTGGCCTTGATGGTGGTATCCAGCAGCTGCTGCTTTGCGGCCAGTTGGCGGTAGGTGTCGCCGTTTTTGATCTGGATATCATACAGGCTGTAGGTCACACGGGCCGCAGCAAGGCCCATGACCACAAGGGCCAGACCGCCGCAGATCAGACTGGTTCTGGGGTTCATGCGGGCACCGGTGCTGGTTTCCGGCCAGGGGCCTTTTATTTTTTTGATGAATTTTCGGAAGAATTTCCACATGGTATGCTCCTGCGGCAGCGGGCATTTGCTGCCTTCTGCCGCGCTTTTGTCAAATTTGGAACTGCCCTGCAAACAGGGTGTATAAACCGAAAAAGCGTGCGCTGCCGCACGCTTTCCCGTATTTGGTTCACTTTACAGTGCCAAGAATGTTCACGGCACCGTTGTAGATAAAGTCGGTCCACTGCCGCACAGCGGACTGGGTGCGCTCCAGCGTGTCGCTCTCGCCCAAACGGATGTAGGTGATCTGGCTCTGATCAATTTTCATCAGGCCCAGCCTGCCGGCCGTCTCTTCCACGCTGGTGATGTTGGTCTTGCTGTTCAGGGTGCTGTTATAGTAAGTATACTGGCTCTGCTCACTGACCAGCTGAGCCTTTGCGTCCTGAATCTGGTCGTTCAGCTCCACCAGCTTGGACTCGCTCCACAGCAGGCTGATGGCAAACCCCACCAGCAGTGCTGCTGCTACCAGATGCATGGCGTTGTGCACCGCTGCCTGCAGCGGCGAAAGCCGACGCTTGCCGCCCTTTGCTACCCGCAGATCTGCCTTGCGCTGTGTCTGCGGGGCTTTTCTGCGGCGTACCGCGTTATAATCATATGCTGCCTGACCCATGGTTTGCTCTCCTCCTCACACAACGGCTTCTGCCGTTCAGCATTTTTCCAAAACTCTCAGGTGGGCGGACCGCTGCGCCGGTTCTCTTCCAATTCCTGACTGTTTGCTTCAATGGGTTTGCGGGTGATCAGCTTCGCTTTGGCTTTGCCGCCGCATACGCACACCGGAAACTCCGGCGGGCAGGTGCACGCGGTGGACCAGCGGCGAAATTTGTTCTTCACCAGCCGGTCCTCCAGCGAGTGGAAGGTGATCACGCACAGCCGGCCGCCCGGCGCAAGATGATCGAAAATGGTATCCAAGCCTTCTTCCAGCGCATCCAGTTCATGGTTCACTGCAATGCGCAGCGCCTGAAAGGTGCGGCGGGAAGGGTTCTTGTTTTTGCGGCGTTCCGCCGGGGGCATGGCGCTGGCCACGATGTCTGCCAGCTGCAGGGTCGTTTCGATGGGAGAATTCTCCCTTGCCTCCACGATCCTGCCCGCGATCTGCCATGCGAAAGGTTCTTCGCCGTAATCCCGCAGAATGCGTGCAAGCTCTTCGCGGCTCTCGGTGTTCACAAGGTCCGCTGCCGTTTCGCCCTGCTGGCTCATCCGCATGTCCAGCGGTGCATCCGCACGGTAGGAAAAAGCCGCGGGCCGCATCGTCCAGCTGATGGCTGGAAACGCCCAGATCCAGCAGCGCGCCGTTGACCTTGTCGATGCCAAGCTTTCCAGAGCTTGTCCCGCATAGCGGAAGTTGATCTGCACCACCGTAGCGGGCAGGCCCGCCAGACGGGAACGCGCGGTCTGCACAGCATCCGGGTCCTGATCCAGCGAGATCAGCGTCCGCCCTTTGCCGCATCCAATCGCAGGGCGATCTGGCGGGAATGTCCCGCGCCGCCCGCCGTTCCGTCAAGGTAAGTGCCAGCCGGGTCAATGGCAAGACCCTCCAGACACTCGTTCAGCAGGACCGGGATATGCTCAAACGAGGCCGGGTCAAAGGCTGCTTGTGTTTCAAGTTCCATCGGTACGGCCTCCTTTCTTCGTTCATGGCTTTGTACATCAAAGGGCTGTGCGCGCAGTGCACGCTTTCACCCGATGACACAATTTTTATTGTAGCAAATCAAGCCCTTGAATGCAAGGGTTTCCGTTTCCGTTTTTTCCCGCAAAAATGTAACAAAAAAAAGCCCCCTGTCAGCCGTCATTTTTTGCCTGCAGGGACTTTTGTTATTCCGGGGGATGTGTAATTTGTGTGTGAGCTTGTGGGTGCAGAGCCTCTCTGCCCGACTGTCTGGCGCTTTTTGCTGCGGTGTCACATCATGCAGCCGCAGTTTATCCGTTTTTCTTGGCATTCTGGCGCAGATTTGCCCGCACATTTTTCACCTGTGCCGCATTTTCCACCATGGTCTCCTCGGTGTTGCGGAGCATATTGTCGCAGTAGTCCGTCACGGTCTGGCGCAGGGTGCGCACCTCATTCTGGGCTGCGGTGGTGATCTCCGCGGCACGCTGCTGCGCCGCCTTCACGATCTCCGCCTCGCTGGTCAGGATGCGGCTCTTTCCTCCGCCTTTTTTCACGATGACCTGTGCCTGCGCGTTGGCCGTTTCCACGATCTGGGCGCGGTCGTTCACGATCTGCTGGGCCTGCCGCAGCTCACCGGGCAGGTTTGCGCGGATCTCGTCCAGCAGATCACGGATCTGCTCCACGTCCACGATCTTCTTGCCGCCGGACAGAGGGACATTTGCGCCTTCCTCCAGTGCATCCTCAATGGTATCCAAAAGTTCGTTCACGTTCATAGTGCTTCTCCCTTCTGCTCATCACCGGCCGGCTGCATGGGCTTTGTGTACTTCCACAGCAGCACTCTGCCGTACTTGTACTGCTTGCGCAGGGTCAGGCCGCCTGCCTCGGCCGGCAGCACGATGCCCGTCTCGCTCTCGCACAGCACGATGCCGCCGGGTGCGGTGCACTTGTCCACCGCCGGCAGGATCTTTTCCAGCGTACCATTGCGGAAGGGCGGGTCCAGCAGTACGATGTCGAACTGCTCCCGGCAGGCGGAAAGATACCGCGCAGCCTCGCCGATATTGACGCGGCTGCGGTCGAACACGCCGCAGGCCTTGCAGTTGCGCATGATGATGTTCACCGCCTCGCGGTTCTCGTCCAGAAACACGCAGCGCGCCGCGCCGCGGCTCAGTGCTTCAATGCCAAGCTGGCCGC